>Ga0302326_10002784_pt1 | contig 42053 bp, 41 predicted proteins | sample Palsa_T0_3_FD_202264 | JGI IMG/M metagenome (GOLD analysis project Ga0302326, IMG submission 202264) | Peat permafrost microbial communities from Stordalen Mire near Abisko, Sweden - Palsa_T0_3 | ecosystem: Environmental > Terrestrial > Soil > Palsa > Peat permafrost | place: Sweden: Abisko...
CTCGGGCGTGGAGATGATCAAGACAAAACAGGGCGGCGATCCGGCGGCGGTGTTGTATGACGCGGCAACGGCTGCGAAGGCGCGCAGCATTGGCGAGTTGATTGTGGATACCGCGGGACGATTGCATACAAAGACGGGATTGATGGACGAGTTGGACAAGATGCGGCGCACGGCGGCGAAACTGATTCCCGGAGCACCGCATGAAGTGCTGCTGGTAATGGACGCGACGACGGGGCAGAACGGGCTGCAGCAGGCGCGGCTGTTCACGCAGTCGGCGGGCGTGACGGGGATTGTGCTGACGAAGCTCGATGGAACTGCGAAGGGCGGCATTGCGGTTGCGATTGCGCGGGAACTGGATTTGCCGGTGCGGTTTGTGGGAGTGGGCGAGAAGGTGGAAGATTTGCTCGAGTTTGATGCGGGGGCGTTTGTGGATGCGTTGGTGGGATGACCACCCGGGGTGAGGACAGGGACCAAGGGACTAGGAACTGAGGGACTAGCAGGTTAGCGCGCGCTGCGGCGCACGATTGCGAGTTAGCAAGTTAGCAGTCAACGAGTTAACTGGGTTGGCGGAGTTAGCTTGAAGGGCAAGTTAGCGGAGTTAGTCACTGGCAAGCGATAACTTATGAATGCATTGGAAACTTTGGATAAGGACATTTACTGGATGCGGCGGGCGCTGGAGTTGGCGCGGCGCGGTATTGGTGTGAGCTCGCCGAACCCTGCGGTGGGCTGCGTGATTCTGGATCGCGCGGGACAGGTTGTGGGCGAGGGATGGCATGAGTATGACTTACTCGACCATGCCGAAGTTGTCGCGCTGCGCGAGGCGAAGCAGCATGCGCTCACGCGCCAAGGCGAGGACAGGCTGAAGGGCGGCACGGCCTACATCACGTTGGAGCCTTGCAATCACACGGGACGCACGGGGCCGTGCACGCAGGCGCTGATCGCGGCGGGGCTGGGACGTGTAGTGGCGGCGACGATCGATCCGAATCCGAATGTAGCGGGACATGGGCTGGAGGTGTTGCGTGCGGCGGGGCTCGAAGCCATTGTGGGCGTGTGCGAGGCTGAAGCGCGGCGATTGAACGAAGGCTTTGCGCGATGGAGCCAGCACAAACGGCCACTGGTGCTGATGAAAGTGGCGATGACGCTGGATGGGCGCATCGCGCCGCCGGCGGGACAGCAGGCTCCGCATCAGCCGTACTGGATTACATGCGAGGCAAGCCGCGCAGCTGTGCAGCCGCTGCGCTGGCAAGCGGACGCGGCGCTGACGGGTGTGGACACGGTGCTTGCGGACGATCCACTGCTCACGGACCGAAGCGGATTGCGGCGGAGACGGCCGCTGCTGCGGGTGGTGCTCGATTCGGCATTGCGCATGCCGCTCGATTCGAAAATGGTGAAGGGCGCGCAGAACGATGTTGTGATTTTTACGGTGTCGAAGGACGAGCCGCGGATTCATGAGTTGAGAACGCGTGGCGTGCGTGTGGAGGTTCTGCCTGCTGAAGCGGGGCGTGTGCCGCTGGGCAAGCTGCTGGACAAGCTGGGCGAAGAAGGGATTCTCACCGTGATTACGGAGACGGGCACGCGGCTGAACACGGCACTGCTGGCAGGCGACCTGGTCGATCGCGTGCATCTTTTTGTGTCACCGCAGATCATGGGTTCGGACGCAGTGCCGGCATTTCGCGGAATGCCGAATGCGATTCGCATGGCAGAGGTTGAGGTGCAGCGATACGAGAATGATTTGGAGCTTTGCTCGCTGCTCAAGGACCCATGGGAAAAACCAGGGAACAGGGATTAGGGAACAGAAACGCACTGAGCCCTCAGCGTGAATGCTGCGGTTTCTTGCTTGATTCTGTGAAATTCGGTTGTTCGGGGATGGCGGCGCCGTCGGTGCGTGGGTCGGACGCACCGTAGTTGATGCCGGTCGAGCTGTTGTGGAGAACGGCCTGGCCGCGGCCCATCGCGGATGTGTAGGCGCCGTGGACTTCGAGGACGTGGCCCATCTTTGTGAGCGCGTCGATGGTCTCCGGCGTAACGCGCGACTCAATGACAATCTTGCAGGCGAGTTGCTGGCGATCTGTAAAGCGCGGCTCTTCCATGGCGGCTTGAATGTTCATGTGGTAGTCGACCAGGTTGGAGACGAACTGCGCGTGGGCGAGTGGCTGATTAAGGCCGCCCATGATGCCGAAGCCGATGTGCTCGTCGCCCTTTTGCATGAAGGCAGGAATGATGGTGTGGAAGGGGCGCTTGCGGCCCGCGAGCGCGTTGGGAGACTGCGAGTCGAGCGAGAAGAGGCCACCGCGATTCTGCAAAGCGAAGCCCATCCCCTGCACGGTAACGTTCGAACCGAAGTTGTTGTAGTTGCTCTGAATGATGGAGAGAATGTTACCTTCGCGATCAACGACGCTGAAGTAGGTGGTGTCGCTAGAGCCGAGGGCAGCCGGAGCGACTGTGCAGTTCGCGTGCGCGGGATCGATGAGGGCTGCGCGTTTGGCTGCGTAATCCTTGGAGAGAAGCTCGTGAACTGGAATTTTGGCGAAGCGCGGATCGCCTACGTAGTTCTTGACGTCGGCGTAGGCAAGCTTCATGGCTTCGATGCGGGTGTGGAGTTCGGCGGGGCTGTGCGCGCCGGCGGGGGCGGGCGGAAACTGCTCCATGATGTTGAGCATTTCGAGCGCGGCGATGCCATCGCCATTGGGCGGCAACTCGTAGACGGTCCAATCGCGATAGGTGGTGGAGATGGGTTCAACCCATTCCGCTGAGTAGGACGCGAGGTCGTCAGCAGTCATCGTGCCGCCCAGGTCCGATGAGGTTTTGAGGATGGCCTGCGCAATTTCACCTTTGTAAAGGGCCGCTTCGCCCTGGTTGGCAACGAGGGTGAGCGCGTGGGCGACGTCGGGATTGCGGAAGAGCTCGCCGGTTTCCGGAGCCTTGCCGTGGGGCAGGAAGACGCGCGCGCTTTCGGGGTTGGACCTCAGGCCGTCGCTGTCCCCGGCCCACCAGGCGTGAATAATTTCGGATACGGGGAAGCCGTGGTCGGCATAAAAGATGGCGGGCTGAAAGAGGCCGCGCCAGGGAAGCTTGCCCCAGCGGTCGTGGAGCTTGGTCCAGCCGTCGACAACACCGGGGACGGTGACGGAATCGATGCCTTCCTGCGGCATGGTTTTGATGCCTTTGGACGAGAGATGGTCAATGGTCAGCGATTTGGGCGCCCATCCGCTGGCGTTGAGTCCGTAGAGTTTGCCTGTTTTGGATTCCCAGTAGATGGCGAAGAGGTCGCCGCCGAGGCCGTTGGAGTTGGGCTCGGTGACCTGGAGGACGGCGTTGGCGGCAATGGCTGCGTCGATGGCGGAGCCGCCTTGCTCAAGGATGTGCGCGCCGGCCTGCGAGGCCAAGACCTCGCTTGTGGCGACGATGCCATATTGCGTGGCGACGACGGAGCGGCCATAGGCGCGGTCTTGCGCGGGAAGGCTCACGGCGGCGGAGGCGAGAAATGCGGAGATAAGAATAGCGGCGGCGACGGACTTTATGGCGGGCATGGGCGCGGTTCTCCGGTTGAACGAATGTTGCGCTGCGAATGCGGGGAAGAAACGGTTGAGATTTCAACTTAGCAGAATTGATGCCGTAGTACATTGGCGGCATGCGTGGATTGATGGCGTTGGTTGCTGCATTAGTGCTGAGTGGTGTTGTGAGTGCGCAGGCAACGGTGAATTTTCCGACCGAGGATGGCGGCGTGGTTTTCGCGGACGTCTATGGGACGGGCGAGCGGGCGGTGGTGCTGACGCATGGAGGGCGGTTCAACAAGGAGAGCTGGGCGAAGCAGGCTCCGGTGCTGGTGAAGGCGGGGTTTGAGGTGATGGCGATCGATTTTCGCGGGTATGGGAAGTCGCATGGGCCGGGCGATAAGGACCCGATGGATTCTCCGCTGCAACTGGATGTGCTGGCGGCGGTGCGGTATCTTCATGCGCACGGCGCGAAGAGTGTGTCGATTGTCGGCGGGAGCATGGGAGGAGCTGCGGCAGGCGATGCGTCGATTGTGTCGAAGCCGGGAGAAATTGACCGGATCGTGATGCTCGGCGCTGCGCCCAATTTACCCGCCTACAAGTTAAAGTCGCCTGCGCTGTTCATCGTGGCGCGCGACGATACGAGTGGCGATGGGCCGCGGTTGCCGGGAATTCGAGCGCAGTATGAAAAGGCTCCGGAGCCGAAGAAGCTGGTGGTGCTTGAGGGGTCGGCTCACGCGCAGTATTTGTTCGATACGGATCAGGGGGAGCGTGTAATGGATGAGATTATGCGATGGCTGAAAGCGAAGTAAGCGGTTGTACTCGCCGCTGCACAATCCGTGACTCAAGACGTGCAAAGGTTGGCGGAGATTTTGGCCTGGGGATCAGGAGCTGTGAGAGAATCATCGGCAATTCGTCCCTTCCTCCCAAAATCGCTTCAAGGAGACCCTGATGCCGGATGCCACAACCGCAGATTCCTTCACTCTGGAAGTTGAGCACAAAGGCAGTAAGGCGCTCGTGCACTGCCACGGGCGGCTGGTTGCGGGAGCGGCCAAGCCTCTCTTTGACGGCGTGAAGCCTCTGATTCCCGAATGCAAGTTGATCGTGCTCGACTTGGCGGATGTGAAATCCATGGACAGCATGGGGCTGGGCGCGCTGGTGCGCCTCTACGTTTCGGCCAGCGGCAGCGGATGCCGGCTGGAGCTGATCCACCTGGGAAAGCAGGTTCGCGAATTGCTGGGACTCACCCACCTTCTTTCTGTGCTCACGGACATGTGCGAGCAAGGCATCACGATGCGGTTCTGACTGCCGAGCGGTGTCCCAAAACAGCGTCAGACGTGGCTTAGACTAAAGCCATGTTTACGGGGATTGTGGAGCAGACGGGGACGCTGGTGAGCCTAACTGATCGCGGCCCAACAAGCGGATCTGGAGTCCGGCGGCTGACGGTCGAGGCTCCGGGAGTTGCGGCGCGGCTGCGTGAGGGCGATTCGCTGGCGGTGAGCGGGGTGTGTTTGACGGCGCTGGAGCCGGATCCGCAGTACTTTCACGCGGACCTGGCGCAGGAAACGCTGGACCGGACATCTCTGGGTTCGCTGAAGCCCGGATCTAAAGTGAATCTGGAGCTGCCCACGGCTGCGGGGAGTCCACTGGGCGGGCACGTGGTGCAGGGGCACGTGGATGGGACCGGCGTGATGACGGCGCTGGAGCCGGTGGTGCCGAGGGCGAGCGCGGATTTTGACGAGCAGACGACGGACTGGACGCTGAAAGTGCGCTTGCCGGATGGCGTGCGGCAGTGGATGGTGCACAAGGGGTCGGTGGCGATTGAGGGGATCAGCCTGACGATTGCGGCGATTGAGGACGACGCGATTTCGATTGCGATTTTGCCGCTGACGTATTGGCGGACGAATCTGCACACGCTGCGAGTGGGCGCGCCGGTGAATGTGGAGTCGGATGTGCTGGTGAAGTTGGCGTATCAGAACATGGCCGCTAACCCAGGTCTCAAAATCGAGACCTGGGGCACCCAACAGCCGGAGTTTGAGCTGACTGAGGCTTGGCTGGTGGCGAACGGGTATTGAGGGACAGTGAACAGTGTGCAGTGGACAGTGCACAGAGAGACAGTCAATGAAATCGGCTGGAGAGATCGGCCTTAAGATCACGGCGGCGACGCGGGAGTATTACCGCTATACAGGCGTGTCGGCCGAGATGGAACGGCGCGGCATGGGATCCTCGCGGCCGGAGTTGGCATGGACGAGGCGCGTGAAGCAGCAGGTAGAGGAAGGGCGCGCCGGTTCGGTTGGTCGCGATCAATCTAAAGAAAAATCGAGGAAGTAGCCGGAGGGATTGGTGCCGCCGGTACCGCGGATCCCGGAGAGTTCTCCGGTGCCGGAGCCGGGGATGACGAACCATTCGGATGTGACTTGGCCGTCTTTGAGTAGGCCCGTGTTGCGAAGGACGAAAGAGCCGGTGCGGTCGGCGAGGGCGCCGATGAAGCGCTCCATGCTCGTGAAGTAGGCGCTGCCATCCGTGTTCGTCACCATGAGGAAGCGCGCTGCGCCGGTGCCGGTGAGACCGCCCGTGAAGTCTTCGACGACGTGGACATCGGAGATCGTCAGGCCGACCGATTCGTCATAGGGTTTGGGATCGTATCTTGTGACGTTGATCCAGCCTGTGACTCGGTGTTGGGCAGAATCCATCAGGGCCTCCACATCTTCGATGAGCCGGTTAATTCGTGGCGGGTTGAATCAGCTCGCGAATCGACGCCCATCCGGTGGGACTGTCCTTGGAACGGACGTAGACGACCATGGTGCGGCCGCGGAAGATCGCGGGCTGGCTACCTGCTATAGGAGTTGCCTTGATGGCGAAGACGGTCTGTTCGATCGCTGTATCGCCCTCGATGAGAAGGCTCTCGACGTTATTTTCGACGAACTCAACGTGGAATTGGCGAAGCGAGCCCTGCAATCCGGCGGCAACCGCCTCGCCGCCGACCTCGACGTTCGCGAACGACAAAGCCTTGCGCACGTCGGGGTGGTGATAGCGCATGATCTCAGCGACATTGCCTGCGGCGAATGCGGCGCGGATGGCCGCGCCGGTGGCTTCGACGGCCGCGCGGTCGCTGGCGGAATCGGCCCGGGACGGAGTCGCGAGGCCGAACGAGGCGAGAAGAGCGACTGAGACGAAGAGATGTGTGAGCTTCACGGGTCGGGTCTCTCCTAAAGGGATTGAGACGAGTGCGGGCGTCTATGGCTTCGCTGGGAGTTTGGGCGGATCGGTAACGTAGTCGTCGCCGGTGCGGGCGAGGAGGAGCTTGCGGCGATCGTCGAGGAGCTTGAGTTGCGTGGTGATCTCGACGAATTCCTTCTGCTGATCTGCGGTCAGAGCCGGAGAGGTGGGGTTTGCTTTGTTCTGGTCGGCAATCTTGTTGAGCTCGTCCAGGCGGGCTTGGAGACGGGGCATTTCGCGGTCCATCAAAACAGGGTGAATGACGGGCGTTTTGGTTTTACCTGCGGCAATCTCATTGCGGTTGTTTTCGCCCCAGACGGGAAGGATTCCAACGTGGCCCAGTTCGACGCGGATGCCGCCGGGGCCGTAATCCTCGCGGACCGCGGAGAAAAGGCCAATCATGGAGTCGCGCGGATCGCCGTCCTTATCGGGCATGAGGCCGTCCACGTAGCTGCGCGACTGGTTGGAGAGAAAGTTGCCGAGCGAATAAAAGATGACGGTGTTGCGGCCGTCGGCAGTTCGGTAGGTCTCGACTTGCTGGAGGACGTGGGGATGATGGCCGACGATGATGGACGCTCCGGCGTCGAGCATTTTGTGCGCGGTGTCGATGTCTTCGGGGCGCGGAGCGGGCGCGTATTCGATGCCCCAATGAATGGAGACCACAAGCAGGTCGCACTGGGCGCGGGCGGCTTTGATGGCGGCGAGGACTTGCGCTTCATCTGCTCCTGGAGCGCCTCCCGACTCGCCCGGGTACGGGAAGAAGTTGACGTGAGGCTGGTCGGGGGTTTCAGGGTTGCGGTTGCCATTGAGCCAGCGGGTCATGCCGAGCCAGCCGACCTTGATGCCGTTTGCCTCAGTGAATACGGGCTGAAAGGTTGTGGTGGCGGTGTCGCCGGTTCCGGCGAAGAGGAGGCCGGTGTCACGCAGGTGCTCGCGGGTTTCGGTGAAGCCGGGCCAGCCCTGGTCCATGACATGGTTGTTGGCGAAGGAGACGATTTTGATGCCGCTGGCCTTGAGGGCTTGCGGCAGGGCGACCGGCGCGTCGAACATGAACGGCTTGGAGCCTTTAGAGTGCGCCGGGGCGACAGGGGTTTCCATGTTGACGAAGCCGAAGTCGGCGGACTGGAAGACGTCGCTGACATCAGAGAGGAGCGCAGTCCAGCCCTCTACATCGTTACCTGCGGCCGCGGCGGCGGCGCGGACGGCTTCGTGGGGAATGACGTCTCCGGCGATGGCGAAGCTGACGTGAGCTAGCTCGTGGGGATAGGGAATGACGGGCTTCGCTGCATGCAGACCAAATCGGAAGCCGGAGCCGGCGATGGCCGCGAGCGCCGCGATGGACAGGAATGCGATGCAGCCGATCCAGAGGACTGGCCACGCTCGGCGCTTCCCTGCTCCGAAGGCGTAGGCGAGCTGGGCCGGGTTCATGGATTGGCTCATAGGGTCCGCTTCAAAGGAACGCAACCAGCATACATGGACACCTTCTGGTGCAGGCGAACGCTTCGTGGCAGGTTTGCGTCTATCCCAGCGAAGAGACTGTTACCCTTGAATAGGAACATGAGCCAGGGAGCGGTGCGCGACCAGCGCCGGTCCGGTGCTCCCGAGACATGGCAGAATTCGTCATTAAATTAGCCGATGAGCGAGGCCGCGTGCAGGAGCAGGTGCAAACGGCGGCGACCGCCGAGGAGCTGCGCAGCCGCTTTGCGCATGCGGGCTATCACGTTTTTTCAGTGAGGGCGCGCAGCAATGTGTCGCTGATGGGGCGGCGCAAGGTCAAGCTGGAGCGGTTTCTGATCTTCAATCAGCAGTTTTTGACTCTGGTCCGGGCGGGCCTGCCGATTCTGGGTTCGCTGAACATGCTGGCCAAGGGGCAAAAGGACGTTCGTTTCGCCGGGCAGCTTGAGGACGTGGCGAACCGCGTAAAGACGGGCGAGTCTCTGTCGGCGGCGTTCGAAGCGCAGGAAGGCATTCCACAGATTTACACCACGACCTTGCTGGCCGGCGAACGCAGCGGCAATTTGCAGGAGGTGCTGGAGCGGTATGTTGCGTTCCAGCGCGTGTCGCTCACATTCCGCAAAAAGCTTACGGCTTCGCTGATTTATCCCGGCCTGCTGCTTACTTTGGTGTCGGGGTTGCTGGTCTTTCTGTTCACGGTGGTTATCCCGCAGTTCTCAAAGTTGTATGACGAGATGGGCTCGCAGTTGCCTGCGATGACTATGATGCTGCTGTCGTTCGGCACGTGGACTCAGCGCAATATTCTCTGGATCGCGATTGTGGCAGTGATCGTGGGTGTGGTTGGCTACCGGTTTTCGATTACCGAAAAAGGCCGCGATTTTGTCGATCGATTTCGCATCGGGTTGCCAGTGTTTGGCAAAATCTGGCTGAAGTACCAAGTGGCGTTGTTTTCCCGGACGCTTTCCACGCTTCTGACGGGCGGATTACCGCTGGTGCCGTCGCTCGATACAGCGGCGCGTTCGATCTCTTCGCGGAGGGTTGCGAAGGCAGTCCAGGATTCGATTGTGACCGTGCGCGAGGGAAAGAGCCTGGCGGATGCGCTGACGACGACCAAGGTAATCCCCGATCTGGCTACCGAGATGATCGCAGTGGGCGAGCAGACGGGCGCTCTGCCGCAGATGTTGAATTCGGTCGCGGAGTTTTTTGAGGAAGACGTGGCCACGGCGCTGACCGCCGCGCTGGCATTAATTGAACCGGCGATCCTGATTGTGATGGGGGTCGTCGTGGTTTTTATTCTTATCTCGCTTTACCTACCGATCTTCTCCCTGGGGTCAACTGCGGGGGGTCAGGGGTAATTATTTATGGCTGACACAACTATTCTTGCGATTCCTGCTGCTCCAATGCCGGGCAGCGCCGAGGAGCGCGCGCATGCCGAGACGCTTGCCGCGCGCTATCGCGCCGAGTTCGTCGACCTGAAAAACTTCAAAATTCAGCACGATCTGTTGCGAACAGTGCCGGTGGAGCTGATGTTCCGCTACAACTTTGTGCCGGTTGAGCAGCAGGGCGAGGCGCTGGTGATTGCGGTGAGCGATCCGTCGCGGCTGATGGTGCTGGACGAAATCTCGGGACTGCTGGGGCACAGGATCATTGCGCGGGTGGCGACGCTTTCGCAGATTACCGATTTGTTGAAGAAGACGGAGCAGTCGCAGCGCGTGCTGGACGAAGCCAGCGAGGGACTGACGTTCGACGTGCTGACGGGCGATGACAATTCCGATGAAAACATTTCGATTGAAAAGCTGACAAGCGATGAGGACATCAGCCCGATTATCCGGCTCGTGGATACCACGATTTTCACCGCACTGGAACGGCGCGCCTCCGATATTCACATTGAAAGTTACGACGACTCGGTGCATGTGAAATACCGTATTGACGGCGTACTCCAGGAAGCGATGGCGCCGATTGCGCGCGAGCACCACACGACGATTCTCAGTCGCGTAAAAATCATGAGCGAGCTGGATATTGCCGAGCGCCGCGTGCCGCAGGATGGGCGCTTCCGTGTCCGGTATAAGGGCAGGCTGATCGACTTCCGCGTCTCGATCATGCCGACGGTTCATGGCGAGAATGCCGTGCTGCGCGTACTCGACAAGCAGTCGATGAGTGAGAAGTTCAGCCACTTAACGCTGGATGTGGTGGGATTTGCGGATGACGATCTGAAGCGGTTTCGGCGGTATATTCGCGAGCCCTACGGGATGGTGCTGGTCACGGGACCGACTGGGTCGGGCAAGACGACGACGCTCTACGCCGCGCTGAACGAAATTAAGAGCGATGAAGACAAGATCATCACCATCGAAGACCCGGTGGAGTATCAGATTCGCGGGATCACGCAGATTCCAGTGAACGAAAAGAAGGGTCTGACGTTCGCGCGCGGACTGCGGTCGATTTTGCGGCATGACCCAGACAAGATTCTGGTGGGTGAGATTCGAGACCAGGAGACGGCGCAGATTGCGATCAACTCCGCGCTGACGGGGCATTTGGTGTTCACGACAGTGCACGCCAATAACGTTGTGGACGTGTTGGGGCGGTTTTTGAACATGGGCGTGGAGGCATATAACTTTGTTTCCGCGCTGAACTGCATCCTGGCGCAACGGCTGGTGCGCACCATCTGTGAGTATTGCGGGCGGGCAGTGAAATATCCTGACGACTTGTTGATCGCGAGCGGCATGGATCTGGCGGAATGGCGCGGATTCGAGTTCCGCGAGGGCGCGGGCTGCATCGAGTGCGGCGGCACGGGTTATCGGGGACGTACCGCAATTCACGAGCTGCTGGATTTGACCGATCCGATTCGCGAGTTGATTCTGGAGAAGAAGCCGACATCGGAAGTGCGCAAGCTGGCGCAGAAGGAAGGCATGTCGTTTCTGCGCGAATCGGCGCTCGATCGCGTGCGGCGCGGACTAACGACATTGAAAGAGATCAACAAGGTGACATTCATCGAGGCCTCGAGATAGAAACAGGGATCAGGGAACAGGGATCAGACGCCGGAAAGAGCGAGCGATTGTGAGTCCAAATACAAATACAAGCAAAACGAGAGCTCGCACGGGCGGTCGTCCGCCGGTGGCAATCGAACTGATGCCGGAAGGCGTGCTGGCCGCGGCGTTGCCGGGCAAGAGCGAATCTGCCGTGTACGCTTTTGCGCCGTTGATTGAAGGTGCGCTGGTGCCAGGAATCGACGAGCCGAATCTGCGTGCGCCTCAGGTTGTGGCGGAAGCAATCAAGTCCGTGTTGGCTGATGTGACGCCACGGACACGGCACATAACGCTGGTGCTGCCGGATACGGCGGTGCGCGTGTTTGTACTGGACTTCGATTCCCTGCCCCCAAAGGCTGCCGATGTTGTCCCTGTGCTGCGCTTCCGGCTGCGCAAAATGGTTCCATTCGACGTGGAAAAGGCCGGAGTGAGCTACCAGGTTCTGACAGAAGACAAGACCGAATGTCGCGTGTTAATTGCGGTTTTGCCTGGTCCGATTCTTGAAGAATATGAAGCAGTGGTGAGGGCGGCGGGGTTTGAGCCGGGCGCGGTGCTGCCTTCGAGCCTGTCGGCATTGGCGGCGCTGGAGACATCGGAACCTGCGCTGACCGCGTGCCTGAGCGGGCTTTCCCTAACGACATCGATTACAAACGGGCAGGATCTGCTGCTGTATCGCACACTCGATTTGCCCACCGATCCTGCGCAGCGCCTGGCCGAGGTGCAGCGCGATATTGCAGTGGCAGCGGCCTACTACGAGGACAAACTGGCTACGCAGCCACGACGTCTCTACTATGGCGGCGTGGGATTGGCGGAGGATTTTGCGCGCTGGACCCGCATGAGCGATGCAGAGTTGAAGGTGGTGGATCTTGCGCCGCGGCCTACGACAGGCGCCGCGACGCCTTTGGGCAATCTGAGTTTCGCTGGAATCACCGGCGCACTGGCGGGAGCGACTTAAGTCAATGCGAATTTCTCTCAATCTCGCCTCACGGCCGTTTGCGGATATTGGGCCGCTCGTAAAGCAGCTGCGCATCGCGATGGTGGCGCTTGCCGTGGCGGCGATCGCGCTGGGTTTTGGCGTACATGCACTGGACCAGAGGGCCCGGATCGCGCGGGAGCGGGTGCGCGTGCTCGATGAACAGATTGCGCGCTTGAACCGGGAGCGGCAGGGCTACCAGACGATGATGCGCGAACCAGACAATGCCGCGGTTCTGGCGCAAGCGGAGAACCTGAACCACCTTTTCGACGAGAAGGCATTTTCGTGGACGCTGGCGATGGAGGATCTTGAGACGGTGCTGCCCGGCGGAGTGCAGGTGACGACGCTTGAGCCAACGCGCGATAAGGATGGGCACATCACGCTGCATCTGCGCGTCGTGGGCCCACGCGACCTTTCGATTCGACTGGTGGAGAACCTGGAACATTCGAGGCGATTCCTGAGTCCGCGCATTGCAGGGGAGAACTCGGAATCGCAGACCGGCCCGAACCAGCGCATGGAACCGATAAGCGCGTCGAACCGCGTGAATTTCGATTTGCTGGCCGATTACGTTCCGGCCAAGCCGGATGAGCGAAGGCTGGTGAAGGCGGCAGCCGCGGAGCGTGCGAGCGAAGTGCCGCAAAGTCGAAAGCTGGTTCCGACATCTCCCGGAGCCTATCGTCCACCATATACAGGAATGCCGCGGCCAAGAGCGCCACTGCAGCCGACACCGGGAGGTCCGCAATGAGCAATGGGTCTCAAACGGAATGGCGCGAGAGGTTGGCTTCTCCGCTGACGTGGCACTATGCGGGGCTGGCGGTGCTCATCGTGATCGTGATTGGGCTGGGAGTGCGATTGGGGATGGACTGGTCGGCGACCCACGGCAGCACCACCGATGCGTTGGCGGACGATCAGGTGCGGTTGAAGGCGCTTGAACTGCAAACGGCGCCGTTGCGGGGACTGGACGGCCGCGTGGTGGAGTCGCGGGAACAGATGAAGCAGTTTTATGCCCGGCGAATTCCCGCGAACTACTCCACGATTGCGAGCCGGATTGGCGAGCTTCAGGTGAGGTCGGGAGTTCGGCTGTCGCGTGTGTTGTACACCCAGGGGGCGCCGAGCGGCGACCTGACGGAGATCTCGATGGACGCGGGGATCAGCGGCGATTATCCGCAGATTATGCGCTTCGTGAACGGCCTCGAACGGGATCAGACGTTTTTTGTGATTCGCGCGATGGCGCTGACCGGACAGCAGGGCGGCATGGTGAATCTGCGCTTGCGTGTTTCGACGTGGATGCGCGCGGGGGATGCGGCGAATAGCGGGTTGCCGCAGGCACAGAGTGCGCCGGCTGGCTCCGATATTGCGCCAGTACCCGGAAGGGAGGGCCAATAGCAATGGCACTCGCTCTGGGAACCGAGAATAAACGGCAGGTGTATCTGCTGGTCGGGCTGGTGGTAGTGATCGTTGGAATTGGAGTGTACGAACTGGTAGGTTCGTTTTCGAGTTCACCAGCGCCAAGCGTGGCGACCCGACCGGCAATCGTCGTGCGGACAAGTGCAGCGAGCGGGCCGGAAGCGGCAAAACTCAGCAACGCCGGTATCGATCCGGCATTGCACCTGAGCAAGCTGGCGTTGAGCGAGGACGTGGTTTACGCGGGGACGGGCAGGAACATCTTTTCGGCGGAGTCCGCGCCGATTGCGATTCCGATGCCGGTGAAGAGTGCGCGAATCGAAGCGCCCGTGGTGACTGCGCCTGAAGCGCCAAAGGCTCCGCCGATTGACCTAAAATATTTTGGCTACACGGAGACAAAGGACAAATCGCTGCAGGCGTTCCTGGTGCATGGAGACGATATCTTCATGGCGCGGCCGGGAGACATTGTCGATCACCGGTACAAAGTGGTGACGATTGTGCGTGGGAATGTGCAGGTGACCGATTTGCAGTACAACAACACGCAGACCGTGGCGTTGACCGTGAATTGAGAAACACAGTGAACAGTGAGCAGTGGATAGTGAACAGTACCGTGCCGATGCGCCGGAAGCCTTCGGAAGATGGGTACATCCTTGTCGCGGTGATTTTCATGCTGGCGCTGTTGATAATATCGCTGGCGGTTGCGGTGCCGCGGGTTCGCGAAAGCATTCAGCGCGATCGGGAAGTTGAGACGATGAATCGCGGCAAGCAATACATCCGCGGGATCAAGATGTACTACAAGAAGTTTCATGCGTATCCGCCGAGCATCGACGCGCTGGTGAAGACCAACGAGATTCGCTTTCTGCGCAAGCGGTACACCGATCCAATCACTGGGAAGGACGATTGGAAGCCGATCATGTTCGGGCAAAACAAGACGCCGGTGGCTATGGGATTTTTTGGTCAGCCACTGGCAGGTTCGACATTGGCTGGGACTGGGCCCGGCGGGATTGCTGGGGCGTCGCCAATTGCAGGTGGAGACGGCAGTTCTTCGACCAGCGGGTCGGGCCCTAATTCGTTCTCTGGCACCAGTTCGATCTCTGGACCGGGTTCGTCGGGGACCACGGGAGTGATGGGCGCAACAGGGACAACGGGAACAAGCGGGACGGATCAGAGCGGCGGCGGAAGCCTCAGTTCAAACCAGACATTTGGCGGCGGGGGGATCATTGGATTCTCGCCCGGCAGCCCGAAGCAGTCGATCCTGGTCTACAAAAAGAAAGATCACTACAACGAGTGGGAGTTTCTTTATAGCCCACTTGCGGACCAGATGATGCAGGGCGGCAATGCCGGAACTATCGGACAGCCGGTGGGGGGAACGAATGGCAGCGGGATCACGAACGGAGGTAACGGAGGAGTTTCGAACAACCCCGCTGGGGGAGCGCCAATAACGCCAACCTCGCCGACGACGCCACAGCAGTAGAACGCCAGGCCGAGCCTGAAGCAGGAACCGACGGAAAAAGCCCATCCCGTGGCCGGGATGGGCTTTTCGCTGGAGGCAATGGCCCGCCAATTCGCTTTTGCCTTAGACGCTGAAGGAAGAACCGCAGCCGCAGGTCGACTTTACCTGGGGATTCTCGAACTTAAAGCCTGCCGCTTCAAGGGTTTCGACGTAGTCGACGGTGCAGCCATTCAGGTACATCAGCGACGTGGCGTCCACGAATACCTTGAGGTCGTCGAAGCCGAAGACCTTGTCCATCATGCCGCTCTGATTCTCAAAGGCCATGGAGTACTGGAAACCGGAGCAGCCGCCGCCGACGACGCCAATGCGCAGGCCAGCCGGAATTGGATCCTGTGTAGCCATGATTTCGCGCACTTTAGCGATTGCCTGAGGGGTCAGGATCAATGGGGCTTTCTTTACCGTTTCCTGCGGTGCGACGGTTGCGGTTGCTGTAGACATAGACTCTCCAATCCTTGGACTAATTTCTGAGCTCGACTTAGCTTAACTCTACCGCCTGACGACTGGAGATTCAAGGATCAACTCCAAGCCTGCCGAGACACACAATGGTTTGATGTGCCTGAAAGCCGTTCGTTGCATCGATCGGAGGCCCCGGCCTCTCCGATGAGCTTTCTGTTACAAAAGGCGAAGTTTGGGCCTCGTTTGCGAATGGGAGGGCCCGTTCGGCACTTCTTTCATGAGGCCAAACAGTTGTGATTTTTATCACGCTGGCTGTACCAAAACGGGGCTATTATTCCTCCCGTACGGCCCCTCTACTCACGAGACCGCGGTTTGTAGTGTGCACGGCCCGCCGGTATCTGGGACCCTCGCAAGTTCTGCGGAGGTGTTGTATGGCAATCGCTCCCATTCTGTGGACGGTTTGGAGTGCGCTGGTCGTTCTTACGGCTGCGCTTTATATTTACCGTTCGAGCCTGACCAAGGACGAAGAGGATCAGATCTTTCTCGACGATTCCTTTAACCACGTAAAGAGCCCAGGCAGCCATTGTCGACAAGGTCAACAAAATCCGGCCGTTACTCAAGGTCGCACTGAGCCTTGTGGGCGTAGCGACGGTTTGTGTGCTGGGCTACTACGTCGTCGATATTTTCAACCAGTTCAAGTAAGTTGCCCTCTCCCTGTTGCGGGTGGCCTGGGCGGCGGTTGAAGAATCGCCGTCCGGCTCATTCGAAGAGCATTGGCCCCGTCACTCCACTTCCTGATGGGCACGGTATCCGTCGCGCGCAATAATGTCGTACTTCAGCGGCTTGTGCTTCTCGTCCTGCATGCGCAAGGGCTGTCCTTCATCGTCGACCAGCTCGACGCGTAGTTTACGATAGGTGCCGTCCTGCTTGGGATCCGTGGGGTGGTACATCAACTGATATTTTGAGCGGATAGCCGAATTGATGCTCGAGAAGATGTCGGGCATTTCTGCGACAAAACGGGGCTCGAACCACATGCCCCCGGTCATCTTGGCGAAGGTCTTCATCTGGTTGTCGGCCTGAAGGTAGTCGAGGTCCCTCATCTGCTGGCTCATGCCCGGACCGCCTTCTGACATGGCACGTGCGGCACCGCCGGTGGAGACGGCGAAGATTGTAACGTCGGGGGTGTTCTTAACCTTCTGCAAAATCTTGTCGAGGGTGATTTTGGAGAAGGTGTCGCGGCCGGAGGCGATGAGGATGATGTACTTGTGACCCTCGATGCGGGTGAGCCTGTCTTCGGCTTCGTAGAGCGCGTCGAAGAGATTTCGATCGGTGAAGCCCGGCATCATTAAGGAACCAATGGCGTTATAGAGCTGCCGTTTGTCCTGGGTAAAATCGGTGACGATCTGGGTGCGCAGATCGAACGTCATCATGGCAACGTAGTCCTGTGGCCGAAGCTGCTGAGCGAAGGACCAAGCGGCATTGCGCATGTCATAGATGAAGCGGTAGTTGGTTGCAGCAAACTCGCAGACCAAGAGGGCGGTAATGGGCGCCTCCACACGCTTGAAGCCAATCACCTTCTGCTCGACCCCGTTCTCATAGACCTTGAAATTATTGGGTTTGAGGTTGGGCACGAACTGACCGGTCTTCTCCAGCAGGACACCCACGTCGACATCGACTTCCGGAACATCGACGCGGATCGAAAAGTTATCCAATCCCTTGGGGTTCTTGAGCTTGGGCTCGGCCGGGGCGGGGGGCGGCACATCGTCGGGCGCCTCTTTCTTTTTCGGCAATGCAATCGCACCATTGTCCCCGCCAGGACCGCCTGCATCGGGCGCAGCCTGGTCAGTGGGCTGGGAAGACGACGGCGATTGAGGTTGGGATTGGGGCTGCGACGACTGGGCTCGCGCCAACGGCGAGATAGCCAGCGCGGCCAAGACAATGAGCAACAAGGCGAACTTCGGTGGGGGAGTCGGCGAAACGGGTACGCGCATAGTTGACATGACAACCTCTGTCCTCAAGACAGCATACGAGATTACTGGCGAAGGGTGCATCGATCCCGGCCATGACAAACGATCTGGCCGAGACAAACGATTCACTCGATACGTCAAAACAGCAAATCCGCTGGAACGGATCTGCTGCTGGGGCCGGCCACATGGCTTTATCGAAAACCAATGCCGCCGCCTGTACTCTTATAGACGTGAGACTACGCCTGAAGGAAATCTTGTGGGGACTCCTAGAGCGGCTCTCCAATACACGCGCGCTGTCGAGCGGTGAGCAAGGTGGCTTTTTCTTGAGGAAGAAGCCACTTGAGCGAGTGCTTTCGGTCTGCAGCAATTGGAGAACCGCTCTAACGCTGGGATTGGCAATAGGAGCGGCTGTGTGGCCGAATGCCCTGACGGCTCAGGATACGGCCGCGCTTTCCGGTCCGCCGCGTTCCGATGGTGGATTCTTCCCCTTGAGCCAGGTGCATCGCGGCCTGATGGGGACGGCCTGGACGGTCTTCACAGGAGACAAGCCAGAGCCTATGCAAGTGGAGATCCTGGGTGTTTTGCGCGGGGCGCGCGGTCCGGGGCACGACATGATTCTCGCGCAGTTGCACGGCGCGAAGCCGGAGTACACAGGCGTTGTGGCCGGAATGAGCGGGAGTCCGGTTTACATCGCGGACAAACTGCTTGGTTCCCTGTCTTACAGAATTGGCCAATTCAGCAAGGACCCAATTGCGGGGATTACCCCGATTGAGCAGATGCTGGAGGTTCGCGATCTACCCGTGGATGCGGCGCGAACCACGCTGACCGCGGCGAACTCCGGCGACGCGGTGACGGCGGACGGGATGACGTTTCAGGCGATGGAAACGCCGCTGGTGATGAGCGGGTTTCGTCCCGAAGCGATTCGGTTGTGGCAGCAAAAAATGGCTGGAACGGGATTGGAGATGGTGGCCGCCGGCGGAGGAAGCGGCAGTTCCCTGCCCGGACCCGACGGCGAAGTGAATGACGAGATTTCTGAAACCGCGTTGGCGAGCGTGGTGCCGGGTTCCGCGGTGAGCGCGCAATTGATTCGCGGCGACCTCGAGATTGCGGCGACGTGCACGGTCACGTATGTCGATCCGAAGCAGCTTCTGGCCTGCGGCCACCCGATTCTGCAGTCCGGACCGGTGTCGATGCCGATGACAACGACAGATGTGGTGGCAACGCTGGCTTCGCCCTTGAACGCATTCAAGATTGTGAACACCGGAGAGACAATCGGGGCGTTCACGCAGGACCGCGATGCGGCGATCCGCGGCGTTCTGGGAGTGAAGGCGCACATGATTCCGGTGCACGTGACGGTGCATGGTGGAGAGCGAGAAAGGAAACTGAATTTCGAAGTGCTGGACCTGCCTGCGCTGACGCCCCAGGCGGTGATGGTATCGCTGTACGACGCATTGCTCGAGACGAACGAGAGCACTGCGGATACGAGCTACCACGTGCGAGGAAGCATCGATCTCGATGGGTATCCGCCTTCGCCACTCGACCTGTGGGCTCCCGGTGGGAACGGCTTGCCTGCACCGCTGGCAGCTGCGCTGCTAACGGGTGAGAGCTTTGCGAAACTTTACTCGAATGCCACGCGCCAGGGAACGGTGCACTCGATCAACCTGAGCGTGGAAGAGATTCCGCGCAATATGCAGGTAACACTTGACAGGGCGCGCGTCGTATCAGGGGACATTGTGCACGCGGGCGACTCGATTGTGGTGGAGGCGACATTGCATCCGTGGCAGCAAGCTGCGCACAATGTGAGAATTCCGATCAGATTGCCAGCACGATTGGGCTCGGGCAATCTGCGCCTGCTGGTTTCGGATGCGGGAACGCTGGACCGGACGATGGACCAGCCTCGGCTTTCGGCGCGTCAGCCGGATTTGGAGACGGCGCTGGCCCAGGCACGAAGGATGCATCCGGCGGACCGCGTCTATGTGAGCCTGCTGGCGCCGGAGACGCAAGCCAACATGGAAGGACAGACGCTTTCGGGATTGCCGCTGTCGATGGCCAATGCTCTTGAAACTTTGCATGCCGGGCAGGATGTGACCATGAATGGAGAGTCTGCGCTGTTGGCGGGCCAGACATCGGCGGGCGGGGTTCTCACCGGTTTCCAGATTCTGAACCTGCACATTGAGGGCGGCGGCGGGTTAAACTAGGGCCTGCATACAGGAAAGCATCTCCTGCATTTCGGGTGGGCTCCGAAGTTTCGGGCTAGCCTGCATTACAAGTCCCAACCAAGGACTGCGGAACGACCATGAGTCTCATTCAAGGACTTGCAGCGCACGCGGCGGGAGCGCAGCTTTTGACTTTTCGCTACGACCCAGGAGAATTGGGTCCGCAAGAAGTTGAAATCGGTATCTCCCACTGTGGTATCTGTCATAGCGATCTCCATCTAATCGCCAACGACTGGGGGATCAGCCAGTATCCCTTCATACCCGGACACGAAGTGATTGGCAAGGTCATTGCCGTTGGTTCGGATGTGCGCTCGCTGACGGTGGGCCAGCGTGTCGGCCTGGGGTGGCAGTCGAATTCCTGCGGGCAATGCGAGTGGTGCATGCAAGGTATGGAGAATCTTTGCGCGGCCGCCGAGGCGACGTGCGTCCATCGGCATGGCGGGTATGCCAACCGGGTGCGCGCGAATGCGCGGTTTGTCGCGCCTATTCCGGATGCGCTACCGAGTGAACAGGCCGCGCCGCTGCTGTGCGGAGGCATCACCGTCTACAGTCCGATGCGAACGCATTGCATCAATCCGTCGTCCCGCGTAGGCGTGGTGGGCATTGGCGGATTAGGACATCTGGCGATTCAATTTGCGCGGGTGTTTGGCGCTGAGGTGATCGCGTTTTCCTCCTCCGCAGCGAAGGAGGAAGAGGCGCGGGAATTGGGCGCGCACCACTTCGTGAATTCGCGGGAAACGAAGGCCATGCGCGAGATGTCCGGAACGCTTGACCTGATTTTGAGTACCGTGAATGCCAACGAGGAATGGAACACTTATATCCAGGCGCTTCGCCCAACTGGGACGCTGTGCATGGTGGGCATACCGCCGTCACCGATGGCGATCCAGGCGCTGCCGCTGATTTCTGGCATCCGCGCGGTCACGGGAAATCCCATTGGAAGCCCCTCGCGCTTGCGCGAGATGCTGGATGTTGCTGCGCGTCACCGCGTGCAGGCCAAGACCGAGCTCTTTGCGATGGGGCAGGCAAACGAAGCGATTGAAAAAGTGAAGAAGAACAAGGTGCGCTACCGTGCCGTGCTGATCAACTGATCGCGGATTTGGGAACAAGCGCTCCCCGAACGCACGCGCACATCCAAATACTGTAATCGTTTCTTTTCTGTGCGCCACGGCGCGGCCGAAGCCGCGCCCCTTCCAAAGCACTGACTTCCGTGATGCCTCCCTAATTGGTCGCGGTAGCGTGCGGGTTGCGATGTTTCAAACCGTCCGCGATCCGAGCGAGAAGATCCGCCGGATGAACCGGCTTATTCAGCAGCACAAACTGATGCCCATCGCGATTGGCTGCGGCGAGCAGGTCGGCAGTCGAGGCTTGTCCTGAGAAGAGAATGATTTTGCAATCGGGGAAGATACGCTTGATCGTGATGGCCAGGTCGATACCGCTCATTCCCGGCAGGACCACGTCGGTGATGAGCATTTCCGGCGGCATCAACAGCGCGGTTTCGAGGGCGGAATCGCCGTCGTATGCCGTGACGGCCGCGTAGCCGCTGCGCGAGAGGATTTCAGACAGCGTGTCCGCGATACTGCTTTCATCGTCGACAACCATGACAACCGGGCGGTAGGTGTCGCCTTTCGATTTGGGTCCTGGGAAAGGAACTTCATGGAGTGGGATGGTTTGGAATCTGTGCCCTTTATTCACGGAATTCACCTCTGTATGACACCCTAGCAGGGTTTCGGTTATACGGGTTAAATCTTTCAAAACAGAGGGAGTTGCGGCGAATTAGGACCTTGCGAGCATTGGCATAGCGAGATATAAAAATTGGGAGTTGCCGTTACTTGCTCTCTTTAGTATGCTAGCGACTCAACGATAGTTCTGCGGCAGGTTAGGCATACGTTAAGTGCAGGTTTGCTGAACATACGACACCAAGAGGAGGGGGAAATGGCGAGCGGAGAGACGACGACCAAGGTGAAATCGGGCGCCCTCGCGATGAATTTCAAATCGATCGAGCAGCTGGATGTTCCCAAAGGGCGCGACGGAAAGCACAAGCAAATCGTCACGCAGCTTTTGAGCGACATCGACCAGTTGGAGGTTGGTAGAGCGCTCAAGATTCCACTTTCCGCACTTCCCGATTCCAAGGAAAACATCCGGTCGGCGCTCAATCGCGCGGCGCGCCAGCGCGGTCTCGATGTTTCGACGTCGAGCGATGCGGAACATTTGTATGTCTGGAAGACGGAGACAAACTCCTGACCCGCGAGACGGGTACAAACTCAACATCCATGAACGGCGTGCGCATCGATAAATGGCTTTGGGCCGCGCGTTTTTTCAAGACGCGGGCGCTGGCATCGCGGGCATGCGATTTGGGGCGTGTTCGGTCGAAGGGCGCTGAAGTAAAGCCGGCACGCGAGGTGCGCGTGAAAGACATGCTTCATGTCAGGAATGAGGGCGGCGAGTTTGAGATCGAGGTCCTGCAACTGAGCGAAATGCGAGGGCCTGCGGCGGTGGCGCAGACGCTGTATCGCGAAACCGAGGCCAGCAAAGAGGCGCGGATGACGCTGGCCGCAGAGCGAAAGGCGATGCAGCAATATGCGCCGGTGCCCGAACGGCGGCCGAGCAAACGCGACCGGCGCAGAATCATCCAGTTTCGCAGCGGGGCGTGAAGGCCTGCCGCTCTTTGCCGATTCCACCTCGCCGATATCCGCACGCAGGTTCCGCGGTCTAGTAAACTCAACGGCAGCATGGTTGTTTCATTCCGATCCCTTTCCCTACCTTCCTGTGCCTCCATTCTCGCTGTCTTTGGCGCATTGACTCTGCTGCACGGCGCTCCGCCTGCAACCGCGCAGGGCACGCACTTGTGGACGCAATCGCGTTTTGAAGAATTTGAAAAGGGGACGCCCGATGGAGTTGCGATCGGGAGCGATGGCCATTTGCACGAAGGTCCAGCGCTGCGAGAGATGCTGACGACACCCTCGACCTTTCTGTGGTCTGTGGCTGCGGACAAGAATGGCACTGCGTATCTCGGCACAGGATCGCCGGCAACCGTGCTGCGCGTGGGACTAGACGGCAAGCCTTTCACGCTTTTTGAGAGCAAGGATCTGAGCGTACAGGTGGTTCGTCTGGGACCGGATGGGGCCCTCTATGCTGCAACACTGCCGAGTGGGAAGGTTTACAGACTGGACGCAGGGAGTACATCGAAGATCGACGAGCAGAAGGCAACGGTGGTCTTCGATGCCGCGAACGTTGATAGTGCAACGACGGGGCTGGATGGCGCAAAAACGAGCGGCGTGGGTTTCGATGGAAAAACGGACGAGACCGCGAGCGGTGACAAGACGGATTCAAAATCCCACTACATCTGGGATATGACGTTCGACTCGGCGGGTCGGCTCTATGTGGCCACTGGAGGCCCGGCAGCGGTCTATCGCGTAGATCCTTCCAAACAGTCGGATAAGGCGCAAGAGTTTTTCAAAAGCGATGAGCAACATATCCGCTCGCTGGCGTGGGACGCGAAGGGAAATCTCATTGCAGGTTCGGATGGCAGCGGACTTGTGTACCGCATCAATTCCGAAGGCAAAGGCTATGTGCTCTTCGATGCACCGCGGCGCGAGATTACATCCGTCGCGGTCGGGACGGATGGGACGATCTACGCTGCAAGCGTGGGCGACAAGGGTCACAATCCTCTACCACCGCTACCTGTGCAAGGGATTGGGTCGATCACGATCACAATCGTCCAGCCCGGTTCGCTGCAGGCCGCGAATGCGAGTGCATCGGTGCCTGAGGGGACTGACATTTATGCATTAAGCGAGGGGCAGGCAGCGCGCAAGCTGTGGTCGAGCAAAGACGATATTGTTTATGCGCTGGCGGCTGGGCCGGATGGTCTGCTGGCACTAAGCGGCAATCGAGGACACATTTTCCGTATCCAGCAGAACGGGGATTATGCCGATGTGGCGCACCTGGAAGCCCAGCAGGGATTGAGTCTCGCGCGCGGGACGGGCTCGGAGTTGCTGATTGGAACGGGCAATACCGGCAAGCTGTTTACGCTGGGTGCAGCCGAGAAGCATGAATACGCAAGCGACGTGCTGGATGCCGGGGCGATGGCGCGCTATGGGCGGATTGAGGTTGAGCCTGGATCAGGCGGCTATGCGTTGTGGACCCGCTCGGGAAACGTGGAACAACCGGTGCGAGGATGGAGCGATTGGGAACCGCTGAAGGACGGCGTCGCAGCTTCGCCAGCGGGAAGGTTTTTGCAGTGGAAGGTGGTCTTAATCCGCGATGGGATCCTGGGCAGTGTGGGCGTGAATTATCTCCCGGTAAACGCAGCGCCAGTAGTGGACGATGTGGTGGTGGTGCCCGGCGCGCGGCTGAATGCGCAGAATCAGGCAGTGAATCAGCAGACGGTGAGCATTGCGCTGCCATCGGCAAGCCAGGGAGCAACGGTTTCTTTCGATGCGGGGGCTAGTGGACCGATTCAAGCAATGAAGGACCGCGCCGCAATCACGGTGCGCTGGGCGGCGCACGATGACAATGGTGACGACTTGAGCTACGCCCTCTATCTGCGCGGAGATGGCGAACACGTGTGGCGGCTGCTCAAAGACGATCTGACCGATAAGGCCTATAGCTTTGACGCGACGCTGATTCCCGATGGCGGCTATGAGGTAAAAGTTGTGGCAAGCGATGCACCGTCGCATACACCCGGCGAAGCGTTGACCAGCGAGAAGGTGAGTGACCGTTTTGAAGTGGATACCACGGCGCCGGTGGTTCGTGCACTGACTGCAGTGGAAGAGCAGGCCGAGTGCGAAAAGGCGAATTGTGCCAAGCCGGTTCGAGTAACGTTTGAGGCCGAAGATGCATTCTCTCCGATTGGGCACGCTGAATATTCACTGGATGCGGGGCCGTGGAAGTACATCGCGCCGGTGGGCGAGCTTTCGGACTCCAAGCATGAGCACTATGAATTTCACATTCCGGCTTCGTCGCTCGATCGCAAAGCAAGCGAGCACTTGCTGACTGTGCGCGTCTATGACAGATATGAGAATGTCGGCGTGGCGAAGACGGTATTCGGCGCCACCGGAAGGTAAGGCGCGCTTGCACAATGCGATTTGAATTCTTTGTGGCGGCGCGGTACCTGAGAGCCAAACGGCGGCAGGCCGTGGTGGGAGTGGTCACCACGATTTCAATTGCCGGTGTGGCCGCGGGCGTAGCCGCACTCATCATCGCGCTAGCCATCACCAACGGCATGCGTCGCGATTTGCAGGACAGGCTGGTCGACTCGAGCGCGCACGTGCAACTGATGCGCGTGAAGGGCGATGGGATTAAAGACTGGCGGCCTCTACTTGAACGGCTGCGCAGGCTGCCGCATGTGACTGCAGCGTCGCCGGGAATTTATGAACAGGTGATGGTCGCGTACAAGGCGCGCGACGGATTTGCGCTGATTGACGGAGTTTTGCCCGATCAGGAGAAGACAGTGAGCAGCCTCTTGTCCACCGCAACGCCTGGAGCCGTCAGTGCGCTGGAGCCCCAAACCGAGACAACTTCTGGAGGAATTACCGATCCACCGATCGTGTTGGGCAAGGATCTTGCGGATTCGATTGGTGCGACGGTTGGCGATTCGGTGACGCTGATCAGCCCACAAGGCGACTTGACGCCGATGGGTGTGATTCCACTCTTCCGGCACTTTCGCCTTGTCGGGACGTACCATTCCGGCTTTTATCAATACGACGCACAGATGGGATTCATGAGGCTGTTCGATGCGCAACGGTTGTTCGATGAACCGGATTTGCTGTCGGTAATCAGCTTCAAGGTGGACGACATGAATCGCGCGCCGGAGATCGGCCGCCAACTGGAGGAAGCCGCTGGGCCGGGATTCATGACTACCAATTGGATGGAGCAGAACCGCGAACTGTTTCGCGCGCTGCGGCTCGAACAGTATGTGACCTTCATCGTGATTGCGTTAATTGTAATTGTGGCTGCGCTGAACATTTTGATCGCGCTGACCATGATGGTGATGGAAAAGACGCGCGACATTGCTGTGCTCATGAGCTTCGGCGTGGAGCCCGCGCAGGTGCGCAAAATTTTTTTGATGCAGGGATTTCTTATCAGCATTGTGGGGACGGCGCTGGGACTGGTGCTTGGCTATGTCGCGGCGTGGGCGGGCGGCTATTACCATATTCCTCTTTCGCCGGACGTCTACTCAATCGATACTTTGCCTTTCGCGCCGCGCGCCCTCGATGGTGTAATTGTGTCCGCAGTGTCGATTGGAATTTCGCTGCTGGCGACGGTGTATCCATCGTTCGCCGCGTCCCACGTGCTGCCTGCTGAGGCGCTGCGATACGAATGACTTCGGCACCTGGACCTAAGAACTCAGGGGTAGCAGCATTTCGTACTCCGTGATCGCGGGGTCGTTAGGGTAGGGCTCAGTTTTTCCCGTCTTCCGAAATCCCAGGCTCTCGTAGAAGCCGATTGCGCCGGTATTGACGTGGGTGACCATCAGCACCAACTCGCGAAGATGGCGAGTTGAGGCCCATGCCTTGAGGCCATCGATCAAGACTGATCCTATGCCCGCGCGGCGATAGTCTGGATCGACCCACATTGAAATGACATGCGCTCGTTGGGGATCGTGTTCATCGGTGTAGCAAGCCACCAGGCCGCAAGAATTTTCGCCGTCGAATGCGAGGTAGGCCATGAAACCGTCGCTGCTCCAGCGAAGCGAGCGTTCCACCCATTCCTCGTCGGAGAGTTGCGACTCCTTTGCATAGGTGCTGCCGAAGGCGGTCGGATCGCACTGCAATGCGCGTAGACGAATCGTCTTGAAGACGAGTACGTTGCCGGGAGTGATTCGTTTAAGCGCGATCATGAGGAAGAAAAGCGTCTCTGCCGCTTTCAATTCTCGCCGATCTATTCGGCTCCTCCAATCCGCTGCTGCATGTGCTCATTTAGCTTCTGGCACGGCCGTAGGAAACTCCTCTACGTGGAATTCGCCCTTGCGGCCGAAGTAGATGACTTTCTTGCCGGTGAGGAAGGCCCAGTAGCCGACGACACCGGCAGCAGCTGCTTGCCGCATGAATTCGGGGTAGCGGATCTGCTCCTTTTGCGCCGCGCGAATGGCTGCCACGACCGCGGATTTGGAAAACTCTTCGGCGACGGGGTCGAGCGGTAAATGCATCTTCGCGGTGAAGGTTGTGTCATCGGCAAGATAGACAACATCCTCCGAGCGAAGCAGATCGACAAAGTAGGATATGACACCGGCGGCGAGCATGCGTTGGACAACCTGAGGGAAGATCAACTGTCCATCATGAGATTCTGCGAGGACCTCGCGAATGGCTTCGATGTTGGTGGCTTGAGCGATATGTTTCTCTCCTTATTGAGTGGGAAGTTTGTGCAGGTCATGCGCCTGCACGAGCTTTTTTAGAATTCCGAGCACTGTCTGGCGCTCCGGCGCTGTGAGGGTGGCGAAAAACTCGTGGTCGTTGCGATCGGCTAGGGCGCCCAGTGACGGGACCAGCTTGGCGCCTGCTGCGGTGAGGCCGATGTCCTGAAAGCGACGGTCGGCGGCACGCTCTTCGCGGTGAATCAGATTCTTGTCGACGAGGCGATCGATGAGTTTGGAGGCCGCCCCGCGGGTCATCCCTGTGAGGTCGGCAACTTTGCTGGGAGACATGTCCTCACGGCCGTACATTTCACGGAGCACCACCCATTCGGCTACGGTGACGCCACTCTTGAGCAATTTCCGAGCAAAGGCCTGCGAGACATGGTTTGAGACGAAACGCATCCAGAAGCCGACATGGCTTTTAAGGTCGCTGACGGGCTCCGGGGTGGCTTTGGATTTGCTCATGAAAGAAAGATAGAGAACATTAGTTTCCTTGTCAACTATTTCTTTGGAAACTTATTTGCGCACGATTTGGCTCTCCCGGCAGATGGCTTGGGTCGACGTTATTGCGGGGTGATGATGCCGCCTACGGGGTGGCGGCGCGGAAGGACGATGCCACGGTGGTCCAGCACTGCGTGCGGCAGACCTTCAGAGGAGTTCTGGGCGAGCGCGGGCGGTCCTAGAAGCGCGCCTCCGCAAGCGGGGCACCAGTCGGCCTTGATCTCCGCGGCAAGCACGGCGTGGCATTGACTGCAGATGCGTTCCATACCGGTAGACTATCGAATCCGGTTCGTTTAGTACCAATGGCGATTCGTTCATTGGGCGTCCATTCGTCGCGAGCCCTACTCAAAGTAAACTTGAAGGTATGCACCCCCCTGTGCGCCTGGTGGCAATCGACATTGACGGCACCCTTCTGCCGACGTTTTCCCAGGCCATCACCACGCGCAACGCAAAGGCTTTGAAAGCTGCCCAGGAGGCTGGAATCGTTGTAGCGATCGCGACGGGCAGGCGCACGGCCTACACGGCGCCGCTGCTCGATGGGATAGGGCTGCGAGCAGATACGCCTCTGATTACGTCGAATGGAGCAGTGACTCGGACACTTGGCGGCGACCGGGTGGACCGGAGCCAGTTGGACGCGCAGGTGGCGCGCGGGCTCTGCGGGTTGCTGCGCAAGTTTGGCGCGATGGTTTTTACCTTCGACAAGACTGGCCGTGGAGAGATTGTTGTGGAAGATCTGGAACAGGCGCACGAACGGATTGCGCTTTGGGTCGAGGCAAATCGTGATGCGATTGAAGTTGTGAAACCGCTGGAAAAGGCACTGATCGACGGCGACGATCCAATTCAGGGTATGGTGGCAGGCAGTCTGAGCCAGATGAAGAAGGCCGAAAAGGCGCTGAAGGCGAGTGTGTGGGCAGTGTCGTGCGAGTGCGCACGGACAGAGTATCCGGGGCGGGATCTTTCGATTTTGGATCTGCTGCCGCCGGGTGTTTCAAAGGGATGGGCGCTGGAGCGGCTGGCGCGGCGGCTTGGCATAGACCGCAAGGAAACCATGGCGATTGGCGATAACTGGAACGACGTGGATATGCTGGAGTGGGCCGGACAGAGTGTGATGATGGGGAATGCCGCGAAGGATCTGCGCACCATGGCAAAGGTGCGCGGATGGATTCTAACCCAGCCGAACGACGAAGATGGTGTGGCTGTGGTGCTGGAGGAAGCGGTAGCGCGGCGGAGTCAGGTTGGCGAGCGTCCAAAGCATTGGGCTTCAACGGCACGGAGTTGAAATTGCAAAGACGTCTTTATCTCGGGATTGCTTTGGCTGCAGTGGCCGCGCTGGCTGTACCTGTCCATGGGGCCGAGCGCGTGACGCTGAGCAACGGCTTTGCGATGGACTGCAATCACCACGCGCAAATTGAAGGAAGGGTGCGGCTTTATCTGAGTTCAGGCGAGAGCAGCTACATCGAAATGCGGCCTGAAGAGGTGACAGGAATCGAGCAGGTTCCCGATCCGGCTCCGCAGGCGGCTTCGAGGGAAGGCAGCCAGTCAGAGACGAAGCTGAGTCCGGCGGATTTGAATGAGATGCTGTCGGAGGCTGGTCAGGAACACAATCTCGATGTCGATTTGTTGGCCAGCGTTGTGAAGGCCGAAAGCGGTGGCAATGCCCGCGCCGTGAGCCGAACCGGAGCGCGCGGTCTGATGCAACTGATGCCCTCAACGGCCAGCGATCTGGGTGTGCAGGACAGCTTTAAGCCGGGCGAGAATGTGCGCGGCGGCTCGACATATCTGGACTCGCTCCTGACTCGCTATCACGAAAACCTTGCGCAGGCCCTGGCCGCCTACAATGCAGGCCCGGCGGCAGTCGACAAATATAACGGGATACCGCCATATCGCGAGACGCGCGTGTATGTCGCGCGCGTGATTCATGAATTCAACCAGCGTGTAAGGTCCCGCGAGGCTCAGGATAGGCGTGCTGCGGGCTTGCAGGTTACATCAAGAGCATCGGCCTCCCAATAAGCGGCCCGTTTCGAGCCGGGCGGCAACATAGAATCTATATATATTTGCGGAACGGAGCTTGCTTGAAGAAGAATCAGCTGATCCTGGGCTCGGTTGTGCTGGCGGCGATTGTCGCGCTGGTCATTTGGGGTCACGACCGAATTCACTTTGATTTCCGCGAATTCCGCGTGCAGTTGGCGATGGTCGACTGGTGGCGTATCGCCATCGGCACTGGTTGCATTTACGCGGCGTATGTATTCCGATCGCTGCGCTGGACTTACCTTCTTCGCCACAACAAGAAAGTTCATCCGCTCTCGTTATTGGGAACTCAGGTGATCGGATTTACGGCCGTTGCATTGATCGGCCGTGTGGCGGACCCGGTGCGGCCTTACCTTGTCGCGAAGAAAACGGGCTTGCCGCTCAGCAATCAGATTGCGGTGTACATTGTCGAACGGCTCTTCGATGCGGGAACGATGGCGCTGATCTTTTCGTCCGCAATTCTGTTTGCGACGTGGTTCGGAGCGCCGGGCGCCATGCCGCATCCGGAGTTGGTGAAGAAGTCCGGCTATTGGGGAATGGCCGGGACACTTGCGGGAGCCTCCTTTCTTGTATTGGTGCGCTTCGCAGGCAACGCCGTTGCGGCCTTTTTTGAAGGCACGCTGGGCGTGCTATCGAAAAAGATCGGCCACGCGGTCGGACATAAGGTACGCGAGTTTCGCACCGGGCTCGACACGATGCGCTCGTTCGCCGATTTTGCTGCTGTGGCCGGGCTTTCGATCGGGATGTGGCTGCTGATCGCCGCGTCTTACCTTGAGACGACGAGGGCATTCGTGGCTACCCCGGAGTTGGCGTCGATGACCGCGGCCAAGTGTGTGCTGCTGATGGTGGTGAGCGGCATGTCGAGCATCGTGCAGTTGCCCGTTCTGGGATGGTTCACGCAGATCGGGCTTGTGGCCACAGCGATTTCGAAGTTCTTTGACGTGGCGCCCGAAGCTTCAACCGCCTGCGCTGCGATGCTGCTGCTGGTCACTTTTCTCGGCATCGTTCCCATTGGGTTGATCTGGGCGCAGATTGACCACGTGAGCCTGCGCAAGGTGACGGTGGAGAGCGAGCACATCAAGGAAGATCTGGAAGCGACCGAGGCCACGGAGTAAGTCTGCGCGCGATTCAAGTGGTGCGCGATTCAATTCGTGCTCATTTTGGCGGGCCGCGTAAAGCGGATGCTGTCCGGCGAGACAGCACCGCCAGTCATGAGCATACTCATCGCCTGCTCCATGGTCAGATCGGTTTCAGTGACACGCTCGATCGGCAAAACCTGCAAAAAGGCTGATGTCGGGTTGATGGCGTTGGGCAGCAGGACAGCCGCCAATTCCCTGCCCGTTGCCGAGTCGGTCAGGGTACGGGTGAGGAAGCCGACGCTTTTCTGACCTTCGATAGGGAAATCGATCAGGACGACGCGCTGGCTGGATTCCTTTTTGGACATCATGGTGTCGAGCAACTGGCGGACCGAGGTATAGACCTTGGCGACGACCGGAAGGCGCTCGAGCACGGCCTCGAAGAGATTGAATGCCTGACGGCCAACGACCAGGGAAGTGATGCGACCCACCGCATAAAGCACGACGAGGGTGAGTAAAACGGCGAGTATCGATTGCAGCCACGGCTGCTCGATCCAGTCGCCTGGAATGGCGTTGCCGAGCAGGCGAACGATAGGCAAGCCGGCATTGGCGAGACTTCCCACCACGAAGCTAAAGACAAGCCAGGTGACAAAAAGGGGCCCGATGGTGATAAGGCCAGCCAGCATGTTGCGCTGCAGATGGCGCAACAGGTCTCCAAGGACAGATCGCACAGGGTTCTCCTGAAACTGAGGATACGCGAGCCTCGCGAGGCAGAGCGCAGCCACGACCGCTGTGTGATTCATGCGGAGGAAGAACGGGGCGCCGGCACTGTCTGCATCCAATGCACAAGGAGCACGCGGAGTAGTCTTGTATTCGAAAGGGAAGGACAGCCGATGAGCGAGGCCGATCGTCATGTGCAAAAAGAGCCGGAACGGAATGCGGCCAAGGTGGGGTCAGTGGTAGGGGGTGCGCCGCGGGAAGTGCGGGACGGCGATAATGAGGCACTTGCCGTCGGTAGAAAGGCTGCGAGAAGCGCAGTATCGGACCACGCGCTGGGTAGGCCCCGGATAGCAGCCGCCAAGCCGGAACCGCACACAGGTTTCCAGCGCACAGCTTCGGCGATTCGCACCATGCTTCCGCTGTTGCAGAAGATGTTGCCGCTGCTGGATGGCAATGTTGCGTCTGTTGTGGCCAATCTGCTCGCACCTCGGCTGCTGGCGCCGCAGGTGGACATGCATCCGATCGAGGCCGGATTGGCGAGTTTGCGCGAGGATCTCGCTGCGATTGACGCTAAGAATGCGGAGCACGATGCCTCACTGAAGCGCATCGGGGACCGGTTGGAGACCATGAAGGATGCGCTCGAAAGCGCGGCCCTGGAACAGCAAGAAACGATGCAACAGGTGGGCAGGGTTCAAAAGCGGGTTCTGGTCTTTTCACTTGTCGGTCTGAGCTTGTTGGTGATCGCTGTTGCCTTGGATGTGGTGCTTTTAGTCCGTTTCGGGCAAGGACTTCATTAGAGTTTTCCACTCCCAGCAAGATTTGTCTGCGGAGCAGACCTGGCGAATTTGAACCGATTTCTATACAATTTCGGTCAATATTCTGCTATATGAATAAATAATTTGATTATACGAAACCAAAGTAGCAATTCTTTGCTCGCTTTTATGGTCTTCGTGCTCGCGGACGTTGCCAGTCGTGATTTCCGAGGGCTAGTATTCCCTTCAGTCCGATTTGGAACAGTCCGATTTGGATTTTTGTTGCCCGGTCCACAATGCAGTTTGTTCCTGAGTTCACAGAGCTTCACTAACGAGCGGCGCTTACCGGCGCCAGCATACGGAGTGCAAAGTCATGGCGTGGTATGCCTACTGCATCGGTGAAAAACAAGCCTTTCCAGAATTAGCCCGTCATCGCAAACCTGTTCCGATGGAATCCGTACATGGAGTCAGCGGCAACCAGGTTTTCCTCTACCCCGCCAGCGATCTCGCCATCATCGTAAGCGAGCACAACCCTTCCGAAGCGCTAAGCCAGAAATCGGGCGTGGATCATGCCCGGGTGATCGCGGATTGCTTTCAGCATTCCACGGTGCTGCCCTTTCGGTTCGGGACCGTGTTCAACGACGACGAGAGCCTGCGGCGTTCCATCCGTTCCAATCAGCGCCAGTTCCAGACGAACATCGACAAGCTGCGCGGCAAGACAGAAATGCACCTTAAGATCTTCGTCGACGATTGTTGCTCCAAGGAGATCGGCCGCATTCAGTCCACCGAAACAGTCGGGCGCGAGTATCTTTCGAACCTGCGCGAAACAGCCTCGCGGCAGCGTGAACGCCAGACGCGCGCGCGCGCGGTGAGTTTCCAGATGCACAAGCTTTTCCTGCCGCTGGACGAAGAAGTGACCTGCCGGCTTACGGAGAGCGGCAAGATGGTGCTGGATATTGCCCACCTGATTGAGCGCAAGTACGTGGAGCGCTATCAGAACAAGTTCGCCTCAACCAGTGCGATGATGCGGGACTGCCACTTGCAGGTTTCCGGCCCCTGGCCGCCTTATCACTTCGTCCATCGCCTGACGCGCAGCACGCACGCGGCACAGCAACCCGCTGCCGCAGTACCGTTCCCGGCGCCAGCAGCGGCACCAGTGCTCCCTGCAGGAACGCAAGACCAGCTTGTCGCGATCGCCTAGAGTTTTCGTCCAATAGAAATAAGAAGCCCCGGTCTTTGGCCGGGGTTTTTGTTTGGACTAATTCATCGAGTGGTGCTGGAAGCTGGGGGGGTCTTGCCACGGGTGAGAACGAAGGAGCTGCGGCGATCGTTGGAGGCGTGATCGATCCTCTTCCAAAAACCAACGAAGTAATCGACCGCGGAGATGGTGGAGACGAGCACGGTGAAGTAGATGGCGGCGACAGCGATCCACTGCACAGGAATCACGAGCAAACCGAACTGCCAGTCGTACCAATGATGCGCGAGGATCGCGGAGACCACGGAGACAATCTGAATTACGGTCTTGAGCTTGCCGAGTTCGCTGGCCTGAATGGTGAAGCCTTCCGACGAGGCGATCGAACGCAGGCCGGAGATGAGGAACTCACGGCCGATGATGACCACGGCGATCCAGACCTTGACCACGGCAGGGTTGTAGGCGACGAGGGCAATGAGAGCGGCCGTGACCATGATCTTGTCGGCCAGTGGGTCGAGCAGCATGCCCATGGTGGTGATTTGCCCGCGCCTGCGGGCAAGGTAGCCGTCGAGTCCGTCGGTGATGGAGGCGAGAACAAACAGGACGGAGGCAAGAATCTCCGCTCGGCCATCGGGTCCCTGCCAGGGGAAGTGTGGCGACAGGATCCACAACAGCAGCGGGATCATCACGATCCGGCTCATCGTAATGGAGTTGGGGAGGTTCACATGCGTCGCCAAACCGGGCGAATTAACCGGTTAAAGCGATTCCACCATTTGCGTGCCCTATCCCGCATCGTGCAAGGTGGCTTTCCCTTAAGGGAAGTGCCACTCTCCAGCCGCGGCTTCTGGGTACGGCAGTTGTGGAACCGCTGTAGCGTCCATTATTGCACCGGAGCATCGAGCCTGCGCGTGATTGGCGTCAGGGCACCGTGCCTTTCGTTCGATCATGTACGATGAACTGCCATGTTCCTGATCGACGCGCAACTTTCCGCCAGCGAGGTCCTGCGGATCTTTCATCACGACGAACCGGCCCTGTTTCTAGGCTCGGCATTTACAACGGTCGGAATCGTGACCGGGGCATTCTGCCTGCTGCGCCGCCGCTTTGATGCGCTGCTGGTCTGGCTTGGGGTGTTCGCGTTTCTCTACGGCCAGCGCATGTGGTTCGACACCGGACTCTTGCACGTCACTCTCGCCGGGAATGAATTCTTTGCCCGGTTGCGATGGGCAGTAGATTTCATCGTGCCGATCCCGGCTTTCCTTTTTTTTCAGGCAGCGGGCTTGATGGCACGGCGCGGCAAGCAAGTCACCGCGATCATTTCGGTTGTGTTTCTAAGTTTGGCTGTGGCAGTGTTTGTCGTTGGCCGTCTACCCTCGCTGCACACGATTAACAACATCCTTGTGATCGGCGCATTGCCGGTGGTGTTGGTGCGAGCCTTTCTACTGGGGAAGCACGATCACGATATTGTGGTGCTGCGGCGAGGGCTTTCCGTCTTTGTAGCATTAGCTCTTTGGGATAACTTTGGCGGCTCGGCTTGGCTCGGATTCGACATTGAGCCGTACGGCTTCGCGGTTCTTCTTGGCTGCCTTGGCTACGTGGCGGCGCGGCGGACGCTGAAGCGCGACCAGCAACTAGGCGATCTTCAAAACGAACTCGAACTCGCGCGCAGCATTCAGCTCTCGATTCTTCCCGGCGAGTTCCCTGCTTCTGCTGACTTCGATGTGGCCGCGCGCTATATTCCGATGACATCGGTCGCCGGGGATTTATACGACTTTCTGATGACGGACGCGCGTCATGTAGGGCTGCTGATTGCCGACGTCTCGGGCCATGGGGTTCCGGCGGCTCTGATTGCGTCGATGGTCAAGATGGCGGCTGCCTCTCAACGGGACCAGACAGCACACCCGGCCAGGCTGCTGGCGGGGATGAACGATGCGCTGTGCGGAAACACGCAAGGGCAGTATGTTACGGCAGCTTTCGTTTATCTGGATGCCCAGGCACGGGAGCTGCGGTATGCGGCGGCGGGACATCCCGCCATGTTGCTGCTGCGGGATGGGCGCGTAATCGAGATCGCAGAAAACGGGCTGCTGCTGGCGGCGGCTGACACTGCGACCTACACGGAGAAGTCGATGACGCTGGAGCGAGGCGACAGGCTGCTGCTTTATACAGACGGGCTGTTGGAAGCAAAGGATGGAGAGGGACGACTGTTTGGGGAAGAATCGCTTGCGACGGCGCTACGGAATACCGCTGCACTTGCCCCTGCTGCCGCTGTTGAGCGGATTATCGCGGACGTGCAGCGTTGGGCCACGTCGCAGGAAGACGATCTGACGGCGCTGGTGTGCGACTTTGTCGGCATTATTTGATCAATCTGCCGGGGAGGGTTCGATCATACGTCATGACGGCACGGCCATTCCTTCTGAGTTATCGGCAGAAGGCCCATACTTCCGCGAATGGGCCTTCCTGCTGAAGATTGACGGCGAGACTCTCTACTTTTTGCCCCAGAAGTCAGGCGAGGAGCTGAGCCACGAATCAGGCACATAGCTGATTTTGGCGCTGAATGCGAAAAGATCGGCCTCGGAGGATTCGACGGCGGCATCCAAACCGCTGCGCAGCGCGTGGAGCTGGTCTTCGCCGATGGCGTCGCGGAACTTCTTGCTGCTGTCATGCATGTCGTCCACCATGGCAAGGGACTCCATAGGGGTGACGAGGATATACGTGTTGTCGCTGCCGACCCCATACATTTTCTCGAACATCGCCCAACGCGCTTCGGGAATCGACGACTGATAAGCCTTGACGAAGAGCTTCACCACATGTTCAAAATCCTCGTCATGCCCGGAGCGGACGTGAAAGAGGAGAATGCGCATGAAACGCATCTTCGAGAGATCGATGGGATCGCCGAGGCTGAGGTCCTTCTCATAGGAGTAAATGCTGCTTTTTCGGTCGGCGATCAGGGAAGCCTCTTGGGCATCCGCAGCCTTGAGCGTGTCCTGAAGTTTCGACATGGCCTGCGTTTCGTCGTGATGCTTTTGTAGGTCGGCAAAAGACTCAAAGCCGTGCATGTAGACAACACGGGTGCCGCCGGTAATAGATGACATGGCGAGGTAGTGACTCGGAGCGTTGGCCGCGCGCAGGGCTGCGGCCTCATCGCCCTCGAGCTTTGCGTATGCACTGGACTGTTCGGGTTTGAGTTCCACATTGCTCAGGTAGAGGTACTTGCTGGGACTATGAGTCTGGCCGGCTTCCTGTTGCGCCAGGGCCGCAGGAGCCGGGCTCAAGGTGAGGCCTGCAAACAAGAGGCAGAGGGGGGCCGGGGAAATGACGCGTAGTTTCATAAACTTTCTCTCCTTGGGATACCTAAAAGCACGATGTTACGAGGACAACAATACCCATGGTTTCAATCTCCGGTGCCCGAATGAAGGGACAGTCTGCGAGCTATTAGGGCGCTGACTTCAATCCCCAATTTGGCTGACCTCAAACCCGGGCACTATTGATCGCTGATGGAAACCTGATTCCAGGCGCGCCGGGGAGAAAGCAATGCACGCCTCGGGGTAAGTGGATGAATCGATGCAGCAGATTTACATTGCGGACTTTATCGTTAGCCGACTCACAAGGGCTAGGGTTCCCATATAAAATCGACATAAAATCGGTATTAAGATCGAGATTACTGATTTTGATACTCTTATAAGTCTCGGAGTTCCTCGGTATCTTCCCCCGCAGATCCCGGTCCGGGTCGGTTGCCAATGAAAGCGAAGACATTCGGGTTCGGCCCCTTCGAGTTGGACCCTGCTCAGCAGCAACTGCGCAGACGCGGCATTCGGCTCAGGCTTCCTGCGTCGCGCATCCGCCTGCTGTTGCTTCTCGTCAAACGGCGCGGCGAGCTCGTTTCCCGCGAGGAAATCGCTGCTTGCTTGTGGACTGATGCAAAAACGGTCGACGTCATCACCGGGATCAACACCGCGATGAACCAATTGCGCAGCCAGCTCGGCGACGATCCGGCAGCGCCCAAATATATCGAGACTGTCATCGGGAGCGGCTATCGCTTCATCGCCGAGGTTTCCGAAATCGAAGCACCCCTCCAATCTCTGTCGGATACGATTCCGCAACACCAAACACTGGATAGCGACGAAGGCTCAATCGCGTTGAAAGAGACCGCGTGGCCGGATGTGCCTAGTCTTAGAGCAAGTGCGGCAGGCCACCAGGATTCCAGACCAGCTAAGACCGCGAGAACAATCGTCCTTGCGTCAGCCGTTGCGGCCGTCCTTGCCCTATGCATCCCGTTCCTTCTTTATCATCGAGCTGTTCCTCAAGCCGAGTTGGAACTGAATCGGGTAACCAGGAGCGGGGATGTTCAATCCGCCGACATCTCGCCCGATGGCAACTATGTGGCCTACGTGCGAGAAACTGGGGGCGAGCAGAGTCTGTGGCTGAGACAGCTGGCCACGGATCGAGTTTTGCAGCTTGCTTCCTTGGGAACATTCAAGAGCCCTGGCCTGGCTTTTTCTCCCGATGGCAACTATGTCTACTTCGTCCGCAAGGAGCTCCTCGGACCTGGCGGCGAGCTCTTCCGCGTTCCGTTTCTTGGTGGCAGCCCCATCAAGGTGCTTGATGGCGTTTCCGGCGCGCCGGCCATTTCCCCTGATGGACGCACGGTCGCCTTTGTTCGCAGCACACTGGTCACGCACGGCAAGGACAGCGTTGTGACCGCCTCCGTTGATGGTTCGGGCCAGAAGACCCTGGCGACCTACGATGCACCTGGCATCCACTTCAATCGAGTCGCCTGGACACCCGATGGGCGGTCGCTGGTTTATCCTTTGCAATCGGATTTGATGGTCATCCCGGCGGGCGGCGGAACGGCTCAGCAGCTTCGGGGGGATCCGTGGACGAATATCGACGACGTCTGGAATTTGCCGCCAGGCCGCGATTTGATCGTGGTAGGTCAGCTCGTTGGGTCGACGCTTCGTCAGATCGCCGAAATCTCTCTATCTGACGGCAAGACTCATCCCATTTCGCACGATCTTTCCAGCTACATGACAGTTCGCGCCACCGCCGACGGCAAGGCCCTGCTTACCGTCCAAAGCCTGACCCTGAGCAACATTCAAATTCTCGCTCCAGGCAGCGGATCCAAGGGCTCGGAGGCGCGACCCTTGAGCACCGAGAATCAGAACTATGAGGGCGTTGAAGGTCTGGGATGGACGCCGGATGGAAAGATTGTCTACCCGTCGGTATTCGAACGCGGCTCTGAGCTCATGGAAACCGATAGCAACGGTTCAAATCCGCGGCGGCTCAGCCTTACTGATTCGCAATCCGGTCGCTTTTCGAATCTTGCTCTGTCGCCTCGCGGCGATTTCATCGCAGTCACTCGCTGGACCGAACACGACAGGGCGAACATCTGGCGCATGGACATGAACGGCGGCAATCTTAGGCGTCTGACGAATGGAACCCAGGACTTCCCTCCCTCGATTACGCCCGATGGCCAGTGGGTGGTCTACGCCAGTGTGCAAGGCGACAAATCCGTTCTGATGAAGGTTTCAAGCCAGGGAGGTCCCGCAATCAAGTTGACGGACTACGACGCCGACTATCCATCCGTATCGCCAGACGGCAAATGGATCGCCTGTTCGTATATTTCACAGCCGAATCACCCCGCGAGCCTGGCAATCATTCCAGTTGCGGGAGGGCCGCCAGCCAGAGTCTTCCTATTGCCTGAGACTGCCGCACCTCCGCCCCTGGCTTGGACACCGGATGGCCGGGCCGTTTCTTTCATCAACGACGTGAATGGAGTGGGCAACATATGGCAGCAGCCTGTGGCGGGCGGACCGGCAACGCCTATCACGCACTTTGCCTCCGGCAAGCTCTTCAACTTCCAATGGGCCCGCGATGGACGGCTGGCTCTCTCTCGCGGCACGGAAACAACAGATGCCATTCTGATCAGGAATTTCCGCGGCAGCGCACACTAGCAGGGCATGCCGCGCTTCCCGAGGCCGAGCGCAAAGTGCTTCAATCCATCTGTACGTGCGGCCCTGAAGGCGCAGCCCCGCTAGACGCTCCTATTGCAGAATAATTCGCGCGTTTTGCTAAAACTGGAAGCAGGGCTCGGAGCCGCCGCCTGAGCGGAGATACCCCTTCTTAACTGTCCCTCCAGAAACGAAGGTTAAGTTCTTTGCTGAGAGATATTTCGCCATAAGCAATTGAGTCGATTAATGTTAGCGTAAGTTATTGATTCAGCTAAGGATGATTATGCACTTGACACAGAAAGGTAATTCTGGCATTCTGAGTATGCCATGAACCTGATAGACGTAACTCAGCAGTTTCCGAACGACGAAGAGTGTTTGAAGTACATCGAACAGATGCGCTGGCCCGATGGCATCGTGCGCTGCCCTACTTGCGGCTGTGACCGCATCAGCCGGATTACCCGCTCCAACATCGTCAAGCGTGGAGAGAAGGCCGGGGACGCATCCAAGAATCGGCGCAAGAGCCTCTATCAGTGCCTAGAGCCGACCTGCAAACAGCAATTCTCCGCTACCAGCGGCACGATCTTCAATGACTCGCATCTTCCCCTGTACAAGTGGTTCATGGCCCTTTCAATCGTTGTGGACGCGAAGAAGGGCATCAGCGCGAATCAATTGAAAGAGCACCTGGGAATCGGTTCCTATCGGACGGCGTGGTACATGGCGCACCGCATCAGGAAAGCGATGGTTGAGGAAACCATGAGTTCGCTCGTCTGAATTGGCCCACTTCGCTCATCTAAACTGGCCCACCTGTACAAGCCCGGATGTAAGCATTCGGGGATGGACAGGAGGCAAAAAGTGGAACTATTTGAAGTGATTCGGCGCGGGTACGCGGCCGGAGAGACGATCCAGGGACTATCCAAGAAGCATGGTGTGCACCGGCGGATGGTGCGACAGGCGCTGGAAAGCGCGATCCCTCCCGATCGAAAAGCGGTCGTACGGGAGGCGCCGCGGCTGGGTCCGGTCAAGGAACACATCGAGCAGATGCTGGCCTTGGACCTTCGTGCGCCGCGCAAGCAACGGCATACGGCTCATCGAATCTGGATGCGCCTGTGCCACGAGTATCCGGATTATCCCGTCGGGGAAGCCACGGTGCGGCGCTATGTGCAGGTGCGGAAGCGGGAGCTGGGGCTCAGTGGGCGGGAAGTGTTCGTGCCGCAGAGTTATGAGCTGGGCCAGGAAGCTCAGGTGGACTGGTTCGAGGGTATGGCCAAGCTGGGCGGAGAAGTTGTGAAGCTGCAGTTCTTCGCGATGCGCAGCATGGGCTCGGGCGACGCTTTCCACCGGGCCTATCCGCACGCCACGCAACAGGCACTGCTTGAAGCCCACGAACAAGCGTTCGCCTATTTTGGTGGAGTATTCAAGACCGTGCGCTACGACAACATGAAGTCTGTGGTGAAGAAGATTCTTCGTGGGTACCAGCGGGTCGAGACGGACCGGATCATAGCGTTTCGCTCTCACTGGGGCTATCAGAGCGAGTACTGCAACCCGGCCAGTGGCAACGAAAAAGGCGGCGTGGAAGGTGAGTTGGGATGGTTCCGTCGCAACTTGCTTGTGCCGGTGCCGGAGGCCAGCGATCTGAACGCATTGAACCAACAAGTATTGGCCGACTGTGTAGCCAACCGCGGCCGCACCATCATCGGGAGAAGCATGACGATCGGCGCGGCCAGCGAGCAGGAGCGCGAGCACTTGTCGCCGCTGGCTGAAGAAGGATTTCCGATCCACGAGTTGCTCTATCCACTGCTGGTGGACGGCAAGAGCCGCGTGAAGGTGAAGACCAACTGGTACTCGGCTCCGCTCTGGCCAGGGCTGCGTGTAACAGCGGTGGTTGGTCCGTTGACGGTAGAGATCGCGCACGACAACAAGGTGGCAGCGCGACACCAGCGCTGTTACGGACGCGGTCACGAGATCCTCGACCTGGAACATTATCTGGACGTGCTGGAGCGGAAGCCGGGCGCCATGAAGGGATGCACGCCTTTGCAGCAGTGGCGTCAGGCTGGCCGCTGGCCCACTTGCCTGGATGCGATCTGGCGCGAGCTTGAGCAGCGTCATGGCAAGAGCAAGGGAACTCGCGAGATGATCGCTCTGGTCCGCGCCGGTACAAGTTACGGCGCAGGCGATGGATGGGACAAGCTGATCGCCGCCGTAAAAGATGCGTTGCGTTTGGGCATCAGTGATGCCGCCGCCGTATTGCATATTCTGCATATGCCCGATCCGGAACAGCGCCGCCAGTATGCCGTTGCCCTGGCCGAAGAACTGCAACAGTACGAGCGGCCCATGCCGGTGATGGATAACTACGACTTGCTGCTGACCAGCACCACGGGGGCCATCCAGTGAAAAACCAGACGCAAGCCTTGGAATACGCCAGCGTACTGCAGTACTGCAAAGCGGTCCGCATGCCCACCGTAGGAACCAACTTCGTTCCGCTGGCCGAGCAAGCCGTAAAGGAAAACCACAGTCACATCCGGTATCTCGAAGCACTGCTGGCCATCGAGTGCGAAGAGCGCGACCGGCACGCCATCGACAACCGTATTCGTGATGCGCAACTGCCGCGCATGAAGACGCTGGAGGAGTTCGATTTCGCGCAAGCGCAGCAGATTCCAGCAGCCCGCATTCGCGAGTTGGCCGAAGGTGGTTATATCGAACGCAAGGAACCCATTGTTCTCATCGGCGAATGCGGCACCGGGAAAACTCACCTGGCCACCGGCCTCTGCCTGGCTGCTTGCCGACAGAAGCGGCGTGTCCGTTTCACAACGGCGGCGGCGCTGGTCAAC
>Ga0302326_10002785_pt1 | contig 42050 bp, 25 predicted proteins | sample Palsa_T0_3_FD_202264 | JGI IMG/M metagenome (GOLD analysis project Ga0302326, IMG submission 202264) | Peat permafrost microbial communities from Stordalen Mire near Abisko, Sweden - Palsa_T0_3 | ecosystem: Environmental > Terrestrial > Soil > Palsa > Peat permafrost | place: Sweden: Abisko...
GTACGACATCGAGTATAGAAATTGGACGGAGCCGCGCAAACTCAGCGCAGGCCGCAGTTGGCGCAGATATTCCCAATGGGTGTGCAGGAGCAGCGGGACCAGAAACAGCAGGCCCAGGGTCATCAAGCTCGAAGAAAAGAGCAGCGTGGCAGTTGGGGGCGAACCGTAGTGCATCTCGGCGTTGAGCGCGAGCAATCCCCCGGCATACATGAGGAAGAGCGCCAGGAGCAGGAAGAACAAAAGGCGCTCGAGGCGTCGTGGGCGGCGATGACCGACGACCAGGGCGATCAGAAACAGGTAAACCAACGCTCCTGCGGTGAAGCCAACTACGCGGGAGTAGAAGAGATAGGGCAATTGTGGATGCAACCCGTCCAAAAATTCTATCGCGCGAATAGAAAAGAGTCCAACATAACTGTAAGGTTTACCTTGCACCTTGTTAACATGCTGAAAATGATATGTTTATTTAAATATTACAGACAGGTTAGAGTTGAGTGCCACCAAAGCATATCCTTGACATCGGCGGGTGGTCTGCTATATTAGCAGTTGCTGTAGGTGAGTGCTAATTACTTCAGCGCTTCTCCTCCCAGCTAAACTCGCAGCGATTATGGAGGTCAAGTCACGATGTCAGTTCAAGTCACCCCGTTACACGACCGCGTGTTAGTGCGGCGGCTCGAAGAGAAAGAGGTCGTCAAGGGAGGAATTATCATCCCGGATTCGGCCAAAGAGAAACCACAAGAAGGGGAAGTCATCGCCGTAGGCGCCGGGAAGCTGGAAAAAGGCGCTCGCGTACCGCTGGATGTGAAGGCCGGAGACCGCATTCTGTTCGGCAAGTACAGTGGCAGCGAAATCAAGATCGACGATGAAGAGTTCCTGATCCTGAAAGAAGACGAAATCCTTGCCAAGCTCAGCGGCGCTGCCAAAGCCGCCGGCAAGAAGTAACCCTCGCGGGCCAAGCGAAACCGGGCCGCCTAACCGCAGTCGAAAACCTGCAGAAAGATATCGGAGGAGGTTAAAGGACTTATGGCAAAACAAATTGTAACTGGTGAAAATTCACGGCAGGCGATTCTACGGGGAGTGAACATCCTCGCCGACGCCGTGAAGATCACGCTGGGCCCCAAGGGGCGCAATGCGGTGATCGAAAAGAAGTTCGGTGCGCCGATCATTACCAAGGACGGCGTAACCGTGGCCAAGGAAATCGAGCTGCGTGATCCGCTCGAGAACATGGGAGCGCAGATGGTCCGCGAGGTAGCGTCGAAGACTTCCGACGTCGCCGGCGACGGCACCACTACCGCCACCGTGCTGGCCCAGGCTATCTTCCGCGAAGGCGTGAAGACAGTGGCAGCGGGCGCGAGCCCCATGGCACTGAAGCGCGGCATCGAACGCGCCGTCGAAGTGGCGGTGGAAGAGATCCGCAAGCTGCACAAGGACGTTAAGGGCGACATGATCGCGCAGGTCGGCACCATTTCCGCCAATAACGACAAGCAGATCGGCTCCATCATTGCCGAAGCGATGAAGAAAGTGGGCAAGGACGGCGTCATCACCGTGGAAGAATCCAAGACCATGGAGACGACACTGGAAGTGGTGGAAGGAATGCAGTTCGACCGCGGCTACCTGTCCCCCTACTTCGTCACCGATCCGGAGCGCATGGATTGCACCCTGGAAGATGTGCGCATCCTGATCCACGAAAAGAAGATCAGCTCGATGAAGGACCTGCTGCCGTTGCTGGAGCAGACCGCCAAGATGGGCAAGCCGCTATTGATCATTGCCGAAGACGTCGAGGGCGAAGCCCTGGCGACCTTGGTGGTGAACAAGCTCCGCGGCACCCTGCAGTGCGCTGCCGTAAAGGCCCCTGGCTTCGGAGATCGCCGCAAAGCGATGCTCGAAGACATCGCGACCCTCACCGGCGGCAAGGCGATCACCGAAGACCTGGGCTTGAAGCTGGAAAACGTCAAGCTTGAGGATTTGGGCCGCGCCAAGAAGGTCACCATCGACAAGGACAACACCACGATCATCGAAGGCGGCGGTAAGGCCTCAGAGATCGAAGGCCGAGTGAAGCAGATCCGCGCGCAAGTGGAAGACACTACGTCGGATTACGATCGCGAGAAGCTCCAGGAGCGGTTGGCCAAGCTGGTTGGCGGCGTTGCCGTCATCAAGGTTGGAGCAGCCACGGAAATGGAGTTGAAGGAAAAGAAGGCTCGCGTCGAAGATGCCATGCACGCGACCCGCGCGGCAGTCGAGGAAGGTATCGTCCCCGGCGGCGGCACGGCGTTGCTGCGTTGCCTCAATGCACTCGACAAACTGAAGTTGCACGATGACGAAGCGATCGGCGTGAACATCGTCAAGCGCGCTCTCGAAGAGCCCGCGCGCCAGCTCGCACTTAATGCCGGACACGAAGGCGCAATCGTCGTAGGACGCGTACGCGAATCGAAGGAAGAAAACTTCGGATTCAACGCGGAGACCGGCGAATTCGGCGACCTGGTGAAAGCCGGAGTCATCGACCCTGCCAAGGTAACCCGTTTGGCTCTGCAGAACGCGGCCTCTATCGCGGCCCTGATGCTCACGACCGAAGCTCTGATCGCGGACATCAAGGAAGACGACAAGAAGGCGGCAGCGGCACCCGGCGGCGGTGGACCTGGCGGCATGGGCGGAATGTACTAAACCGCTCCACAACTTAAGCCTAATCAACGCTTTAAAGGCGCCCCGGGGGAAAACGGCCGGGGCGCCTTTTTGTTTTTCCCCGGCGCTTGCAGCTCAGGTGTTTGTTTTCCGAGGTGTTTTTTTGCACTTTTGTCGCGATTCGGCAAATATCTCTGCTTTAGAATCAGGCACATACGCCGGGGGGTATCCAGACGGATCCCCTGATTCGGCGGCAGGTCGCTTTTCGGACTGATTTTGGGGCTTTTTCAGTCCACATGGCCGGTTGCCTCGCACCAGGTGTTCCGGTATAGTCGCGCTTCTCAGGGCTGTAACCATCCGTTCATATTAACGGTCGGGTTATCTGGGTTCGGGGGACACCGCGGTCATGCCAGGTCTACTAAGCAGGATACTTCCTCGCGAGACGACGTTTTTCGACCTGTTCGTGCAGCAGGCCGAGAACGTCCATCAGGCCGCGATCGCACTGGTGCAAGGGCTGGAGAATTTCCAGGATCCCATTGCGAATGCCGACCGCATCGAGAAGTTCGAGCATATCGGCGACACCATCACCCACAGCATCATTACCCGGCTGAACCAGACCTTCATCACCCCTTTCGATCGGGAAGATATCCACGAGCTGGCCAGCAAGATCGACGACGTGATCGACCTCATGGACGCCGTCGCCACCCGCCTGGTCACCTACCGCGTTCAAACGATCCGGGCGGGGGTAGCCGAACTGGCCGCAACGGTAAGAGATTCCACCGCGGAGATGGTTGCCGCGGTACGCCTGATCGAAAAGCAGGATCACATTCTGGATCATTGCATCGAGATCAACCGCCTGGAAAACGTCGCGGACCGCCAGTCCCGAGCGTTGATCGGCATCCTGTTCGATCAGGAAAAAGATCCGGTCCAGATCATCAAATGGAAAGAAATCATCGAAACGCTGGAATACGCGACCGACAAGTGCGAAGACGTCGCCAACGTGATCGAAACTGTCACCCTGAAAAACGCTTGAACCTCCACTTCCCCCCCGACGGTCCCGCTCCCGCGGAAGAGGCCCGGCTGTGAGCAACTACCACATGCTGGTGCTGATTATTTTGGTCACGCTGGCTTTCGAATTCACCAACGGCTGGCACGACTCGGCCAGCTCGATCGCCACGGTGGTATCCACGCGCGTGCTGCGCCCCTTGTGGGCGGTGGTGTGGGCGGCATTCTGGAATTTCGTGGCGGCATTCGTTTTCGGCACCGCGGTGGCGAAAACGATGGGCAGCGGCCTGGTAGACCTCAAACTGGTCACGCAAAACGTGCTGTTGGCCGGGCTGCTGGGAGCGATCGTGTGGAACTACGCCACAATCCGCATCGGGCTGCCCGCCAGTTCATCGCACGCCTTGATGGGAGGGTATGGCGGAGCGGCGATCGCCGCCGCGGGGTTTAAGGCAATCATCGTCCACGGATGGGTGCTGCCGATCATTTTCATTTTCATCGGGCCGTTCATCGGTCTGGCCGCGGGCCTGGTGGTTACCGTCATTACCAGTTGGGTGGTGCGCCACCAGGCGCCGCGCCGCGTGGACAAATGGTTTCGGCGGCTGCAACTGGTGTCCGCCGCAGCGTTCAGCCTGGGCCACGGCACCAACGACGCCCAGAAAGGCATGGGCATCATCACCGCCGCCCTGGTTTCCAGCGGCTCGCTGACCACTTACCAGGTACCCTACTGGGTGATCCTCTGCTGCCACTTGGCCATCGCTGGCGGTACAATGGCTGGTGGTTGGCGCGTAGTGAAGACCATGGGGCAGAAAATCACCAAGCTCAATCCCTTTGGGGGTTTCGCTGCCGAGACTTCGGCCGCTATCACCTTGATCGGAACGGCGGCCGCAGGCATTCCGGTCAGCACCACCCACGTAATCACCGGAGCCATCGCCGGCGTGGGCGCCGCGCATCGTCTTACTGCGGTGCGATGGGGCGTTACCCGGCGAATTTTCTGGGCCTGGGTGCTGACGATTCCCGGCGCCGGGGTGATGGGCGTGGCGTTCTACTATCTTTCGCTGCATTGGATTAAGTAATTTAGCGGGTGAACTGGAAAGTGGCGAGGCTACAGACATGAGCGATCCAAAATATCCGTTCGCGTCCATCCCCGAGGCGGTGGAAGACATTCGCCAAGGGCGGATGATCGTGGTGGTGGACGACGAAGACCGCGAGAACGAAGGCGACCTGACCATCGCCGCCGAGAAAGTAACGCCGGAAGTAATAAACTTCATGGCGAAATTCGGTCGCGGTTTGATCTGCCTGGCGATGACCCAGGAGCGATGTGACGCGCTCAGCCTAGCGCCGATTACTCCGCGAAATACGTCGCTCTTTGGCACTCCATTTTGTGAGCCGATCGACGCCCGCGTGGGCACCACCACCGGGACCAGCGCGTCGGATCGCGCGACAACGATATTAACGGCCACCGACCCGAAAACCCGGCCCGAAGATCTGGCGCGGCCGGGCCACGTCTACACCCTGCGAGCGCGGCGCGGCGGGGTGCTGGTTCGTGCCGGGCAGACCGAAGCGAGCGTGGACCTCGCGCGGATTGCCGGGCTGGATCATTCCGGGGTGATCTGCGAAATCATGAACGACGATGGGTCGATGGCGCGCATGCCGCAGCTCATCGAATTCTGCAAGCTGCACGAAATGAAGTTGGTGTCGATCGCCGACCTGATCCGTTACCGGATGCAGCACGAGCGGTACGTCAAGCGGGTGGCTGCGGCGCAGGTTTCGACGCCGTACGGCGAGTTCCAGATGATCGCCTACGCCAGCGAGACCGACCACGAGACTCATGTGGCGTTGGTGCGCGGCGACCTGGCGGGTCCAGAGCCGCCGCTGGCGCGGGTCCACTCGCATTGCCTCACCGGAGACGTCTTCGCATCGACGGCATGCGATTGCCACCAAATTATGCGGCGTTCGCTGGAGGCTATCGCCCGGGAAGGCCGGGGCGTTTTCATCTACCTGCATCACACCGGGCGCGGTTTTGGGATCGATCCGAACACCGAATACAACGCGGGATTGCCGCGTCTGACGTACCACCGCCGCGATCAGGCGGTCGATTCAGATCTGAGCGGCCAGCGCCGGATTCAACGGGAAAGCGGGATCGGCGCGCAGATTCTGATCGATCTGGGCCTGCGGCGCATTCGTGTGCTCACCAACCATCCGCGGAAAGTGGTCGCGCTGGATGGCTACGGGCTCGAGATTGTCGAGCAGGTGCCGCTGGCTATCCCCCAGCCAGAGCGAACTCACGAAATCTTGTAGGGGTCACGGTTCTACGCTCTTAATCTTTTCCGGGTCTCCAGTCTTCCCGGGTTTCGGGAAGGGTGGGCGTAACGGCCTACCGCGAACCATCAATCCGCAGGTAGGGCCGCATCTTCTCGAGCCTCCTCGCGGTAATTCCCGGAACCGCCAGAAGATCTTCGATACGTTGGAACGGTCCGCTTTTCTCCCGGAATCGGATGATGGCCGTAGCCAACTTCGGCCCAGTTTCAGGAAGTCGCTGGAGTTCGGCTACGGTTGCGTGGTTTAGTTCCACCGAATGAAGTGGCGGCAGCTCTTTCGCTATCGCCGCGGTGCCGACACAAACCAAAACGAGAAGTACTCCTACCAATATTTTGAATTTGGTCATTTATTTTTTCACACGGATACCTTATTTGCCACAGTAGTTATGATACAACTCCAGTGCTATGCCAACTTCCATTCAGGCCGTAATCGTAATTACACTGTTCCTGATGCCCGGATTTATGGCACGTCGCGTTCTGTCGTGGGCTTATCCAACCTCGGAGCCAGGCGAAGCGGATCTAGCCTTGACGACGATCACGCTGAGTTGTGTGAACTACGGAATCTGGTCTTGGCTGCTGGTTTTAAGCTGGCAGAAACATTGGTACAAGAGCGATGGTTTCTTGGCGCTTCCCGCCGTCTTCATTTCTTTTTCTCTCGCCGGTCGTTGGGACGTTCGTCATCGTCAAACTCATGCGGACCAGCGTCTTTCGCAGGGCCCGCGAGATTTTTGGCATTCGGCATCCGACCCCAAAAGCTTGGGATTATTTCTTCGGCAGCGGAGCAGCTTGCTGGATTATCGTAACCCTGAAAAGTGGCCGGGTGATCGGCGGATATTACGGCACCGAATCATTCTCTTCCTCGTTCCCGCATGAAGAAGACTTATACCTTGAACTTCTGTGTGATATGACGCCAGACGGAAGGATGCTTGGGTAACTCCACTCTCCATTGGAGATATAATTCATATGGAAGACGTTCAACTGCTCGAACTTCTTAGGTACGTACCTCAGGAAATTGAAGAGGCATTGGAGGCGTCCGATGGGGGAGAATGAAGGCAACAATGCTGGCACCCTGACTCGATTGAGAGAAGGTTACCAAGTCGCGAATAAGGAAAATCGTGGCCAACCTCTCGATAAAGGTTATCACGCGAGCGGCCAGGTGAAACCTCCAACCGACGCGCCCAACGTTGGCACTACGGCAGTCCTTCCGGGCGCGTCTACCACGATCGGCAGCAACAAGAAATAGCCGGAGCAATCCGAACAACAAGCGACAACCCAAACAGCCTTTACCCTGGCGAATTCATCCCGCCACGGTTCCCGACGTTACAAAGCCAGAGCCCGCGGCTGCCATATGCGCAATAGCGGCGCGCGTTCGAAAAGCGCCCTACGAAATGCTGCCCAAGCGGTTGCCGTTCACGTCGTAGACTTCCACTTCGCCGAACAGAGCGGCCTGCTCGCCGATCACACTCTGATCGCCGACGACTACGATCTGCGCGTTCTTGGAATCCAGGTAGCGCCGCGCGGTAGCCAGCACGTCTTCGGCGGTTAACGCTCGCACACGCTGGCGGTACGTCTCCAGGTAATCATCGGCCAGGCGCTCGAGATAGACGGTAGACAATTGCCCCAGCAATCCGTCCTGGGTGGCAGCCGAAAGCGAAAACACCCCGGTGAGATAGTTGCGGGCGTCGTCCAGCTCGCCGGCGCCCACAGGCAGCGCGCGCATGCGGTCCAGCTCGTAGAACATTTCGGACAGGCTCGCGGCTACCACGTCATTGCGCACTGCGGCGTGCACCGTGAAGTAACCGTGCTGCCGCAAAGGAACGGCGCTGCTGCGCGGACTGTAGGTGTATCCCTTTTGCTCGCGGATGTTCATTACCAACCGCGAATGGAACGCGCCGCCGTAGATAGAATTGGTAAGGACCAGACGCAGCCAATTCGGGTCAGTGCGGGTAATCGCGCGGTTTCCCACGGTTACGTCGGTCTGCACGGCGCCCGGCAAATGCACCAGGTGCACGCGTCGGCCGGAAATTTCTGGAAGCTCAGGGCGGGCCGTGACCGGCGGCATGGGAGCTTTCCACGAACCGAAAGCTTTCTCCACTTCATCGAGGGTTTTGTTGCTATCGAGGTCGCCGACTACCAGCAGCAGCGATTCCGCGGGAACGTAATAGGTGCGGTAGAACTCCGCGAGCGCGTCGCGGGTGTACGATTTCACCTGTTCTTCGGTGGGGGCAATGGTGCCGTAGGGATGAGCGCCGAATAAGACCCGCCGCAGGCGTTCCGATCCCAAAAATCCGGGCGTGGCGCGGTCGATCCGCAAATCTTCCAGGCGCTGCGATTGCTCGCGCTCGAACTCCGCTACGGGAAGTGTGGCGTGCCGGGCCAGGTCTGCCATCAGGTCGAGCAGGCCTTGCGAAAATTCCGCCAGGCCGGAAATTCCCATGGCGCTCGAATCGGCGCCGGCGGTGGTGGACATGTCCCCACCCATGCGCCGGAGGTCCTCTTCAATTCGCCTGCTGGAGCGGGACGCGGTGCCGGTGCGCACCACCGCCGCGGTCATATCGGCTAATCCGGGCGAGCGATGCGCAACCACGGCATTTCCGCTGCGCATGAAAAGCTGCGCGGTGAGCTTGGGAATAAATTTCGATTCGGCGACCACCACCTGCAGACCGTTGGATAGGGTGCGCACGGTGCGGCGGGCCCAGGAAACCGGGCGTTCCGGTCCCAGCGGCGGAAGCGGCAGTATCGTCTTATCCGAAATCGCGGGGAGGCTCATCGAGCACCTGCTTCGGAGGCGACCAGCTCCGGTTTTTGAACGGGCACGCGCAAAACCACGGCGCGATTTTCCGGAACCAGATATTTTTGCGCGGTCTCTTTCAGCTGCGCCGGCGTGACCGCCTGAAAATCGTCCAGGATGGTGTTGATCCGCTGAGGGTCGTTATCGAAGAGCGTAAAGCAGGCCAGGTAATGCATCAGGCCGAAGCGCGGCATCGAAGTACCATAGCCGCTTTCCAGCATGCTGTAAAAATCGGAGCGAAATTTCACTTTCACTTCCTCCAGCTCGGCCGGGGCGACGCCTTTTTCGCGGACCTGCGCGATCACCGCATCGAACGCCCCAATGGTGGCGTCGGAATCGTATTTGGGGTGATGATAAATCCGCGTGACCATCTGCGTAGGGCCATTGGACTCGATGGTATCGAAGCCCCCGGACGCATCCACGGCGATCTGTTTTTCGAGCACCAGTTCGCGATAAACCCTTCCGGCGCGGCCGCCATGCAGCACGCCATCGAGCATCGCGAAACGGAACCAGTCGGGCGTGTTGCGCGCGGGACCTTGATATCCGATCGCCATCGCCGGCAACGATCCAAGCCTCTCTTCCACTTGACCGCGGCGTTCTTCGGTTTGCGGCTTCTCGCTCACATCCACCCGCGGCGGCAACGGACCCGGGGGAATATCCTCAAAGTATTTCTTGGCGTAAGCAAAACCTTCCGCCGGTTCGACGTCGCCAACGATCAGCAGCACCGCATTATTGGGCGCGTAGTAGGTTTTGAAAAAATGCTGGACGTCGGCGAGCGTGGCGGCGTCCAGGTCGGCGAAATCGCCGTAAAAATTGTGCGCGTTGGGCCAGTTCCGGTAGGCCACCGGCGGCAAATCCAGCCACGGGAACCCGCCGTACGGCTGATTCATCACGTTCACGCGCACTTCTTCTTTCACCACGTCGCGTTGGTTGCGCAGATTTTCGTCGTCCACTTTCAGGGCGCGCATGCGATCGGCTTCCAGCCACAACATGCGTTCCAGCGCGTTGGACGGCACCGTCTCGAAATAATTGGTGATGTCGTAATTGGTAGTGCCGTTGAGCACCCCGCCGGAGGAGTTGACCTGTTTGATGTGCTCCATTTTCGCGGCGTTTTCCGAACCCTGAAACATCATGTGCTCGAAGAGATGTGCGAAGCCGCTGCGGCCAAAAGGTTCCAGCCGGAATCCGATCTGGTAATAAACGCCGACGGTGACCACCGGCGCCGAGCGGTCCGGCGAAATAACCACACGCAGCCCATTGCCAAGTGTGGTGTGCTCCACGGGTATTTGCCGCATATTGTCCTGGATCTCCGTTTCTTCAGTTCGGTGTGCCGCGCGGCACGGGTAATACTCGCCGCGACATCAATTTCAATCGTAGCATATTCGTCTCACCAGGAACGGCGCGCCGTGCGCCCGCATTGCCTCCGCGTTGGAAGCGCGGCTTATGACTTTCGATTCAACGGTTCTACGCACTTATCACTTCCGGGGTCCCACTGCTCCCGATCTGCAGTGGCGCTGCTTTTGCGCGAAGGCAGATGGGAAGGGCGGGCGTCCAGACCTACGCTGTAGTAGGTGAGTGCGCCAGACCTCGGCTTCACGCGCAGGTGTTGGGGGCGCCCCACATCTACCGCGTGGTACGATATTCTTTTCGCGCGCGATGCGCTCAGGATAAAACGCGGTCTTGTCGATTCTCGTAACTTCATTCTTCGGCGTGATGGCCGTGGCGTGGCTCGTCGCCGCGGTGGTGATCGGGCGCGGAATGTCACAGATTCCGTTCATGTCCGAGGCTCCCGATCCTGGCGGACAGCCGTTACCCCGCGTTTCGATTATCTTTGCCGCGCGTGATGAAGCCGAAAAGCTCCCCCAGGCGCTTGGCACCTTCACACACCTCGATTACCCAAACTACGAAATCATCGCCGCCGATGACCGTTCCGTGGACGCAACGCCCGCGATACTCGATGCCGCCGCAGCCAACAGCCCAAACTTCAAAGCCGTCCACATCGCCGAACTGCCCGACGGCTGGCTGGGGAAACCCCACGCGCTTGAAGCCGCCTTTCGCCAATCCACCGGCGAATGGATCGTCTTCACCGACGCCGATGTGCGCTTCTCTCCACAGGTGCTACGCAAAGCGCTCGGGTTGGCGGAATCCAAGGGATGGGATCACCTGACCATCCTGGCGGACATTGACATGCACGGCTTCTGGGAGATTACCGCGATCGCTTTCTTCGGTTGGATGTTCGTGCTCGGGAGCCAGCCTTGGCGGGTGAGCAATCCGCGCAGCTCTGCGTACATGGGGGTGGGCGCATTTCAAATGGTCCGGCGCTCCGCCTATGAAGCCATCGGTACCCACCGGCGCCTGGCTATGGAAGTGATCGACGATATGAAGTTAGGGAAATTGATCAAGCAACACCGATTCCTTTCGGGCCTCGCCGTTTGCCAGGGCTTCGTCCGGGTGCGCTGGCAGAACGGCTTTGGAGAGCTCGTCCGCGGCGTGACCAAGAACATGTTCGCGGGATTCGGCTACAGCGTCCCTTTCGCATTTTTCGCGATCACCAATTTGACGCTGATCAGCATCGTGCCGGCCTTCGCGCTTTTCTTCACCCATGGATGGACGCAGTTCGCCGCCGCAGTCTGCGTCGCCACCAGCATGGCGTTGGAAGGGCTGCTGGTGAAGGAAACCGACGTTTCGCCGTTCTATGGGTTGACCCACCCCCTGGGCGCCGTAATTTTCATTTATATGGTGCTTCGTTCGATGTTTATTACCCTGAGGCAAGGCGGAATCATCTGGCGGGGCACGTTTTACCCGCTTGAAAAATTGAGACGCGGAATTGTGTAGCGGCGCCCGCTCGCGGCGTCAATAGGACAACTAGCCATCGGGACCAACGAGCATCCACTCGAACTGGAACACCCAACAGGCCCCACCGGCTCCGGTGGCGGCGCATTGCCACGGCTGCCCGCGAAAGAGCTGCTGGCAATCATGGCGGTGGCCACGCTGATCATTCTGCCGATGCTGTACCGCGGTAACGCCTCCGGGCACGACATGCAATTTCACGTCGCGTCGTGGATGGATGTGGCGCAGCAGTGGCGCCAAGGAGTGCTTTACCCGCGCTGGGCGGCGGGAGCGAACTACGGATTCGGCGAACCGCGCTTCATTTTCTACCCGCCGATATCATGGCTGGCTGGGGCGGCCTTGGGTAGCGTGCTCCCGTGGCGAGTAGTCCCCGGCGCGTTGATCTGGCTGACGCTGGTTCTGGCGGGACTATCGATGTGGCGGCTGGCACGTTCCGCATTACCAGAAAGCGATGCGATATTGGCGGCTGTTTTTTTCGCGGCGAACCCCTACACCCTGATGGTTGTTTATTTCCGGAGCGATTACGCGGAACTGATCGCAGCGGCGGTGTTTCCATTGCTGGTGCTCGGCATTCTGCGCATCACCGCGAATGACCGCAAAGCAATCGCCGGCACAGCCGTGGTGTTCGCAGCAGTATGGCTGTCGAACGCTCCGGAAGGGGTGCTGGCGAGCTATTCCGCAGCGGCGCTGCTGGTGGTGTTGTCGGTGATCAAGAAAAGCCTCGCGCCCGTCTTGGCCGGCGGCGCGGCACTCGCCGCGGGGCTGGGCCTCGCGGCGTACTACATTCTTCCGGCAGCGTATGAACAGCGGTGGGTGGATATTGGCCAAGTACTGTCCATCGAGCTGAAACCGGTCGAGAATTTCCTGTTCACTCATGCCGACAATCCCGAGTTCGTGTGGTTCAACTGGAGGATGTCGATGATCGCGTGCTTGATGCTCAGCGCAACAGCGATCGCCGCCGTTTTCACCGCCCGCCGCCGGCGGGCCGCTCCGGAAGTTTGGTGGACGCTCGCGGCATTGACCGCGCTGATCGTCTGCTTGATGTCCCGATATTCACTCCCCGTCTGGGATCACCTTCCCAAGCTTCGCTTCGTGCAATTTCCCTGGCGGTGGCTGGGCCCGCTCGCGGTTCCCTGCTCGATATTCCTGGCGATGGGTTTCAGCGAGCTCCGGAAAAAATGGCTGGCATGGATTTGCGTGGGGGCCACGCTGGCGGTTTTGCTGGTCGCAATGATCGCGACCGCATGGTGGGATAACCAGGACATCCCCGACCTAAAGCGGGCCATCGCCTCTGGCCAGGGCTACGAAGGCACCGACGAGTACACCGCATTGGGCGGCGACCGCACCGACCTGCCCTCGGACGCACCCCGCGCCAGCGCGCTCAACGACGACGGCGACCCCATTGACGCGGCGGACGGCGTGCGCCTTCACGTCCAAGGCTGGGACGCCGAGCAAAAGCATATCGGGGTCGAATCGAAAGTACCGCTAAACCTCGCGCCCAAGCTCGAGTACTTCCCCGCATGGCATGTGGACGTCAACGGCCGTCCCGCAACCGCCATCCCCGCCCAAGACACCGCACAATTGCTCGTTCCTCTGCAACCCGGCACCTACCAGGTGGACATTCGGATGGCCCACACCTGGGACCGCACCGCGGGCGGGTTGATTTCAGCGTTCACCGCCGCGACGATGCTTGGCTGGGCGTTGGCGGCCGCCAGGCGGCGCCGTATTCGGGCCTTCCCGACCTCCTGAAAAATCCCCCCGGGCATACTGGGTTTTCCCCCTAAATCACCAGTAAGTCCTGTGCTTCAAGCAGTTACCCGGAACGGGCAACCCGCATCTAAGTATAGGAAAGCAGTCGAACTGGAGACGCGCAGGTTGCGCTCTCGGAGGAGATTTGCAATGAAGAAGCTCACACAAATCCTGTTAGTCGCAGTCTTGGCCCTGAGCTCGGGGACCGCGGCGCTCGCTCGCGCTCCACAGCAGCCGCCTTCACCCCGGGACACAACGAAATACGACGCCTGGCTCACCCAGGAAGTGCATCATCAACTGGCGTTGCTGCCGTGGTACTCGGTGTTTGATGACCTGGCGTTCAAAGTGGAAGGAACCAAGGTGATCCTGCTGGGCGATGTCACCTCCCTGCACGCCTCCACGAAGTCGGACGCCGAAAACGTAGTGAAGAAACTGGAGGGCGTGGAGGCGGTCGACAATCAAATCAACATTCTGCCGCCGTCGCCGATGGACGATCAGATCCGGATGGCCGAGTTTCGGTCGATCTACTCTTTCCCAGCCCTGGAGTCCTACAACGTGGGCGCTCTGCACTCCATCCACATCATCGTCAACATGGGACACGTGACGCTGGTAGGGGTAGTGCGGAATCAGGGGGACAAAGACATGGCTAACATTCGCGCCAACATGGTGCCGAATGTGTTCTCGGTAACCAACAACCTGCAAGTGGAGAACTCCTCGGGTAAGTAGCGGGCGGGTTTTCTGCGGCGCGCTGCGGGGCGCCTGGTGAAATGTGCCGGGCGTCCCAGTTGGCGATCAGGCCAGCGGCATATGCTGGGATCAACTGGCGGTGTTCTTGCGGAAGTAGAAACCGGAATAGTAGGGCACCGAGAAGGCCGGGAGAAACGGGCGATGCACCGATAATTCCCAGGCCCGCCAGCGGTCGATCAGCTTGTAACCACACGCCGCAAAACCGTTTACCAGTTCACCGGAATTCCAAACTTTGCAGGGAAAGGCGCATGATCGCGTGCCTTGTACGGTAATGAAGGAAGCTTGCACTTCGTGCACCGGGCTGCGATTGATGATGATATGTTGCGGGGCCTCGCCGAAGTGCTTCACAAACGCAGGGATATCCTGCTCCCAGTAGTGGAACGCCCCCGAAACCAGCAAGATTTGCTCCGAGCGGAACGAATCGACGCCCTCCACGAATCGCAATCCGGTCGCTTTGCGCTCCGCCGCAATCTCTCGCCCGCTCTTTACAACGTTGGGTATTTCAAACACCGTCCACTCCACGCTTTCTATGTCCCGCAAATACGGCGCATAGCTGTAATAGAGATTCCCCACACTACCGCCATAATCGAATAGCTTCAGGTTTCGCGACTGAATGCGTGAAATCCAATACAGCGCGGCATAGTCGCTGGGGCGGAGCGATTCAGCCAGGCGAAGATGTACCTTAACTTCGTTGGGATCTTCATGGCCGGCCAGACTTGTCTTTCGGGCGGCAGCCCACCCCTCGGCGAAAGTGGCATAGACGCCGTGAGGCTGGCTGAAAGCATTTAGAACGCGCTTGCCGGCGGGAACACCGGCAATACTTTCGAGGATCGCTCTCTTTAGAGCCAAACGGACCTCTCCGGCCAAGATTGGCGTTCACTCGCGACGAATACAATTTGAATAATCGGAAGCCAATTGCCGCGGCTCGTCTTTATGAAGCGGAAATTAGCGCAGGCGGTCGTAAATGCTCGACGCCAGGAGAACCGGCTTTACTGCTTGTGCTTTGATGGAATCGAGAACCGTCGAATTTCCCGGAGGCGTCGGCCTCAGGCCAAGCTTTCGGAGAAAATGATTGGCGCGGTAAACATTGGCCCTCAGGGGATCCTTGAACTGAAAATTCACGCTCAGGGAAACCGAGACGTTGTCGTCATTCTGAAGCCAGTGCGGGAAGTTGACTGGGATGTGCACCCCATTCCCCGGCACCAGCTTGTAAGAAATGGCGCGCCCCTGCAAATGCGGCTTGTAAATAGGGGCGTTGTTATCGACGGTCCAGAAGCGCTCGATTTCTTCTTCGGGAAGCACGTCGCGATCGTCGCGATCGAACACGTGTAAGGTCTTGGTACCCCTGATCTGAAGCAGAAAATTGCATTCGCGGTCGATGTGATAGGTGGTCACGCGCTTGGGCGAAGTGACGAAAATGATGATGTCTTCGACCATGATCTGCGAATCAATTCCGGGTCCCATGTGCTGTTTAAGCTCCGCCAGGCCTTTATCCAGAAAAACCCGGTACTCGGGATCATTCTGCGCCGAGCGGAAGATAAACCACGCCCCGCACGTCTCCACACGCTCCATCGCTTCGACCGCAGAAAATGGCTTCTTGGGTATCGAATCCCAGCGCTGTTCCACCGAAACCTCGCCGGCGTCGTAATAAATTTCCTTTGGGCGGGTCTTCAGGGTGCGTTCGGCGAGTTCTAGCAGCTTGGGGAGCTGGAAAAGGGGATGGGTTGCCAGGTTATGTCTGATTTCGAAGGACTTACGATTAAAGTTCTCGGCAAATTGCGCTGGATCGGCGTCAATCCATCGTTCCGGGACGAGGGAGTCGTGCTTCGGGGCAGTCGTGGTTGCGCTTGTCATGGACGGTTCCTGTGTCGATAGCCTGAAACAATGGTGCCTGATGGCGCGGGAGACGGTCAAGTAGTTCAACGAACCCGTTCCGAATGTCAGTTACCAGTACAACACCGCGGAGCCTCCCGGACGCAGGCGTGGAGAGGGTCCAATTGCTCCATTCGGTGAACTGAAATGACAACACTGCGCAAAAATCCGGACCGACCGGGACACATGCGGGGTAAAATAAGCAGTGCAAGGTGTGTTGGACGGAGAAGTGTCTCCTGTTATGGGCAATGCCCTTCCACCGACCTCCGCGGCCCCGCCCGCGTGACGATGGAAGGTTAGACGTAAGGCTGGATTGCTCAGGCACTTAGGACCCGGGGAGGCCGCAAAGGCTGAATCCCTCTCCGATGGCGGGCCTGACCCGGAATTGCTTTACGGTGTAATTTCCTGTAGCTACTTGTCCCGATCAACGGTGTGAGCAGACAAAAACTATGAGCGACGGAACCTACTACCTCAAACCAAACATAGTGGTCGAACCTTTGGTGGACGGCTGGTACGCGTGGGCCCATTTGATCCCACCGGCTACCGCCGCGCGGAACATGACCGAGCGCCACATGCGCATCATGGATTCATACATCGAATCGCCGGAAACGCATGAGGCCGCCGCGAAGAATCCTGCGCTTCTGGGCGGTCCTTTCATGGATTTCGCCGGGAACCGCGTGGAGCAGATCAAGCAACTCCGTGAACGCACGCTAACCGAACGCAGTCATTTGGTCCGGCTTTCGGCGGCAATCGAGAAACTGGATGCGATGCTGCGCGAGAAGGCCAAAGGATTCAGCCTGGAAGCGCTGTACAAGGAAGTGCCGGAGGAATTGCAAGGCTACGTGGAATTGGTCTACGACTTGAATAACCAGCCCTCGTTCCGCCTGATCGAGCCGCTGCTTTACACCAGTCCGTTCTACGATCCTTCGTTGCAGACGCTGATGCTCTCGGAGATCCGGCACGACGACCGGCCGTTCGTGCTGAGCACGCCGCGGATCGAGAAGGGCGACGCCATCGAGCTGCAAGTGCCGTTTGCCAGCGCCGCGCTGGATACGCTCTTTCGCATGAAGACCGAACCTTCTTCGGTGGAAGCCGCCACCAAGTCCTTGGGGCTGGTGGGCGCCGATGCCGAGCGCTTCCGCTCGTTCCTGACCACCGAAAAACCCAAGCCCTACCCCAAATACGAGGGTGAAGGCGCGCGCTGGCGCTATTTTGGCCATGCCTGCATTTTGCTGGAGACGCCGGGCGTGAACGTGCTGCTCGATCCGGTGCTGAGTTACACCTACGAAAGCGATATTTCGCGGTACACCTACGATGATTTGCCGGAAGTGATCGATTACGTGCTGATCACCCACAATCATCAGGATCACATCCTGTTCGAGACGCTGCTGCAGTTGCGCCATCGCATCCGCCATATCGTGGTGCCCCGCAGCGGCGGCGGATCGCTGCAGGATCCCTCGCTGCGTCTGCTGCTCAAGCAGTGCGGATTCCAGAACGTGATCGAAGTCACCGAGATGGAAGAAATTCCCTTCGAGCGCGGCTCGATTACCGCGGTGCCGTTCCTGGGCGAGCACGGCGACTACAACGTCCAGACCAAGTCCGCTTACCTGCTGCGGGTGAACAACCACTCGCTGCTCTTCGCCGCCGACTCCTGCAACATCGCGCCGGCGATGTACGAACACATCCATCGCACCATTGGCGACGTGGAAGTTCTCTTCGTGGGCATGGAATGCGACGGCGCGCCGGCGTCGTGGATTTACGGGCCGCTGGTGACCCAGCGGATCGAACGCGCCAAGGACCATTCGCGGCGGCTGGCGGGATCGAATTACGAACGCGCGGTGAATATCGTCGAGCAGCTGCACTGCAAAGAGGTGTACGTCTACGCCATGGGCCAGGAGCCCTGGCTGAACTACGTGATGAGCATCAAGTACACCGACAAGTCGAATCCGATCATCCAGTCCAATCTATTGATCGACACCTGCCGCACCCGGGGAATTACGGCCGAGCGTTTGTTTGGCGAGAAAGAAATTCTGCTCCGATAGAGGCCGCAAGCTTCTCGGACCGGCGAGGAAAGGGAATGACACCTGAGTCGCATCAGTTGGCGGAGCCGACTTCTCCGGAGTCTGGCTGCGCGTCGCTTCCTGAGCCACTGCAGAAGTGGAACGATACCCGCACGGACTACCCTCGCGATAAGTCCGTCGCCCAGCTTTTTGAAGACACCGCCGCCGCGCATGCTAACGCCACCGCCGTGGTCTTGGCCGGGCAAACGCTCACTTACGCTGAACTCAACCGCCGCGCCAATCGGCTTGCGCATCGGCTGCGGAAGATGGGAGTGGGGCCGGAAGTGATGGTGGGATGCTGCCTGGAGCGCTCACTGGACCTGATCGTGGCGCTGGTGGCGATTCTGAAAGCCGGTGGCGCGTACGTTCCGCTGGATGCTTCGTATCCGAAAGAGCGCTTCGATCTGCTGCTGGAAGACACCCGCACTCCGGTAATGATCACCCAGAAATCGCTGGCTGAGAAGGTGCTGTCCGGGCGGAAAGTTTCGGGGATCGTGGTAGACGAGGAGGAATTTGCGGCCGAGACCTCGCCGGCGGCCTTGGCGGACAATGACCAAAATCCCGCGGCCGTTGGCGGACCCACTTCGCTGGCATACGTGATGTACACGTCGGGCTCAACGGGGCGGCCCAAGGGCGTTATGGTCGAAAATCGCGCCATCGTCCGGCTGGTGCGCAACACCAACTTCTGCAAGCTCGGTCCGGAGGAAACCTTCCTCCAATACGCGCCGATTTCTTTCGATGCTTCGACTCTGGAAATTTGGGGGCCGCTACTCAATGGCGGGCGGCTGGTCCTGATGCCGCCGCAGGCCTCCTCATTGGTGGATTTAGGACGGACGATTCGCGATCAGCGCGTTACCGCCATGTGGCTCACCGCCGGGCTTTTCAGTTTGATGGTGGAGCAGCGGCTGGAAGATCTGGCGCCGCTGCGCCAGCTTCTCGCTGGTGGCGACGTATTGCCCGCCCGTCACGTTCGCCGCGTGCTGGATGCCCATCCCGGCTGCACGCTGATCAATGGCTACGGCCCGACGGAAAATACCACCTTCACCTGCTGCCACGTGATGCGGTCCGGCGATACGATTCCGGATTCCGTGCCGATCGGGCGGCCGATTTCGAACACCCGCGTCTACATTCTTGACGACAATAATCGTCCCGTGTCCCCGGGAGAGACCGGTGAGCTATGGGCAGCCGGCGACGGCGTGGCCCGCGGTTACCTGAATAGCCCGGACGCGACCACAGAAAAATTCTTGCGCGATCCGTTTGTGGCGGATTCCGCCGCGCGAATGTATCGCACCGGAGATTTGGCTCGCTGGCGCAAGGACGAAACGGTGGAGTTCCTCGGCCGCATCGATACCCAGGTAAAAATCCTTGGCTACCGCATCGAGCCCGGCGAAATCGAAGCCGCGCTGCTCGCGCACGGCGCAGTGAAGCAGGTTTGCGTGGTACCCCACACCGACGAAAGCGGATCGAAGCGGCTGGTGGCCTACTACGTGGCCGCAACGGATTCGGGGTCCGCTGCCGCGGACCTGCGGAAATTTTTGGCGGAGAAACTGCCAGCATTCATGGTGCCGGCGCTGTTCGTGCCACTCGCCAGCCTGCCGCTCACGCCCAACGGGAAAATCGACCGCGCTGCGCTGCCTGCTCCGGGCACCGCTCCGGCGGCCCCAGGCGCCGGCGCAGAACCGCCCGCACCCAGCGCTCCGGGTGAAGCGGCAGGGTCGGAGATGGAACAAAGTCTGATCGCGCTGTGGAAGCGGATACTGCGCGTCGATCCCATCGGCCTCGACGACAACTTCTTCGATATCGGCGGCGATTCCCTGCTGCTGGTGGCCGTCCATTCCAATCTCCAGAAAACGTTGCACGTCGAAATTCCGGTTACCGATCTTTTCGAGTTCACCACCGTACGCACCTTGGCGCGCCGCCTGGGCTCGCAGAAAGCTCCGGCGGCCTCGTCCCCGGTCAGCGATTCGCAGCTTCAAGCCCAGCGCCAACGCGACGCCTTCGCTCGCCAGCGCCAGAAGCGCGGCGGGAGTAGTGATCCATCGTGAGCGAATCCCGCAATCCGGTTCTCGACGGCGTCGCTATCATCGGTATGGCCGGCCGGTTTCCTGGCGCGCCCAACGTGGCCGAATTCTGGAAGAATCAGCTCGCGGGAATCGAATCGATTTCCCATTTCACGGTTGAGGAATTGGAAGTACCGGACGCCGCCGAGCTTTCCCGCCAACCCAACTACGTCCGGGCGAGATCCATCCTGGAAGACGTAGACCTCTTCGACGCCGAATTCTTCGGCATGTATCCGCGCGAAGCCGAGTTGATGGACCCGCAGCAGCGGCTGTTTCTCGAGGCCTGCTGGAATGCGCTGGAAGATTCCGGATGCGACCCTTTCACCTACCCGGGAGCGATCGGGGTCTTCGGCGGAAACAGCGTCAGCACCTATTTTCTCTCGCGGCTGTGCGCCGATCCCGATTTCATCCGCCGCTTCACCGGCGCCTATCAGGTAGGCAACTATCCGGAAATGATGGGCAACAACGTCGATTTTCTGGCGACGCGCGTTTCCTACAAACTCAATCTTCGCGGACCGGCGTTTACCATGCAGGCCGGCTGCTCCACTTCCCTGCTGGCGGTGTGCCAAGCCTGCCAGTCGCTGCTCACCTATCAGAGCGACATGGCGCTGGCCGGCGGGTCCTCGATCACATTTCCGCAGAAGCGCGGCTCGTTTTACCAGGACGGCGGGATGGTTTCGCCCGACGGCCATTGCCGCGCGTTTGACGCTGACGCCCAGGGAACCGTGTTCGGCAGCGGCGTGGCGGTGGTGCTGCTGAAGCGCATGGAAGATGCGGTGCGCGACGGCGATCATATTTATGCTGCGATTCGCGGCTTTGGCGTGAACAACGACGGCGCCGCCAAGGTGGGCTACACCGCGCCCAGCGTGGAGGGCCAGGCACGCGTGATCGCCATGGCTCAGGAAACCGCCGGCGTCGATCCGCGCAGCATCGGCTACATCGAAGCTCACGGAACCGGCACGCCACTGGGCGACCCCATCGAGCTTGCCGCACTCACCCAGGCATTCCGTACGCGCACCGGTGACAAACAATTTTGCGCGGTAGGCACAGCCAAAGCCAACGTCGGGCACTTGGACATCGCCGCGGGCGTAACCGGATTGATCCACGCGACCCATGTGGTGCGCCACGGGATTTTACCTCCGACGCTGTACTTCCATAAGCCGAACCCGAATTTCGATATGGCCAGCAGCCCGTTCTACGTCAACGCTACGCTGAAGGAATGGAAGACCGGCGGCGAACCACGGCGCGCGGGCGTGAGCGCGTTCGGCGTCGGCGGCACCAACGCACACGTAGTGCTGGAAGAAGTTCCGCCAACACCTTCCGCAGCATCGAGGCAGCCAGTGCAGCTGTTGGTGCTTTCCGCACGCACCGAATCGGCGCTGGACGCTACCACCGCCAATCTGGCCGCGCACTTGCAGTTGCATCCTGGCAGCAATTTGGCTGACGTCGCGTGGACGCTGCAGTCCGGGCGCCGCGCATTTCCCTGCCGCCGCGCGGTAGTCGCGCGCGATGTGCCGGACGCGATTGGCGCACTCTCGCAGCGCGACCGCAAACGCGTGCAGACCCGGCTGAAATCGGAAGAGAATCCGCCGGTGTATTTCCTTTTCCCGGGCCAAGGCTCGCAATATCCCAACATGGCGCGAGAAGTGTACGGATCGCAGCCCTTATTTCGAAAGACGCTGGACCGCTGCGCCGAAATTCTGGGGCCGCACCTGCAAGCCGACCTCCGCGAACTTCTCTATCCCGGCGACGATGTTTCCACCGAGGCGCGCCGCCGCGTCACCGACACGATCGTCGCGCAGCCGGCCATTTTCTCGATCGAGTACGCGCTGGCGCAGCTCTGGCTGAGCTGGGGCATTCGTCCGCAAGCCATGCTGGGGCACAGCATCGGCGAATTTGTGGCCGCCACGCTGGCTGGAGTTTTTTCGCTCGAAGATGCGCTGACCCTGGTCGCCGAACGAGGACGGTTGATGCAGGCGCTGCCCTCCGGCGGCATGCTCTCGGTGCGATTGGGAGAGGCGGACCTGCGGTCGCGCCTAAATGGCCAATGGAATGGCCAGCTCGCGGTGGCGGCGGTGAATGCTCCCGCGCTGTGCGTGGTGGCTGGACCGCTCGATGCGATTGCATCGTTCGAACAAAAACTGGCGGGCGAATCGGTGCCTTGCCGCCGCCTGGTGACGTCGCACGCGTTTCATTCGGCGATGATGGATCCGATCGTCGAGCCCTTCACGGCGCGCGTGACCCAAGCCCATTTGCAGCTGCCGCGTATTCCGTACGTTTCCGGCGTCACCGGAACATGGATTACCGACGCGGAAGCTACCGATCCGGCGTATTGGGCGCGGCATTTCCGGCAGCCGGTGCAATTTTCAAAGGGCGTCAGCGAACTGCTGAGGAGTCCCGCGGCGGTGCTGCTCGAAGTGGGCCCCGGAAATGTATTGGGCACGCTTTCGCGCCAGCACGGAATTGACGCCGCCAAGCGCACCGTGGCTAGTTCCCTCTCCGACGGTTTTTCCGGCGAAGGCGATGCGGCGAGTCTGTTTACCGCGGTGGGCGCGCTGTGGCTGGCCGGCTGCAAGCCCGATTGGACGGCCATTCACGCAGGCGAGCAGCGTCAACGCGTCGCGCTGCCTACCTACCCATTTGAACGCAAGAGCTTCTGGCTGCAATTGCCGGCCCCGGCGGCGGTAGCGGCGGCCGTAATTGCCGCAGCAGTGCCGGTAGAGAGCGGTTTCACGGAAAGCATCGCAGCACCCAGCGAATTCGCGGCGGGTGACAGCGTCACGCAGAGCAGCGCCGGCTTGCAGAGCAGCGCACCAACTATCCGGGAGGAAATATCGCCAGTGAGCCCCTCAATCGAAACGCCCGCGGCCACCAACAGTGCAACCAGCCGCCCCGCGAAAATTCGCGCCATTCTCGACGAAATTTTTGAGGACCTTTCGGGCATCGATACCTCCCAGGCCGACGGCGCCGCTTCGTTCCTGGAGCTCGGGTTCGATTCACTTTTCCTCACTCAAGTTACGCAGTCGCTGCAGAGCAAATTCGATTTGAAAATTACGTTCCGCCAACTGCTCGGGGACCTCGGCTCTCTGGACACCCTTTCCCAATACATCGATTCCAAGCTGCCCGCAGATCAGTTGCAGGAACCGGTGCAGGCGCCGGTGCAGCAAAGCGCGCCCATCCAGGCCGCCGCTCCCGCATTCGCGCCACGGATCGAATCGCCAACCGCCGCCGCACCGGTGTATGCTGCTGGCACGCAGCCGGTTTCTGCCGGCGAAAATGGAGATGTCAACATGTCGGAATCTCCCATAGAACGCCTGATGCGCGAACAGCTTCAGGCGATGAACCAACTCTTTACTCGGCAACTCGAAACGATCCGCGGCGTCGCGCCCAGCGCTCCGGCTTCGGCTGCAATTCCCGCGCCGGCAACGGCGGCGCCCGCCAAGCCTGCGTCAGCGGCTATCGCTCCTGCTGCGCCGAAACCTTCCGTGGCTGCAGCGGCGCCGTCCACACCATCGGCGGCTGCAGCTACATCCGCGCATGGCGACAAAGAAGAGTTCAAGCCCTTCGGCCCTTACAAGCCGCCACAAAAGGGGATCTCCGGCGACCTGACCCCGCAACAAGAAAAGGGCCTGAAATCGCTGGTGGATCGCTACACCGCGCGCACCGCCAAATCCAAGGCTATGACCGAGCAGTATCGCTCCGCGCTGGCCGATCCACGGGTAGTGATGGGATTCCGCCAGCAATGGAAGGAATTGGTCTACCCGATCAACACCATCCACTCCAAGGGATCGAAACTGATCGACGTGGACGGCAACGAGTACATCGACATCCTCAATGGATTCGGCCCGATCATGCTGGGCCATCGCCCGGATTTCGTCGAAGCGGCCATCGAGCACCAACTGCACGAAGGAATGGAAATCGGGCCGCAAACTCCGCTGGCCGGCGAAGTGGCGCAGATGTTCTGCAAGATGACCGGCAACGAACGCATGACCTTCTGCAATACCGGCTCGGAAGCAGTGATGGCCGCAATTCGCGTGGCGCGCACGGTGACCGGAAGAAACAAAGTGGCGTTATTTGCGGGCGCGTATCACGGGCAGACCGACGAAGTGCTGGTTAAGGGCCACAAGAAAGCGGGCGTGCCGCAATCGACGCCGGTCGCGCCGGGAATTCCCAAGGAAAAAGTAGCCAACGTCACCGTGCTGGATTACGGCACGCCCGAATCGCTGGGATGGATTCGTGCCAACGCGAAAGACCTGGCCGCGGTGCTGGTCGAACCGGTACAGAGCCGCCATCCGCACCTGCAACCCGTCGCGTTCCTGAAAGAAATTCGCTCGATCACCGAAAATTCCGGCACCGCGCTGATCTTCGACGAAGTGGTCACCGGCTTCCGCGTCCACCAGGGCGGCTGCCAGGCGCTGTTTGGAATTCGCGCGGACCTGGCCACCTACGGCAAAGTGCTTGCCGGCGGCATGCCCGTCGGTGTGCTGGCTGGGAAGCGCGAATACATGGACGCACTCGACGGCGGCGATTGGCGCTTCGGCGACGCTTCCTTTCCGGAAGTCGGCGTCACCTTCTTCGCCGGCACTTTCATTCGCCATCCGTTGACGCTCGCCGCAGTTCGCGCGGTGCTGCAGCATTTCGAGCAGCAGGGCCCGTCGCTGCAGGAAAACCTCACCGCCAGCACCACGCGGATGGTGGGCACCATCAACGAATTCCTGGAAGCCAATAACGCGCCAACGCGGCTCGAAAGTTTCGGCAGCATTTTCTACTTCGCGGTGCCGCCGGAAGAGCGCTTTGCCAGCCTTTTCTACTACTATTTGCGGCTCAAGGGCGTGAACGTTCTCGAGGGCTTTCCGTGCTTCCTCACTACCACGCACTCCGAGGCGGATATCGAGCGCGTCATTCAAGTGTTCAAAGAGAGCGTCGTCGAGATGCAGGACGCCGGGTTCTTCCCGCCTCCGCCGGGCTCGGCGCCTCGCGAAATTCCCAGCGAGCCGGTCGCCGTCGAGTTCTTTGCTTCGAGCGCGGCTGGTTTCACGCCGGAGCCGGGCGCATCGGCGTCGAGCGCGACAGCGCCGGTAACGGAAGCCGCGGCCGCTCCGGCCGCCGCGCCTGCGGTGCAAGAAGTTGCCGCGCCGATCCCAGGCCCCAGTGAATCGCCGCTCACCGAACCGCAATTAGAAATTTTCCTCTCCGCGCAGATCGATTCGGAAGCGTCCACGTCCTACAACGAATCGTTCACGCTGAAGATGCGCGGCCCGTTCAACGAAGCCGCATTCCGCGATTCGGTGCGCGATTTGGTCAATCGCCATCAGGCGTTGCGCGCCACTTTCGCAGCCAGCGGGGAACGGATCGCCTTCGCCCCCGGCGCCGATATCGACATTCCGTTCGAAGACCTCTCGTCACTCGCGCCGGCCGACCGCGACGCACGGGTACGAACGGCGATCGACTCCGAGGGGCGCACCCCATTCGATCTGGTCAACGGCCCGGTGCTGCGGCTGCGGCTGTTCCGGCTGGAGCCCGAATCCCACGCCATGGTCTTCACTAGCCATCACATCGTTTGCGATGGGTGGTCGATCAACGTGCTGCTGGGCGAGCTAAGCCAACTCTACTCCGCACGGGTGAATCACAGCCGCGTCGATCTGCCGGCTCCGGTGCAATTCGGGGATTACTCGCGCGACCAAGCCAGCAATCGCGAGACCTCCGATTTCGCCGGCGTCGAATCCTACTGGATGCAGCAGTTCGCGCAGCTTCCGCCAGTGCTCGATTTGCCGACCGATCGCCCGCATCCAGCGGTGAAAACTTTCCAAGGTTCCACCTATCGCACGCACATCGACGCCGATACCTACAAGCTGATCAAGCAGGCCGGCGCCAAGCAGGGCTGCACCCTCTTCTCCACGCTGCTGGGCTCGTTCGCGGCGCTACTGCACCGCTTGAGCGGCCAGGACGATATCGTGATCGGCATCCCCACCGCCGGACAATCCATGCTGGACGACGGCACGCTGGTTGGGCACTGCGTGAACTTCCTGCCGATTCGCGCGCACATTAGTGAGAATCAGACCGCCGGCGATCTGCTCAAGCAAACCAAGCGCACCGTGCTGGACGCCTACGAGCACCAGACCTACACCTACGGCACGCTGATCAGAAAACTAAAGGTCCGCCGCGATCCCAGCCGCCTGCCGCTGATCGAAGTACAGTTCAACCTCGAGAAAGTGGGCGCGGGACTGGCGTTTTCGGGCCTGGACGTGGAAGTGGATCCCAACCCCAAGACTGCCGTAAATTTCGATCTGTTCCTCAATATCGGCGAATCCGATCAAGGCTTGCAGCTCGATTGCGACTACAACACCGAGCTTTTCGAGCGCGAAACGCTGGGCCGCTGGTTGCGCCATTACGAGACGCTGCTGCGCTCCATCGCCGCCGACGCCGCCCAAACCGTCGATCGACTCCCGCTGCTCACCGAAGCGGAGCGCCGCCAGATCGTCTTCGACGCGAATAAGACCGCGGGCGACTATCCGCGCTCGACGCCGGTGCACCAGATCATCGAAGAGCAGGCGGTGCGCACGCCGGAAGCGCTCGCCGCTTCCTTTGAAAATCAGGACATCACCTACTTCGACCTCGATCGCCGCGCCAATCAACTAGCCCGCCACTTGATCCAGCTTGGCGTGCGGCCCGGCTCGCTGGTGGGAATTTGCGTGCAGCGCTCCCTGGATATGCTAGTGGGTCTGCTGGGAATCTGGAAAGCGGGCGCGGCGTACCTCCCGCTCGATCCGGCGTACCCGCCCGAGCGGCTCACTTACATCATGCAGGAATCGTCCATCGCGGTGCTGCTGACCCAAGCCAGGCTCGCGGTGGGTCTGCCGATCTCGAACACCCGGGTGATCCCGCTGGATAGCGACTGGGACTTGATTGGACGCGAATCGAAAAGCAGCCCGAATGTGATGATGAATTCCGAATCGGGCGCGTACACCATTTACACATCCGGATCCACGGGCAAGCCCAAGGGCGTGGAAGTTACCCATCGCAATTTGGCGAATTTGCTTTTCTCGATGCGCCAGGCGCCTGGGCTCAGCGCCAGCGACCGCATGCTGGCCGTCACCACGCTTTCCTTCGATATTGCCGGACTCGAGCTATTCCTGCCGTTGATTACCGGCGCGCAGGTAGTGATCGCCAGCCGCGAAGAAACCATGGACGGCGATCGCTTGCTCGCACGCATGCGCGATTCCGGGACCACCGCGATGCAAGCGACTCCGTCCACGTGGCGCCTGCTGCTGGAGGCGGGCTGGACCGGCACACCCAAAGTGAAGATTCTCTGCGGCGGTGAAGCGCTCCCGCGCGACCTGGCGGATCAGTTGCAGAAGTGTGGTGAGGTGTGGAATATGTACGGCCCCACGGAAACCACGATTTGGTCGGCCACTTCCGTCGTCGAACCGGGCCCGGGTCCAGTCACCATCGGCCCGCCGATCCACAACACCCAATTCTACGTGCTCGACAAATTCAACGCGCTTCTGCCCATCGCCGTGCCGGGCGAGCTTTTCATTTCCGGAGACGGCGTGGCCCGCGGCTACTACAAGCGCCCCGATCTCACCTCCGAGCGTTTTGTGGTCGACCCTTTCAGTTCTCTGCCCGGGCAACGGATGTATCAAACCGGCGACCTGGTTCGCTTTCTGGCTTCGGGACGATTTGAGTTCCTGGGCCGCCTGGATAATCAGGTGAAGGTGCGCGGATTCCGCATCGAGTTGGGCGAAATCGAAGCGGTGCTCGCGCAGTTTCCGCCGATCCGCGAATCGGTGGTGGTGGCTCGCGAAGATGACCCGGGGCAGAAGCGGTTGGTGGCTTACGTGGTGGCGGATGAGGCCACCCGTCCTTCGGTGAGCGATCTGCGGAATCTGGTAGGACGCGCGTTGCCCGAGTACATGATTCCTTCGGTTTTCGTTTTTCTGGCGGCGCTTCCACGCACGCCTAATGGTAAAATCGACCGGAAATCGCTTCCAGCCCCGGACGCCGATCATTTGGCTGCGCGAGAAGCTTTTGTCGCTCCGCGCACACCTCGGGAGACGCAATTGGCAGCGATTGCCGGTGAAGTGCTGCACCTCGACAAAGTGAACGTGGAAGCCAGCTTGTTTGACCTTGGGGCCGATTCCCTGCACATGTTTCAGATCATCGCCCGCGCCGGCCGCGCCGGTATCGTGATCACCGCCCAACAGGTATTCCGCCTGCGCACCGTCGCAGCGCTGGCTGCCGCATCTTTGGCCGTGCCCGGCGCCACCGACAGCGCGAGCGCTACAAACAACGCCAATGCCAAAGGCACTCCCGCGCCGAAGCCCACGCTTCCGGATATCGTTCCGGTATCGCGCGAGCAGTATCGCCTGCGGCCTACAACCACTTTTCGGAGGTAGTACCGCAACCGCGCATGAATTCTATCTACAAACTCGGTACACCGGTTAAGCCCACACCGGCCAAGGAGCGCGACTGGCCGCGTGGCTCTCTCGGTGAGCCGATCTACCGCTTCCCCGCCACCGTCGCGCAGCAAACTTTCTGGCTGCTGCACTCCATGGAAGGCGGCAACCCCGCCTGGAATATCGCGGTGCGTTTCCGGATTCGCGGCCGCCTGGATATTCCCACGCTGGCGCGTGCGCTAAACGAATTGCCGCGCCGGCACGAGATCCTGCGGACCACCTTCGCGCTGGTGGACCGCGCCCCGATGCAGATCGTTCATGCCTCGGCGATCATCCCGCTGCCCGGCGACGACCTGAGCCGCGTGCCGCAGCCGCAACGCGACCTCGAGGAAGAGCGGCGCACGATTGTCGAAGGGGCGCACAAGTTCGATCTGGGAACCGGTCCGCTGATTCGCGCGCGGATCCTGCGGCTGGCGGAAGAAGAGCACGTGCTGATCATGACCGTGCACCACATCGTGTCGGACGGATGGTCGATCGGGATTTTTAGCGACGAGATCGCCGCAAACTACCAGGCGCTGCTTTCCGGAACCGCGCCGGCCCTGCCCGAGCTGGCCTTTCAATTCGCCGACTACGCCGTCTGGCAGGCCGATCGCGCCAAACTAGCCGCCACCGACGAAGACAAGAGCTACTGGAAGCAGCAGCTGGCCAATCTGCCGGTGCTGGAAATTCCCCCCGATCATCCGCGTCCGCCGGTGAAGACCAACAACGGTTACATTCTCTCTACCGTCTTGCCGGTAACGTTGACTTCGGCGCTCGAGGAATTTTCCCACCAGCACGAATGCACGCTGTATCTTACCGCCGTAGCCGCCCTCTATATGCTGATTCGCCACCACGCGCGCCAGGACGACGTCTACATCGGAACGCTGCTGGCCGGGCGCGACCGCATCGAGCTCGAGCCGATGTTCGGATTGTTCATCAATACCATCGTGCTGCGGACCAGCTTGGCGGGCGATCCAACACTGGTCGAGTTGCTCGATCGCGTTCGCAATACTTTCGAAGCCGGCCTCGCTCATCAGGATTTGCACTTCTCGCAAATCGTCGAAGCCGCACGGCCCAAGCGCGATCCCAGCCGGCCCGCGCTGTACAGCGTCAACTTCATCTATCAGCGCGATTTCGTGAAGCCCCTCGAATTCTCCGGCTTGACCATGGTGCCGATGCCCTCCAAGTCTCCGGGCGCCATCTACGATTTGAATTTCTTCATGGTCCGCCGTTCCGACGGCTGGCGCCTTTCCTGCGAATATAACTACGACCTATACGACGGCGAAAAAATCAGCTTGTTGGTCGGCCAATTCCGAAATCTGCTGGAGGAATTCGCCAAAGACCCGAACCGACGGATATCCGAATTCCCTTTCCCGGTCGACGTGGGCGAACCGCTCCCGCCGATGGTGCCTCACACCCGCCTCGATCCGCAGCAGTCGCCGTCCCCCGCGCGGACATAGCAACGCACACACCAATATGGCCTACTGGTAGGGCCTGTTAGCGGACTTGCAGTGTTAGCGACGCGGTCTTGCTATTTCCAGCGGCGTCCTGCGCGGTGAGTGTGTACGTGGTGTCTTTCTTCGGGGAAATGTTGAGGCAGCGGTTGAGCGACGGCCAGACGCTCTCAACCGGCGGATCGATCTTGATGGTCTTCGCGTTGGAGACTCCGTAGCAGAGCTGAGCCTCGTCGCCGCGGTGAATGACCCCAGGCAACGCATAGAAATTCAGGATTTCGAAGCGGTCCCCGCCCAGGTTCTCCACCGATTGGCTATCCTGTTGACGCTGCTTAGCTTTCGCCTGCTCTTCGAGTTCCCGGTTTTGCTGCCGCCTGGAAAGAAACGTAATGCCCAGATAGATCAGCACCACCAGCATCAGGACCGAGGTATACAACAGCGGGTTGCGAAAGCCCGCGAAGGGCTTGGATTCATCCGCCATGCGTGCCGTTCTTTCGCTTCACTTTTGGAACCCGGATGCAGTTCCTAATTCGGTTGTTGAGCCGGGGGGTTGGCGGGTGCGCCGCTCGGGTCCGGAGCTTTCGCCGGCGCCGCGGGCACTGCGGTGGGCGGTGCCCAGCGCGTCAGATACAGGTGGAACGGTCGAATTTCAAACGGCCGCACCTCTCGCACCGAGGGCAGCACGCCAGGCTTGTTCCGGCGCAGTTCGATCTGGTCGGTCCACAGGTCAACCCTGATTCGCGTCCCCATGATCGGCAGCGCCGCCAATTGCTTCTCTTCCGGCGCTCCCTGCGGTTTCTGCGCGGTGCTCAGAATCGCGGAAGCCATCGGTGTGCGCGCCTCCACGTGGGGTCCGATCAAGTTCGGAAACGTCTTGGAATACTGATCCACGACGTGCAGGAATGATCCACCACTCCACAGATCTTTGTACGCTGAATTTTTCAGCAATTCGAGCGCTTTCTTGTTCGCAGCGTCCTCGTCTTGCGGGTTGATCGGATATTCGAAATGATTGAAGGTGTCCTCGTTCGGGAACGCCGACCAGTCGCGGTAGGACCACTTTTCGCCCGCGGGGTGTGAGGCGAGAATGTGCGCCATTTCGTGCGCCAGTACCGCGGCCAAGGCCCCTTCGTCCGGCAGCATATCCAGCAGCCCGCGGCTGATCACCACGGTGTGTCCGATGTTGAAGCATTCCAGCGTGGAGGTCATCAGCACACGGCCTTCCGGCTCCGGCTCGATGTCCAGATTGTTGCCGACTTCGATGTTGTTCATTACCGCGTCCAGGACTTTGTCCACTTCCCCGGCCGGTGCCAGCAGCGCCGCCGATTCCAGGCGGTCCATCGCTTCATCTTCGTGCTCGCGGTCCTGCGCGCGCAGGCTTTCTTCTTCGGTGCGATCCGATTCGGTGCGTGCGCGCTTGGGGTTATAGCTCCAGAACGTAGACTGCGCCTCGAATCGCGCTAGCCCCTTTTCGGGATCGGACAGCACGCTGAAAATGTAGCCCGGCGCCCACACGTTCGGCGCAATGTTCTCGCGCCAGCTATCCAGTCGCAGCCCAAAACCCTTGATCTTGCCTTCATCCCCGAAATATTCGCCGTTGAAACGGACGATGGTGTAATCCTTATCCTCTACCCAGATCCGGCCCTGGAAATGCGGCCCCTTGAGCCCCGGCGCCACCATGGCATCGAATACCAGGCACCGCACTTCGCCCAGGAATTCCCGGCGCACGTAATCCAAGTGGTAGCGATTCCGATCGAATCCTAGCGGATCGACGTAGATCAACTTCATGAAGCCTTGCTGCACCGATTCCTTGGGAAAGGCGCCGGCCAGCTCCCCGATCATCCCTGGCGCGTGTTTCTTGTCGATCTTCTCGGCGTTGATCTCTTCTTTTTCTTTCTTCTCTTCCTTTCGATCTTTCTTAACGTTTGCGTTCGCCCCGTTATCGCCCTGCATCGTGCCCTGACTAAACGACGCACGGCCCAGGTAATAATGGTCGGCTTCTGGGGCCAGGTGCCCCTGATCGCTCTTCAGGTCCTGGACGTAGATTTCCATGATCGGCGAGTATTGCTTCAGCAGCGTCACTTCCTGCGCTTCACGCTGGAACACTCGGTCAGCCGATTGGTCGGGGCTGGTCTGGCCAGTGAGCATCGGCACTGCGGTGAGAGCCATGCAAGCTGTGCCAAGGATTGCTTTTAGAGCGACGCGCATAATTCCTCCGGGCGGGGACGTTAAGGGTAGATTTTAGCATTGCAGCGGGAACCCAACGGCCAAACGGCGTGACCTGTGCTTTATCCGACAAGTGGGGTGTTTCTAAGCATTTAGCGTGGCTGGAAGCGGCCCCCGGACCGCTAAAACGAAAGCAAGGGCGGCAATTTCCTAGCGTCCTGCCACCCGCGCGCAATAGGCACTGCAGCCAGCCTTACGCTGCTCTAATTTCCCGTGACCGTAACAATAGCAAAAACGGGCGACCCCACGGCAACAATTTTTGGATGGCAAGTTGCCCCTGTTTTGTGCAAGCTCGTCCCCGCCCGATGTTTCGCAGGGGTCGAGGCGATAAAACGATGAAAACACTTCTTGTTCTAGTGTCGGTCAGTCTACTTCTGCTGTGCCCGGCCCTAATCGACCGCGCGGAAACTCCACCCGGCCAGCCCCTTTTGGGCCACCGTTCCGTAGCAGTCCTCAATCAGGATCAGTTGCAGTTTAAAGACCTCAATAGGAATGGCCGTCTGGACGTCTACGAGGACTGGCGGCAGACGCCCGAAAATCGGGCCAAGGACCTCCTGCTGCAAATGACCCTGGACGAAAAGGCCGGGGTGATGATGCACTCCACGGCGCCTTCAACCACCCCTACTGGTCCGCCCGGGTCCGGAGAGCATTACGACTTGCAGGGCGCCCAGGCGTTGATCGCCGGCGCCAAGGTGAATACGTTCATCACCCGCCTGACTGGCGCGCCAGCCAATTTCGCGAAAGAGAACAACTCCCTGCAGGAAATTGCCGAAAATACGCGCCTCGGCATACCCGTTACCATTAGCACCGATCCGCGCAACCACTTTCAAGTTACCGAGGGAGCAAGCGTTGCCGGCGACGGTTTCTCGCAGTGGCCCGAAACGCTGGGCTTCGCCGCGATTGGTGATCCGGGGCTGGTTAAGCGCTTCGGAGACATCGCCCGCCAGGAATATCGAGCGGTGGGGATCGAGGAAGCTCTGTCGCCCCAAGCCGATCTTGCCACCGAGCCGCGTTGGGCCCGCGCGAACGGGACATTTGGCGAAGATGCCGAGCTGGCGAAGAGATTGGTGCAGGCCTACGTCGAAGGATTTCAGTATGGCAGCGATGGAATCAACAAAGACAGCGTGATTGCGGTGGTAAAGCACTGGGTGGGATATGGCGCTCAGCTGAAGGGACTTGATAGCCACTCCGCGTACGGCAAGTACGCCGTCTTTCCGGCCGGCAACTTCGAATACCACCTCATTCCGTTTACTGGGGCGTTCGCCGCCAAAGTTGCCGCGGTGATGCCCACCTATTCGATTCTGCAAGGCCTTTCGTTGAATGGCCGGCCGCTGGAACAAGTGGGTGCGGGATTTAACCATCAGCTTCTCACCGACCTGCTGCGCGTCCGGTTCGGCTTCCAGGGCGTGATCCTCACCGATTGGGCCATCACCAACGATTGCAGTGGGCCATGTGCGGACGGTGCTCCAGCGGGGCAGAAGCCCAGTTTTGAGTTTATCGGGATGCCTTGGGGCGTTGAGAAACTGTCCCGGGAAGACCGGTTCGTTAAGGCCGTTCTTTCCGGCGTTGATCAGTTCGGCGGAACAGACGAATCGAATCTGCTGGTCGATGCGGTGCAGGCGGGAAGGCTACCCGAGTCGCGGCTGGATGAATCCGTGTATCGAATATTGCTGGAGAAATTTCACCAGGGCCTCTTTGAGAATCCCTATGTCGACGCATCGCAAGCCAGCGCCGTGGTTGGCAAACGTGAATTCCAGAAGGAGGCTCTTGCAGCGCAGAGCAGCTCGCTGGTTTTGCTCGAGAACAAAGGCAATATCCTGCCCTTAGCGCCGAAAATTAAAAGAGTCTATCTCTACAAAGTGAGCGCTGATGTGGCTCGCGAGCATGGCCTTACAGTCGTCGACGCACCTGAATGGGCTGACGTCGCGATCGTGAGGATCTCGGCTCCCCACGAAATGATCCATCCCGGCTATGTTTTCGGCGCCCGTCAACACGAGGGCAGCCTCGCCTTTCAGGATGGCAATCCCGATTTTGAGGCAGTCAAGAAGGCCAGCGCCAGCATTCCAACAGTAGTCACCGTTTACCTCGACCGTCCGGCCATTCTGACCAATATCAAAGATCAAGTGACCGCGTTGCTCGGCAACTTCGGTGTTAGTGACGCGGCGCTCTTCGACGTTCTAAGCGGCGCCGCCAAGCCAAAAGGCCGCTTGCCGTTTGAATTGCCGTCCTCAATGGCCGAAGTAGAAGCCCAAGCGGAAGACGCCCCGCACGACACGGCACACCCGCTTTACCATTTCGGATTTGGCTTGAACTATTAGAAACGAACGGAAATGGGCTACTATTACCGGCGAATAATTAACGGAGCAAAAAACATGCGTTTGATTCGGCCGGTTTTTATCGTGATTTTCGCCGCGTTTTGTCCCCTGGTGATTGCCGCTCAGTCTTCCCACCCTTTGTTGCAGCGGCCGGCGTTCAACGGCAACCTCATTGCCTTTTCTTATGCGGGCGATTTGTGGACGGTGGACCGAAATGGCGGCCGCGCTTCTCGCCTGACCGCCGGAACGGGCATTGAAACCGACCCGGTGTTCTCGCCGGATGGCGGCATGATCGCCTTCACCGGCGAATACGACGGCAATACCGATGTTTTTGTGATCCCGGTAACGGGCGGAGTTCCCAAGCGCCTCACCTTTCATCCTGCGGTGGATGCGGCGGTGGCTTGGACGCCGGACGGAAAGTACGTGATCTTCCGATCCAATCGCGAGAGCAGCAGCGGGCGCTACACAAAATTGTTCAAGGTCTCGGTGAACGGGGGGTTGGCGAGTGCGCTGCCGCTGCCAATGGCCTTCTCCGGCAAGTTCTCCGCGGACGGAAAATACTTCGCGTACTCGCCGGTGGGCGGCGCGTCGGGCTTCAATTATTCCGCGTATGTTTCGTGGAGAAACTACCGCGGCGGATTGGCGAGCTCGGTATGGATTGCGGACATGGCGACGCTAGAGGTGGTGAAGGTCCCGCGTGAAAAGTCGAACGACTTCAATCCGGTGTGGGTCGACAAGCAGGTCTATTTTCTTTCCGATCGCAATGGGCCGGTATCGCTGTTCAGTTTTGACCCCGCCGGCAAATCGGTGAAGGAGGTGGTGAAGAATGACGGGGCGGATGTGCGTTCGGCGAGCGCCGGGCCGGGCGGGATCGTCTACGACCGCTTCGGCGAACTCTTTCTCTATGATACCGCCAGTGGCCAGACCAAGCCGATTAACGTGGACCTAAGCGCGGACCTGCCCGATGTGCGGGCACGGATCTCGCCTGCGAATCGAGAGATCGAGCACTACGCGATTTCGCCCACCGGGGTGCGCGCGGTGCTGGAGGCGCATGGCGATATCTTCACCGTGCCGGCAAAAGAAAGCACCACCCGGGATATCACCAATACTCCAGGTGCGATGGAGCGCGAGCCGGCGTGGTCGCCAGACGGCCAGAGCATCGCGTATTTTTCGGATGAGTCGGGGCAGTACGCGCTGCACATCAGCACCCAGACCGGCGCGGGTCCGGTGAAGAAGTTTCCGCTGGCGAGCGAACCTACGTTTTATTTTCATCCAGTATGGTCGCCGAACTCCAAGTGGATCGCCTTCCACGACAACAAAATGGAGATCTGGCAATTGGATACGGTCACTGGCAAGGCCGCGGTGATCGATACTGCGGTGAACGGCGACGGAGACGACGACGCTTCCTGGTCGCCCGACTCGAAGTGGCTCGCCTACACGCAGTCCCTCTCCAATCGGCTGCACGCACTTTTCCTGTACTCGGTCGCGTCGGGCAAGAGTACCCAGATCACCGATGGCATGAGCGATGTGCGCTACCCCGCGTTTGACCGTGGCGGAAAATATCTCTACTTCACGGAAAGCACAAATTACGGCACCTCCACCAGTGGGCTGGACATGAGCAGCGATGAGTTCACCGTCACCCGCAGCGTGGACGCCCTGGTGCTGGCCGCGGATACCGCTTCTCCCATTGCGCCGCAAAGTGAAGACGAGAAGGTCCCCGGCGCCAAGGACGCCAACGACAACAAGGACGACAAGGACGACAAGAACAGCAAAGACTCCGGCGACGAGCACGCCGACAAGGATAAAGACAAGTCCGATGCCGGCAAGAAGTCCGATGAAGCAGGTAAGCCGGAGAAAACCGAAAAACCTGAGAAAGCGAAACCAGTAAAGATCGATCTCGAACATATCGAGGACCGCGTCGTTGCGCTCCCGCTTCCTCCGAAGGGCTATACCGATTTGGCGGCAGGCAAGGAAGGCACGCTTTATCTCCTGGACGGTGGCGGAAGATTCGGACCAGAGCGCGGGCAGACGCTGACGCGCTTCGAACTGAAAACGAAAAAGCCCGAGAAGCTGGCCGAGCACGTCGCCGGATTCGATGTTTCATTCGACGGCAAAAAGATGCTGCTGGAAATGGCCCACGCCGAGCCGGACGACCCGCAGGCGGCCGGTCCGGTGCCAACGTTGGTCATCGTCCCCGCCGATGCGCCGGCGAAACCGGGCGAAGGCGAGTTGGATTTGTCGCGCATGGAAGTCCGAGTCGATCCGCGCGCCGAGTGGCGGCAGATGTTTCACGAGATATGGCAGATCGAGCGCAGCTTCTTCTACGATCCGCACTATCACGGTGTGGACACGGCGGCGGAAGAAGCGAAATACAAACCCTATCTGCAGGAGGTGGGCTCGCGCAGCGATCTGAATTATCTTTTTCAGGAGATGCTGGGCGACTTCTCGATCGGGCATCTGAGGGGTATTGGAGGAACCATTGCCCACCCCAATCGGGTTCCGGGTGGCCTGCTGGGCGCCGACTACGAGATCGTCGACGGCCGCTACCGGATAAAGCGGATATACACGGGTGAGCACTGGAATCCGGACGCGCACGCGCCGCTCGCGGAGCCGGGATTGAAAGTGGCCGCTGGAAATTTCATCCTCGCGGTTGGCGGTCAGGACCTTAGCGGCTCCGACGATATTCAACGTCTGCTGGAGGGCACCGCGGGAACCCAGGTAGTGCTGAAGATTGCTTCGGACCCAAGCGGTAAGGGCGCACACGATATCACCGTGACGCCGATCGGCGCGGACCTGAATTTGCGCAACCTGGCGTGGATTGAGGCCAACCGCCAGAAAGTGCAGCAAGTGAGCGGCGGAAAGCTCGCCTACGTCTATTTACCGGACACCGCGCTGGGCGGCCTGACGAATTTCAACCGGTACTATTTCGCGCAGCTCGATAAGCAAGGCGCGGTGATTGACGAGCGCTTCAACGGCGGCGGCCAGGCTGCCGACTACATTATCAACGCGATGAAGCGCATCCTGATGAGCTGGTGGGCGCCGCGCTACGGAGCGATCTACCGCACCCCGCAAGCCTCGATCCTGGGACCCAAGGTGATGATCACCAACGAATTCTCCGGCTCCGGCGGCGACGCCATGCCGTGGTATTTCCGCGAAGCTCAATTGGGCCCGCTGGTCGGCAAGCGCACCTGGGGCGGGTTGGTCGGCATTGGCAACATTCCGGTGCTGATGGACGGCGGCCGCGTGACTTCGCCCAGCTTCGGCTTCTTCAATCCGCAAGGCGAATGGGACGTAGAGAACCACGGAGTGCAGCCAGACTACGAAGTGGACATGGATCCCAAGCCAGTAAGCGAAGGCCACGATCCGCAACTAGAAAAAGCAGTGAGCCTCGCGCTGGAAGAATTGGCCAAGCATCCCGCGCCGGAACCGCATAAGCCCGAATATCCGAACTATAACCACCACACTCCACAATAAGGCGATGAGGAATCGGCGATAATCGCCAAACGCACGGTGCTCGGGTTGCTGCCGCTGCTGGTGCTCCTGGGTTCCTGCGACTCGGGCAGAGCAGGCCGACGCAATAGGTATCGGCGTCCATTTTGCCTGTGGCTTGCGGCAGGTCATAAACGGCCCAGTATTCTTGCGACTTCAACCCCTCAAGCGGGTGCCGCGGTGGCGTAGTTTGCGCGGAGACTAACGCCGGCGCTACCAAAATAGAGATCCCGATTACTAGTATCCGCAAACGAATCGCTTTCACCGTGCCCTCCTGGGGTATTCATTGCTGGCCCTGTTCCGCGCGCTAAAATCTGCAATTTGCCTGGATTCAAAACCCGCTTGTGGTTTGTTTTGTTGGACATGCGATTTTTAATCCCCACGGGCGCCTGGATTGGAAACTAGCGTTCGATTCCCATCCATTTTTTCTAGCGTCATCGGGAGTCGAGTGGCGTTCGAGCATTGGACCTCAGGCTACCAAATCGCGGCCCTCAAAGTATCCGTTTGATTACCGAGCGGGGTGATCGGCGGCGAGCGGTCGCGTGTACGCAAGCGTAAAGAACCGACCCCGCGGACAGTTGACGCAATGAGCGCCTGGATGTATTTTTGCTCTCCGGGGAATCGCTGTTCCCAAAATAATTTCCATGCACGTTGAGCCAGAGGAGAGCACATGCCCAAGTTCCTGATCGAGCGCGAAATTCCTGGAGCCGGCGCGCTAACACCGGCGCAGCTTCAGGGAATCTCGGAAAAATCCTGTTCGGTCTTGCGAGTTCTGGGTCCACAAATTCAGTGGGTGCAAAGTTACGTCACCGGCGACAAGATTTATTGCGTTTACATCGCTCCCAACGCCGAGCTGATCCGCGAACACGCGCGGCAGGGTGGATTTCCGGCAAACCGCGTCTCGGAGATCGTGACGATGATAGACCCGACGACCGCGGAGACAGCGTGACCGCAAGAGCATGACCCCGCGTAAACCGCGAACACCTCACACGCAGGAGGAGATGCCCTTTCGCGCGGCGGCCCGCGAAATTGCGGAGATCAGCAGAGCGTTTTACTTCCGCGGCTGGGTCTTCGGGACCAGCGGCAACTTCAGCGCTGTGGTTCGGCGTGAGCCGCTGCGCCTGGCCATCACCGCTAGCGGATTGGACAAAGGCAGCGTCGAGCCTTCGCAAATTGTGGAGATCGACGCGTCGGCCAAGGTGGCCCGCGGACAGCACCGCGCGTCGGCGGAGGCGCTTATCCACGTGGCCATCGCTCGCGAGCGCGGCGCGGGCGCCATCCTGCACACACATTCGATTTGTGGCACCATCCCCTCGGAAGAGCATGCAGGCGGGGGCGCGATAGTGCTGCAAGGGTACGAAATGCTAAAGGGGCTCGAAGGCGTCACTTCGCACCAGGACACCGAACGGTTGCCAATCGTTGAGAATTCGCAGAACATGGAGGAGCTGTCTGCGGAGATTGCCGGTCTGCTTGGGAGGCAGCCCGAGATTCATGGTCTGCTGCTTCGCAAGCACGGCCTCTACACTTGGGGGGCGACGCTGCCTGAAGCCAAGCGGCACGTGGAGATCATCGAGTTCCTGATGGAAGTGCTGGTCCGCTCCGGTTCTGCCGGAAATCGGTACTAAGATTTACACGCGAAGGAAATTGCCATGGCCATCGTACGAATCCCCGAAAAAGACCGCACTTTGACGGAATTTAACGCGGTGCGCGATTATCTTGCGGAAATTGGAATCGAATACGAGCGCTGGCAAACGGACGTGCCCCTGCCACCCCACGCGACACCCGAGCAGATTTTGCACGCCTATGCCGTCGAGATCGACCGCCTGAAGCAGCGGGACGGCTACGCGACCGCGGACGTAATCGACATCCACTCCGGCACGCCGGGCCTGGATATCATGCTGGCCCGATTTAATATCGAGCACTCGCACGAGGAAGACGAAGTGCGCTTCATCATCGACGGACGCGGCCTGTTCCACATTCATCTTGCGGACGGACCGGTGGTCGCCATTGAGGTAGTCGCCGGCGACTTGATCCGCGTTCCGCGGGGCACCCAACATTGGTTCGATCTGTGCGGAGACCGCCGCATTCGCGCGATTCGCCTGTTCCAAAACGCGAGCGGCTGGGCTCCGTTTTACACGAACAGCGGCGTGGATCGCGGCTACGAGCCGGTCTGCTGGGGGCCGGCCTACATTCGGCCCAGCGAGCCAGCAGCGAAATAACGCGTGTGCCCTCTAACACCCAGCGAATCACCCGCGATCAAGATAATCCTGCTCGACATCGAGGGCACCACCACCCCGGTAGATTTTGTCTTCCGGACCCTATTTGGCTACGCGAGAAACAATCTCTCCGTATTCCTTCATAAAGCGTTGGATATGCCGGAGGTCCGTGCATGTATTGCTGGGCTCAAAGCGCAACACACCGTCGACGAGGAGGATGGCAAAGCTCCGCCGGAATGGCGCGTCGCCCCGCCGGAATTAGAGATTGACTCAGCAGCGCGATACGGACTGTGGCTGATGGATCGTGACAGCAAGGCCGGCGCGCTGAAGTCGCTGCAGGGCCTGATCTGGCAAGAAGGCTATCGTTCCGGAACCCTGCGCGGCGAAGTCTACCCCGATGTTCCGCCGGCATTCGACCGCTGGCGCCGGAAAGGCCTGGAAATTTCGATCTATTCGTCGGGAAGCACTCTAGCGCAGCGGATGCTTTTTAGCAGCACGGAGTTCGGCGACCTGACGCCCAACATCAAATCGTTCTTTGACGCCCGAGCAGGAGCCAAGCGGAGCAGCGAGAGCTACGACAAAATTGCGCTGGTCTCCGGAAGCCCAACGAATCAGTTCCTCTTCCTGTCGGACACCGTGGAAGAATTGGACGCCGCCCGCTCCGCCGGCATGCAGACGGCGCTGGTAGTCCGTTCCCCGAACGCAGTTATCGCTCCGACCCAACATCGCACGATAAAGTCCCTCGACGACCTCGACTAGAACGCATCAGCGGAACGCAGCGGATGACGTCGACCCGCATGATTCGATCCCGCGACGCCTCAGAGATCAGGAAATTCACGCACGCACCGGCTGCGCGTTGGGGGATGGTCCCAGGGTTGGCGGCTCGCTAGGCTTGCTGAAAGTGTGGCTGGGAGGCCTGGACTCGAACCAGGATAATCAGATCCAGAATCTGATGTACTGCCAATTGTACGACCTCCCAAGCATTGTGCGGATTGCCGATCGACGTAGGTCGAGGAGGAGCAAACCATTGTACATTTTGACCGCCGTTCCCTCAACCCTTTCCAGGGCCCGAGTGCTGGGCTCTGGAATACCTTTTGCCAGGACTTCCCGACGTTCGGTGCTATCGGAAAACCCACGGTACTGGCAGAGTATTCTATTCCCGAGCGCACTCGGTTTGCGACGCACTGCGGAGCGGCCGTGGGTGCGGCGTCGCGTCAGGTCTTCTTGGTGTCTTCCATAGTTATTATCACTTTTCCGCGAGCGTGCCCCGTTTCCAGGTACCGGATAGCCTCAGGGACTTCGTTCAAGGGGTAACGCCTGTCGATAACCGGTGTCACCTTTCCGGTCTTTAGGAGCTCGCGCATGACGGTCAGATCCGCCTGGCTCGCTTTCGCGACGAAGAACGCGACGATCGTCTGGCTCACAAACCACGACAACACTAACGCGGTGATCGCGCGAGCGAGCGGGCCGATCATCCACCGATCGGTCGATCCTCCGACCGGGACGTATGTCCCCTTGGGATTTAAGGCGCGCCTGCATGCCAACAATGAATGGTTCCCGACGGCATCGAAAAACACGTCATAACGTTGCCCATTCCTGGTGAAATCCTCCCGGGTGTAGTCGGTCACCTGATCTGCGCCGATGGATCGGACCATCTCCAAATTCCTGGTGCCGCATACGCCGGTCACATCTGCGCCAAACGACTTGGCGATCTGCACAGCGAACGTACCCACGCCTCCCGCCGCTCCGTTAATCAAGACCTTCTGCCCGGGCTGAATCTGGCCTTTGTCGCGAAGGCCCTGCAATGCCGTGAATGCCGCGATAGCCATAGAAGCAGCTTGCTCGAAGGT
>Ga0302326_10002787_pt1 | contig 42049 bp, 41 predicted proteins | sample Palsa_T0_3_FD_202264 | JGI IMG/M metagenome (GOLD analysis project Ga0302326, IMG submission 202264) | Peat permafrost microbial communities from Stordalen Mire near Abisko, Sweden - Palsa_T0_3 | ecosystem: Environmental > Terrestrial > Soil > Palsa > Peat permafrost | place: Sweden: Abisko...
CGCCTCGAAGATGAAAACCTGCCGGTGGCTGAAGCCGGAGCTGGTGGGCCAGTTTGAGTTTGTGGAGTGGACACCGGATAGGCACTTGCGGCACTCGCGGTTCGTCGGATTGAGGGCGGCGGAGAACAAACACCTTTAGGCCAGGCGCTCGCGCGAGATTTTACGCCCGAGCTGGCCAATCTACGAGATGGTCGGCTGTTCGCGCAAGACATAACCCACTCGGCTGCGCGAGGTCGCCAATAAAACTTAGCGTCAATCCATCCACTTTTGACGATTCGCGATTAGAGGATTGCGGCGTGCAACGGGTTGCCATCAACGGCTCTCGACGCTACATTAGCATTGAAGTTCACGGAGGCCGAAAATGTCGAGTCCGCGAGTGGCCGGTCTATTCGTATGCCTGGCTATGAGCAGCCACGCTCAGTGGCTGCACTACCCGACTCCCGGAACGCCCCGGACCCGCGATGGCACGCCAAACCTGGCGGCCAAACCGCCGAGAGCGTCCAATGGCAAACCGGACCTGTCGGGTGTATGGCAGGCGGCGTATGCGCCGCCAGGCGAAAATGAGCGGCTGTTTGGCGTATTTAAGAACATCGTGCCGGGAGACGACCCGCGAATGTTCTCGAAATATTTCCTGGACATCCTGGCAGATTTCAAACCCGAAGAATCGCCGATCCGGCCCGAAGCCGCTGCTTCGCTTCGCAGACACTCGAACCTGGAGAGTCCGTCCACGCGGTGCGTTCCGCAGGGCATTCCGCGCGGCGACCTTGATAACTACCTTCCGTTTAAAATCATTCAAACACGCGGAGTGATAGCAGTGCTGTATGAAGAGAGCAACACATACCGTCAGATATACACAGATGGCCGCAAGCTTCCAGATGATCCGCAACCCACGTGGATGGGCTATTCGGTCGGCCACTGGGAGGGTGATACGCTCGTTGTGGATTCGGCGGGATTCAACGACCAGGGCTGGCTAGATGCCTCGGGACACCCGCAAAGCGATGAGCTGCGGATTCGGGAACGGTTCCAGAGGCGCGATTTCGGCCATATGGATTTGGAATTGACTATCGACGATCCCAAAATGTACACGAAGCCGTTTACCATAAAGGCGACTGAAGTGCTATTACCGGATAGCGACGTTCTGGAGTATGTTTGCACGGAAAACGAAAGGGACCGTGCCCACCTCGGAAAGCCATAGGCGGACTGATTTGCGCCTCGATAAAAAGAGTGAATCGCATCGAAGCACCAAGGACGAGGCTGCCGGGAAGCTGCCTTCTTAACGCCAACATGGCGGAGAATGGCCATATTCGGAAGGTGGCCCGTTCGGTGTTGAGTTGACGTGAAGCGCCCTATTCGCGGAAGTGCCCTCGGCACTCTTCAACGCGCCTGAAGCAAGAACTGTCGGACGCTCAGTCGATCTAGCATCAAATCTAGCTCCTACTCCGCAACACCCTCCAGGCCTGCACGAGTTCCTGAATCAATCGTGGCGACGGCAATCGCAGCACGTACCGGCACGCGTTGTGCGTGGCCTTGTAGAACGTCGCCAGCTCGTGCCGTGGCATCGCTTCGAGCTTCACGCGGCGTGCTGCTAGTTCGGCGCGGGTGAGTTGTTCGACTAAAGGGCTGGTAGACCTTCTCGCCATGCCGCCAAAAATATCATATTCGCCTTATCTGCGCCTATACGAATGCAATCAACTTACCTGACTCACCAAGCGAATACGGTCAATCTGCCGCCGCGATGCTTGCTTTTGGCAACTATCGCGTTTAGACTCTTTCCATGGCGGTCAGCAACATCAAGGAAGAGGAGCAGATCTCTGCAGTACGGGAGTTCAATCGCTTCTACACGGCGCGGCTAGGTCTGTTGCGCAAGCGGCACCTTGACGGGGATTTTTCGCTCACAGAAGCTCGCATTCTGTACGAGATAGGAGCCCGTCCCGGCCTGACAGCTTCCTCCTTACGGGAGACGCTTGGCCTGAATACTGGATACGTCAGTCGAAGTCTTGCATTGTTAGTCAACCGAAAGCTGGTGCGCCCGACGACTTCCAAGCAGGACGGCCGGAAGAAGATGCTTACGCTCTCGCCTGCGGGGGATATAGCCGTAACTCGGCTGAACGAGCAATCGGCACTACAGATACAAGGGCTGCTGGCCAATGTCAATTCAACTGACCGTGATGCCTTGCTGAAGTCGCTTTTGAAGATTCGCTCCATCCTGAGTCAACCTGAAGAGCGCTCCATTCAAATCGTTCGCTTGTCCAAATCCAACGACGACGCAATTCGATTGCTACAGGAATATTACGAGGCGGTTGGCGTTGTCCAGCGGGACACCCCGGAAGCGATCCAGAAGATCATCGATGACCCCGACTCGGGCGTGTGGCTCGCCTATTTGGATGAGAGGGCTGTTGGGTGTGTCGTCTTGAGAAAGCTCGGCTCCGTAACCTTCGCTGGTGAATGCAAGCGTCTCTATGTACAACCCATAGCCCGGGGGCATGGCATTGCAGACCAACTGCTGGACGCGCAGGAAGACTTCGCCCGCAGCAAGGGTTTGCGGTGGATCTACCTTGATAGCTACGATGATCTGAAGGTAGCCATAGCTCTATATCGGAAACGTGGGTACGTTTCATGCGAACGCTTTAACGACAACCCACAAGCAACAGTCTTCCTTCGCAAAAAAATCGGTCCCCGGCCGTGAAGGGACGTTGGTTAGTCAAGTATGTCGTTGCGATACTGAATCCGTGCCCTCCCGCTCCTGCCGGGTCTCATTCACCGATTCGGAAGGCATCGAGCACTCTGTTCGAGTTCCTGCCGAGAGCCTCTACGAAGCCGCCGTCGAAGCCATCGCCGCTTTTCGCAGGAGTGTACTCGCGGAAATGCCGCTCGGGCCCGCGACACGGTTGACGATCCGCGTCCAGGCGCCAGAGGAAGAGCACACGGTCACAATCTCCAAAGTGCTCTCCTGGCTTGACGGCGTGACGACGAGTCCAAGCGAGAAGCTGAAGAAGAATCGCCTGCGAGAGCGGTTGAGGATGTAAGAGGCGGGAAATCTGTGGGTGGTCAGGTGGACGGTAGGAATTAAGCCGGCGTTGGGCGGTAGCGGAGTTTTGTAGAAGGAATGTTAAATGATAAATTGAAAGCCCGTCATGCCCGACACCCCTCACGCCGCTGCCGGCAAGGCAGAACGCTTTCGTTGTCCCCAATGTTCCGCGGACATGGAGTTCGATCCCGGAACGGGCGGTCTGAAATGCCGCTTCTGCGGGAACGCCCAAGCGCTGCCGGACTCGAATGCACCCGCCGCGCACCCGTTCAATGAGGCGCTAGCACATCCCTCTATTCCGATCACCGAGAACGCGATGGAAGTGAGTTGCGACGGCTGCGGCAGCGTCGTGGCCTTCGCGCCGCCCACCGTTGCAGGCTCGTGTTCGTTTTGCGGCGCTGCGATTGTCGCGGCCCCCAAAGCGGCCGATCCGCTGATCGCTCCGGATGCCGTGCTTCCATTTAAGGTCGCAAAGAGCGCCGCGCAAACAGAAGTGCGTCAGTGGCTGGCCTCGCGATGGTTTGCTCCGAGCGCTTTAAAGAAGATGGCACAGGAGGAAGGCATCGGCGGGGTGTATCTCCCGTTCTGGACCTTTGACGCTGCTACCGAGAGCCGCTACACAGGTGAACGCGGCGAACATTATTGGGAAACCGAGTACTACACCGAGTCCGACGACAAAGGGAATACGGTTCAGCGTAGTCGCCAAGTCCAGCACACGCGCTGGTATCCCGCCTCCGGACAAGTTTCAAGAAGTTTCGATAATGTGCTGAGCGCCGCCACAAAGTCCGTCAAAGAGGAGCGGTTGAACGCGCTCGAACCGTGGGATCTCGGAGCGTTATGCCAATATGAGCCGGCTTATCTGGCTGGATTCAAGGCCCAGCGGTATCAAGTCGAACTGCCGCAGGGCTTTGAGAAAGCCAAGCAGATTATGGCTGTAACAATCCACGAAGATGTGGAGGCGGACATCGGCGGGGATGAACAGCGCGTCGATCAGGTCCACACGGAGTACTCGGACGTCATGTTCCGGCACTTGCTCCTTCCAGTCTGGATCGGAGCGTACCGGTTCCAGTCGAAGGTCTACCAGGTGGCAGTGAACGCGCGCACCGGTGAGGTCCAAGGCGAGCGGCCCTACAGCGCTGCAAAGATCACGCTTTTGGTCGCAGTGATTGTCCTAGTGATCCTGATCATCATCCTGCTGGCGAGGCAGTAACGCCGGGCGGGCGTCTTGGACTAGTCGGACTTCCACCCGAATGAACAGGTGGCGAAATCGAGGCTGAGGGAGATTTTGGGGAAGTAGGATCGCGCGCGAGGCTCTGTTGGCGCCGGGCTAGTGATAGACTTCCGGTGCATGAATGACAAAACTTTCGTTGCCCTTTTCGTCGCGCTCGGGACCAAGCTCTACGAGCTGCAAACCGGCTTCGCCGCCATGGTCATCCTGAACACGGGACGCGGAGCATCTACTCGGGACGACTTCCTGGAGGTGAAGGCACAGGTTGAGGCTTCCCAGGAAATGAAGAAGTTCCGGCTTCTTCTCGACACACTGCGTAATCCCAAGGAGCCGGTAGATTTTGAAAGCTGTTGCGAGAGTTTGAAGGACCCGTTCAATAGGCTGTCGACGTCCACCCTCAAGAGCAGACGATTCGTTCGGCCATGGATCGAGCCCAAGCGGAAGGGGGTAGGCATAGTTTTGGGCATACTCCACAACCTGTGGATTTGGAGAAAGCGCCGGTGTTCGGCCCAAACATCTGACTTGAGAGGATTTAAATGGTGCGCCCGGCATGACTCGAACATGCGACCTTCTGGTTCGTAGCCAGACGCTCTATCCAACTGAGCTACGGGCGCGCGATGTCCATTATAGCAAGCGCGTGCTCGAAACGATCTTGCCTGCGCGATCGAGCCGCAGTTTCTGATCGCGCCAGACTACGGTGTGGCCAACCAGCCCCGCGCTCCACACCGCCACGCCCCACAGATCGCGAAGCGGAATGGCATAGCAGTATATCCAAACGTCGCGCGCGCTCAACAGGGACCAGCCGCAAGCCATCGCCATCGTGAAGCGTATCGCGAGCAGCGGTAACGCCACCCACCAGAGTCCGAACAGCGCCGCGACCACCACCCACAGGCTGGCGTAGGTAATCGGCAGCCCCAGGTACCCGGCGCCGCCCGACACCCGGATAGTCCGCGCCCAACGGACCTGATGACGCCACGCGCCCCGCCACGATTCCGCCGAGAGCCGGGTGCTCACCACCACTTCCGAGATCACGTTCCGCATCCCGGCGGAGTGCAACTGGTGGCCCAGTTGATAGTCGTCGGCGATGTAATCGGCGATGGCCTGGAACCCGCCGATGCGTTCGAGATCCGCTGCCCGGAACGCCAGCGTCGATCCCAGCCCGAAGTCCGACACCCCGAACATGCGCGCCACCAGGGTGCTCGGCGCAAAATCGGTCGCGATGGCCAGCGCTTCAAACCGGCTGGGCCAGTCGTGCACTTCGGCGCGGTACAAACATGTGACCAGCCCAATGTTTGCGTCAGCCAGGGGAGCCGTCACGTCGCGAATATAATCCGGAGGCACGCTGATATCGCTGTCGTTGACGATCAGGATCGGATGCCGGGCTTCACGCGCCAGATCGACCAGCGATCCAACCTTCAAATTTGGCGCGGGCGAGGTGCACAGCACCAGGCGAATCGGCAGGGCAGGGAACTCGGCGCTCAGCCGCTCTACGTCGGCGACGGCCGGATCGTCCGCCCGGCGGATTCCAAATAGAATTTCAAACTCGGGATACTGTTGCAGCGCGTGCGTCCGAATGGCTGCGTAGAAACCGGGATCCCGGCCATGCACCGGTTTGAGTATGGAGACCGCAAGGTCGTGAAACTGCGGAAACCGATCTTGCCGCCAATGGCTGAGGACCGCAAGAATCGCTATCAGTTGATACAGCCCGGCCGCGCTCGCAAGCACGATTACGGCAATGTGGACCCCCGTCACATCGCCAGCAGCGCGACTCCGCAAGCTACCGAGAGTGCGCCGGCCCATCGCAGCGCCGTCACTTTTTCCTTGAGGATCACGCGCGCCAGAACTGTTTCCAGCGCTACGCTAGCCGCCGTCACCGGAACCGCGAAGCTCAGATCTGCCACCGACAGCAGCTTCATGAATGCAAAGAAGGAGACCGCCATGAAAAACACCGCAACCACCAGCGGAACCCGCCGGGCGAGGGAAGCCAGCATGCCCGCCACCCGTCCGGGGCGCAGGTCCTCCACCGCGACCGTGTGCCGCTTCATTTCGAAACTCTGCAGCAAGTCTGCCAACACGGTCGAGCCGACAATGATCGCCACCATTAGCCACTTCATGTGATCCACTTCATGTGACCCACTTCATCGCGCCGACTCCTGCTTGGTCGTATTGGCGGCCGTCAATCCAACGAAAATGATCCCGACTACGATAAACCCTGTTCCCAGCCACCGTTGCCACGTCACCATCTCGCCGAAAAACACCTTCCCCAGAACGGCGCTCGCCACGTAGGCGATCGAGGTCATGGGCAGCACATAGCTCAGATCCGCCCAGCCCAGCAGCGTCATGCGCGACAGCAGCCAGAGGATCAAAAGCGTAGTTCCCAGCAAAACCCAGGGAGTGAAAATCAGGCGGATGTAGGCTAGCGGAGAGAGCCCCAGATCGGCGGCCTGGTGCTTCATGCCCCAGGACATCGAGAAATTCCCGAGAACGTTGGTGATCACTACGAACGCGGTCATGAGCTTAGTCTTGAGATCAACGCGACGAACACCAGCGCCGGCGATTTGAGCCTCTTCGACCACGGCTTACGATGCGCCGCCCTCGGCCCCCCGAAGCGCCGCGGTGGCTTCCTTCTGTTCCTTGATAAACTTCTTGCGCCCCCGGCTAACGAAGAGATATTCTCGCGCTTCCTTGTAGAGGCGCGGGACGTCGTTGTTGCGAATGGCGCTCGACACTACCCGCCACACGGCTTTGGGACGGAAGTAATATTCCGAGTAGAAACGGTCCACCCACTCCACCAGCTCGCCGCGATCGAATCCGGGATACACGGCATTGGGAAGCTGGTGACCTCCCGAGTCAGTCATGCCCTGGATCGATACCAGGCCGTTTTCTTTGGCGTGTTCATAGAACTCGGTTCCGGGAAAGGCGTGGCCGAGCGACACCTGGATGGTCTCTACATCCAGTTTCTTTGCGAACTCGATGGTCTTGCGCAGCGTCTGGCGCGTTTCGCCCGGCAATCCGACGATGAAATCGCCGTGAATGGTCAAGCCCAGCTTGTGGCAGTTGTCGGTGAAGCGCCGCGCCATGTCGATGGTGGCGCCCTTCTTGATGTTCTTCAGAATCTGCTCGTCGCCCGATTCGTAGCCCACGATCAAGAGGCGGCATCCGGCGTCCTTCATGGCTTTCAACGTGTCGTAGTCGGTGGTGACGCGCGAGGTGCAGCTCCAGGTGAAGTTCAAGGGTCCAAGCTTGGCCGAAAGCTCGATGGCGCGCGCTTTGCGGTAGTTGAAGGTGTCGTCGTCGAAGAAGATTTCCTTGAGGCCGGGGAAATTTTCGAGCGTGTACTTGCACTCGGCCGCCACGTCATCCGACGATCGCAGGCGCCAACGGTGCCCGGAATGCGTTTGCGGCCACAGACAGAACGTACACATGGCTGGACAGCCGCGCGTAGTGTAAAACGAAATGAACGGATTCAGCAGAAAAGGAACGTTGTACTTGCGGAAATCGAGATCGCGCTTGTACACTTTCGTCACCCACGGCAGCTCGTCCAGATTCTCGATGACGCCGCCTTCCGGATTGTTTACGATATCGCCGTCTTTCCAGTAGCTCACGCCTGGAAGTTCCGAAAGCGGAGTGCCCCTGGCGTATTGCGCGATTTGATGATCGAACTCGCGCCGCACCACGAAGTCGATGGCCTTGGAGGCCCGCAGCGACTTTTCAGGCTCGATGGTTACCGGAGGTCCGACGAACCCAACCTTGATCTTGGGGTTCACGTCCTTCATCATTTCCGCGATCCGCACATCGACATCGAAGCCGGGGCTGGACGTAAACAGCACCAGCAGCTCGAAATCCTTCGCCATCGCCACCGACTGCTCGATGCTGACCTTATGCGGTGGTCCATCCACCAACTTGCTGTCTTCCAGCATCCCCGCGGGATATGCCAGCCACACCGGATACCAATACGACTCGATCTCACGCGAAGCGGGCCAGCGCGAACCCGCGCCTCCGTCGAAGCCTTCAAAAGAAGGGGGATTGAGGAACAAAGTTCTCATGGTTTAATGGTCTCTCCGCATAAGCTCCAGCATACGGTGTTAATCGCCTAACAGCAACAAACAACAACCCTTGGGGGATTATTGCGCCTCAGACGCCAGTTTATCAGGTTAAAAGGAGCCTCAGTTGGCCTACTGTTGTTCGGTGCCAGTGGTTTCGGCCACTGCTTCCGCGTCGTCTGCGCCGGTTTGCGCAGTGTCCTTGGAGAAGGTCAGGTAGTTGATATTCAGCTCGACCTGCCCAAAGAAGCGCGTCTCCACCCGGCTTTGGGTGCGCTGCGGAACGGAAACGCCATTCTGCAGTTCGTAATCGCGCACAAACTGCATTTTCTTCAACATGAACGAAGGCGATTTCACGAACGAACCCTGCTCCCGCACCGGCATGTAGGTCTCGGCATCCAGCCACAACTCGCCCTTGAACAGCCCGACCTTCTTTTCGCGCGGACTCAGGTGCAGAACATACACCTGCCTGCCGTTCCAATCCTGCGTGCCCTTGTACTTGAACTTATAGTTCGCCGGCGTGATCGAGAGATTTGACTTGCCCTGCGCGGAATCGACTTCCGCCTTCAGATAATTGGCAATCACTTCCGTTTTCACGATGTTGTCGCCGCTGAAACCGAGGGCGTGGTAGGTGATTTTCCCTAATTTGGAGATGTTCTTCAACGCGTGCAGCTTGCCTTGCTTTTTGAACTTCGGAACCGCTGCGTCGATATCTACCTCTTCGGTCCCGCCACGCAGCGCGCTTTGCTGAGCTTCGGTTGCCAGAACATAGCGATTTATGATCTCCTGTTCCGGCATCGGAGGAGCCTTGGGCTCGCAGAGAGCCGCGGAAGAGCCAATGGTTGCAGCGAGAACGACTGTAAGAAATAGCTTCAAAGCGCTCCTATAACCCTCAGAAGTAGTACACCTAGCACTATTCAGACCTGTTTCTCTAATGTAGCAGTTAGCATTTGTTAACACAACACCCATCCTGTTGGGTTAGACTCCCCAGCCCTGGTATAGGATGCCCCCAAAATAAGGCAGGCAACCGTTAGAACCCAGGGCTAGAAGCGCGTTAGAACTGGATCGGCTGCTGGAGGGTGAAGTTCAGACGGGTCTCGGACGGGATTTTGACTTGCTGGCCTTTGGTTATCACCTGAGCTCCGGTTCCGACCGCCGCGCCGGAAGCCGCACCAATGGCCGCGCCCCGGCCGCCACCGGCCAGAGCCCCGATGATCGCGCCCAACGCCGTGGATCCACCGACCACGCCCGCGGTCCGCGCGCCTCGCGAGCTGCTAGCCTCGGACACCGCGCCGGTGGTGGTGTCTATGGTCTGGCCGTTGATGGTGATGTCCACCAAGGCCAGTGTCAGGATAGTCTTGCCTTCAAACTTGCCGGATTGCTGGTCCTCCACCAGTTTGACCAGGGCGTCGGCGCCACGCGGGATCACGGTTTGGCCGTTCTCGAGCACGGGTTCATCCACGCTCGCGCGGAATGTCTGACCCAGCCGGGCCACGTTGGAATCCACTTTATCGATCATGCGGACGGTGATCGGGGTTCCGGTGGGAATTTGGACTCCTGTGACTGGCGTCGATCCGGATGGCGGAGGAGGCGGCGCCGGCTCCTGGTGTGTGTCGCCACCGAACTCCAAATCCCCGACGTCTTCCACGTTGAATGTGTCCACTCGATCGCCTACCGCCATGCGGATGTGGCGCGCATCGCCGCCCAGGTATTGGCCCGTGATCACCTTTCCGTTGCGAAGCGTGAGAGTATCGGCGGAGCAGAGCGCCGCTAGCATAGCGATTGCCGCCACTCCCGCAGTACCCATCCGGCGAAGCAACATACGCACCCTCCTGCCTCAATATAAACCAGCAGGAATTTGGACGCCTATTGCCGAGCGGCCGGTTCCTCAAAATTCACCACGACCGGCTCGGTCAGCTTGTAGGTGAACCGGGTCTCGGGCGCAATCTCGACGGTTTTCCCCTTCAGTACTCCTCCCAGAGCCCCGGCAGCGCCGCCCGCCGCGGCCCCGATGCCAGCTCCGAGCCCCCCGCCCGCGATGGCTCCGATCGCTGCGCCGGTGCCCGCGCCGATCCCAGCGCCAGCCGCGGTCTGCTTGGCCTGCGACCCGCTTTTGGAATCGACCTTGTCGGTTTCCACGTTCACCCTCTGCCCATGGACGGTTACTGCAATGAGGGAGATAGATAACGAAGCACGGCGCGAAAATCCAGAGCGCTGTTTATCGGTTACCCGTAAGAAGGCATTCGTGTTCGCCGCCACTACCTGCACGCCGTCGACGACTACGGGATCGTCCAGACTCGCGGCATATTCTCTATGCAGGTCGGCGTTCTTCGAATCGATCCGGTCCACCGTGCGAATGGCGATCTCCGTGCCGATGGGGAGCGTAATGCTGCTCTGCGCCGCCGCCGGCGCCAGACAGACCAGCAGACAGAACAGCCAAGCGAGCAGCAAGCTTCTTGTCATGCTTATCATGGGCACTCTCATGGGCATCCTCCTGGATTACGGAATAGCGCTCCAATGCACCACGCAGCGCTTCTGCGGGCCGGAGCTCTTGTTTCTGAGAATCACCCGTTGTGTCTGGCCATCGCCAGGCGCCAGACGCGCATCCCAGATTTTGGTGTCGTAGTCGAGTTGCATTTTCACCAACGGCACATTACGGAAAACATACTCGGCGTTCTGCGGGATGGGGGCGCCGGTGCATTCCAGAGTGCCGGATTTCGCTCCGTTGTAAACCGGAGGCGCGACCGATGGGATCGGAGCGGCTGGTGGAGGTGGCGGGGGCGCGGGCAGCCGCCCGGGGCTGGCGCTCGACCCAGGAATCGACGTTGCCTGATCGCCGATAGGAGTGCTGTCGTTCACCGCGGGCCTGGGTGTCGAGCTTGGCATCGACCTTCGGCGCGGGCCGGGCTGCTGGTTCGCAACACCAGTCACGTCCGTTTTGAGATCTGCCAGCCAGCGCTGAGCCTGAAAACTCTTTTCGCGGTCGCTCCCGCGTAGATCCTGAACCAGAATACTCTCGGCTGCACGGCGGTAATGAGGCAGAATTTTCAGGGCGCTGTTCCTCCAGGTTCCTATATCCGGCATATTCAGCAGAATTCTGCAGACGGTTTCCGCTTCCGAGGGTGATAAATCGGGCGCCGGCTGACCGGCTGCAATCGGTCCGAGGAGATCGTCGAGGAGGGGTTTTCCGCTCTCCGGGAAGCGGGCCATAAGGCTTGCGAACGTCGAGGCGTAAGCGGGGTCGAACGCCCCCGGCGGCCGCTCGCGCCACGAAAACTCGACGATTGCCGAAGCCACGCGCGAATCGGCGAGTGCTTCCATCACTTCCGTCAGATTCGTCCGGGTGTCCTTCTTCCAGCCGGCGATCAGCTCCTCGTCGATAATATCCCGGTACCAGGAGAGCAGGCCGGAAAGCGTCTCGATCGTCTGCTTGCGATTTGCCGGATCAACTCCTTCCAACAGTGTCTTAATTTTCTGGCGGGCCACGGTTTCCGAATAGGGCGCAGGCCCGATCACTTTGAATTGTGCGTTCGCCGTTATGCAGGCCAGCAACAATCCGGCGCTGAAACCGGCTACACCGCGCAAGGGGCGACACATGGTAAATGGTCCCCATTGTAGCGGAAATCAGCCGTTTTCGCTTAAATTGCGGCCCTAAATCTCGCGGCGTGTGCGCTTCTGAAATCCTTCGACTACCCCGGCGACCAGATGGCGGCCGCGCTCTAACGCGTCTTCATAGGCCAGCCGGCGCTCGGCGCGCGTATAGGCTTTGCCCAGGCGATAGTAACGCTCCAGCGACATCCCAGCCACTCGCGTGCCGGCGTAGGCTATGGCGGCTTTCGGAATCAATCCGCCACCCCACGGGATCTTGCCCACCAACTCGCGAGCCAGAGCCCGCCAGCCGAAGGCGCCGAGAACGATGGTCGCGATCTCGGCTTGCTGTTCGCGGTAGCCCACGTCGCGGTCGTTGGCCGCCGCCAGCAGAAAGGCCATGCGAATCTGGTTGGCAGTAAGGAACGCTGTGTCGGAAGCAAATTCGCCCACCGCCCAAGGCAGGGAAATGAACGGGACGATATCGGGGATCGCGGTAGCCAGCGCGAAGAGTGCGTTCTCCTTGGCGATCTTCTTTACCACGCGGCGCGAGACTTCTTCTCGAAAAGGCAGAGCGTGCAGGGCGAGCGGCACGGCGAGATCCGGCCGCTGCCGTAGTATCCGATCCACCAGCGCGCGCGGTTTCCCCGGGTCGAATACGAATAGCTGGGAGGTGCCAGGGTCGCCGGAATCGTCGAAGTAGATTTCCAAATCGTTGCTGTCGAGCGGCACGGCGCTGCCGGAAGCCCGCTCGATCAAGCGCAGCACTTGGGCGCGCTTGGCGTGCGACAGGTCGCGCGGAACCAGAAAATCCTCCAGCTCGCGATACTGGGATTCGCTCTCCGCGAACAGGAAGAATCGCAACGGACGTTCGGTGTGCCGCCGTATATCTGCAGGGTCCAGATTGCGGACGGCGTCCTTGATGTGTTGGAAGACTTGGATCGACATACTACGAGCGGTGCATCACTTTCAGCTCCTTACGCCATTCTAATCCTACGCCCAACCGTTCGACGGGGATCTCGGGAGAAAGGTAACCAAGCACGCGCTCGTTGGAGGAATGAAAGTCGAGGGCGGGCGAGACCAGCAGCAGGCGCGGGGGCTCGGGCCGCAGTTGGTGTCCGGGAAAATAGCCGTTGCGCTGAAAGTCCCGATGTTGAACGTGCCACGCCACTCGCATCCAGTAATCCAGAGCCTGCAGCGGAAGATGTACATCCTCGGATGCCTTTAGTTCAATTACGGCCAGACGTCCGCCGGTGTCGATGGCGAGCAAGTCCAGCACGCCCCGGTCGGCGGCCGCCAAGGCCGGAACCTGGCCATAAATGGGCGCTGGTAGCAGGCTGGCGTCGATCTCTTGGATGTGCGCCCGCACCTCGGATTCGAGCCAGGCTTCCGGGTTCCGGAGATAGAGCGGATGGCGGCGGTCTGGAGCATTGGGAGATCGCAGCCGGGAAAGTTCGGCGGCGCGCCGGGCAGTGAGTCGCGACCACCGTTGGGAGCCTGGGCGCGCGGATCCCGTGCGTGCGAATTCCAGCCCATGCACGCGAAAGCTGAGCTCGCCATCGCCGCGGTCGACCGTCTCCACGCCGCGGGTCTGGTGGAGCGGAGGATCGAGCGTCCGTCTGCGGTAGGGCGTCAGATGTGTATCCAGATTGCCGCAGTCGCCGAGATCGATTTTTTCTTCCAGCCCCTGCTGGTCGTAAACGAACGCTGAGTATTTCGCGATGGACGAATCGAGATACAGCAGCCGCAGGCAGGTGGTCTTCTCGGCGCCCGCCGGAAGATAGAGGATCAAGCCATGAACCAGGAGCGACGGCTCGCGGCGGCGGAGATAGTCCAGCCAGATCAGGCCGAAGGTGAGTACGGCATCCGGATGCACGGCGCTCAAGGCGACGCCGATCGCAGCCCAGGCCGAAGCGCCTTGCCGCAGCAACGCGCGCGGATAGGCGGGTGAAAGGCTGTGTTCCAGGTCGGCTTCGGTGGTCAGCTCGGCCAGCTTGTAAGCGGGAAACTGGCGGCGCAGAAACAGCCGAAACTGCTCGCGGAAACCCAGGCGCGCCGCGCGGAGCGGCACGTTCTCCCCGGTGATCCGGCTGCGATCAATCAACTCGAGCACGCCGGCGAGCTTGCCAAAGCGCGCTACTCGCAGAACCAGCTTTCCGCGCGTTTCACGTTCGATGGCGCTGACGCGGCGCACCAGATTGCGCTTCTCATCCCAAGCCTGCAGTTGAGCGGCAGCGCCGCGTACCTCCAGCACGAAATTTTCCGGACCAATCGCGAGCCACTCCTCACCTGGCTCCGAGAGCACGGGATCTTGGCTGGTCTCGAGGAAGCGCTCGATTGCCTGCTGGATTCCAATCGCCGGCTGGATGTCAGTCAACTGACTATCTCATCGCCCTGTCCACACTGGATATTAGGAAAACGAATAAACCAAAGTCCCCCTAGTACTCAAGGCCCCACTTTTTTGTGGGGCCTCATGAAACACCTGCGAAGAAAGTGGAGTCCATCAACCGAAGTATGGCCCAAGACCAGAAAACAAAGGGGAAATCGGATGTTCACTTGCTTACTGAACCGCAGTTCTAAACAAGTTGAAGCGCTCGTCGGTTTGGCGCTTCTCGTCGTTAGCGTCTCGCCAAATGCCCATGCCGAAACCTGGGCGTCCACGGCTACTAAGGCTTTCCCAGTTCAATACCTGAAGAATGCAACGTTGACTGGCCCACTCGCTCCTTCGACCTCGATGCACGTTGTTGTAGGTCTGCAGGCTCGGAATGCCAGCCAGATCCAACCAACTCTGAAGGCCATGCTGACGCCGGGCAATGCTCTCAACGGGACATCCTACACGTTGCAGCAATTTGTTACGAAATTTGGCGCGACTTCGGCGCAGGTTCAGGCGGTGAAGCAATACCTGGAGGGAAGCGGTTTCACGGACATCACGGTCGCGGATAATCAGCTTCTCATCGACGCGTATGCGCAGGCCAGCGACGTGGAAGCGGCGTTCCATACGTCTCTTGCGCAATACAAACTAAACGGCGCCACCGTGTTTCTGAACACCACCGCCGCGCAAGTTCCGGCTTCCCTTTCGGGCACCGTGATTGCGGTGCTGGGGCTGAATAACGTTGCATCGATGCACACGGGCATCGCGCGGCTCAGCGTCGCCCCGATGACGGTACCGTGCTCGGCCCCCGACTGCCCGTTGCCCGACCTGAGCAACGAAAGCTACGGGGCCAAGGATTATCAGATCGCTTATGACGCGGCCTGTCCGTCGGACAAACCCACCTGCTCCGCCAAAAACTTCCCGACCGGATCGAGCACTGTGGTCGGCATTATCGCGGAAGGCGATCTCACGCAAGTGGTGACCGACTTACGGACGTACGAGAAGGCCAATGGTTTGCCGGAGGTGCCGGTTACCGTGGTAAACGCCGGTCCCGCCAGCCCGGACACCAGCGGGGAAGACGAGTGGGATCTGGATTCGCAGACTTCCACCGGAATCGCGCAGCAGGTGTCGCATCTTTATTTCTATGTCGCTACTTCTCTCACCGATTCCGACCTGGCGCTTGCGATCAGCAAAGCTGTCTCTCAGAACAAAGTAAAAGCCTTCAACATCTCCATCGGCGAATGCGAGTTTTATCCCTATATCGACGGCTCCATGCTGGTGGATGATGAAGTGTTCGCCGAGGGCGCGTTGCAGGGTATTACGGCATTTGCCGCCGCCGACGACAACGGTTCCGCTTGTCCCGCCGAAGCCACCAATGGCGTGCCACTTTCTGGACCGCCCGACACTTCTTACCCGGCGTCGTCGCCCTATGTGATCGCCGTGGGCGGGACCAATCTGTTCACCAACGCGGACTTCACCTATGATTTCGAAACGGGATGGGAAGCCAGCGGGGGCGGCATCAGCTACTTTGAAACGGCGCCGTTCTGGCAGAGCTACACGGGCGGTGGAAGCCTGCCGATCGTTCCCAGCGCCGAAGTTGGCGACAGGGGCGTGCCGGATGTGTCGATGTGCGCCGGCGGAAGCGAATATGCGATCTGCGCAGCGAACATCATCGTGGATGGCGCGGCAACGCTGGTCGGCGGGACCAGCCTGTCTTCGCCGCTGGCCATGGGCTCCTGGGCCCGAATCGAAAGCGCGCATAAGAACAAACTCGGCTTTGCCGCACCGTTGATTTATCAACTGGCGTCCAGTGGCCCGCCTGCCAGCAGCCCGGATTTCAACGACGTGACGCTCGGAACGAACGGGTTGTTCGACTGTCTACCCGGATATGATTACGTCACCGGACTGGGATCGTGGGACATTTACAAGATCAGTAGTGTGATTCCGTCGACGTATCCGGAGTAAAGAAGAAGAATTCAGAATCCAAGAATTCAGAATTCAGAATGAGCGTGAGCCGTCCTCATGTCTTCATTCTGGATTCTGACTTCTGGATTCTTTCTTCCTGCTAACCTGAAAGCGCCCTGCTGAAAGAGAAACTAGATCAGGTCGAAGCCCGCATCGCGGCCGCGGCGGCTCGCGCCCTGCGTAACCGCTCCGAAGTCCAACTGATCGCTGTCACCAAGAAATTCCCAGCTGCCGTCCTGCGCGAAGCCTACCAGCTCGGCCTGCGCGATTTTGGCGAAAACTATGTCCAGGAATTCGAAGACAAGCGCGCGGAGCTACCGGACTGCCCCGGCGCGCGCTATCACTTCATCGGTCATTTGCAATCCAACAAAGCCAAGAAAGCCGCCGAGATCTTCGACGTCATTCACACCGTGGATTCGTCCAAAGTTGCGCGCAGACTCGACGCCGACGCCGGCCCCGCGGGTCTCGATGTTCTCATTGAAGTAAAACTGTCCGACGAGCCAGCCAAAGCCGGCGCCGCGCCTCAGGATGTCGCGCCCCTGGTGAAAGCGATCCGAGAGTGTCCGCAGCTGCGATTGCTGGGGCTGATGACGATGCCGCCATGGTCTGAGGACGCGGAAACGTCGCGGCCCTATTTTGCGCGCTTGCGTGAGATGGCCGCCGCAAACGGTCTGCCGCAATTGTCCATGGGGATGTCGCACGACCTGGAAGTGGCCATCGAGGAGGGAGCGACCATGGTGCGCGTGGGGACGGCCCTGTTTGGTCCGCGTAAGAAAATTTGACTGTCGGCTTCTTTTCCCCTCTGCCTCCGGCGCGTTCGGGTGTCGCCGATTATTCCGCCGAGCTTCTGCGCGCGCTCGCGCCGCTCGGGTCCGTGAAAGTGAACGCTCGCGGCGCCGACGTTTCCCTTTACCATCTGGGCAACAACCCGCTGCATCGCGAAATCTATGGGCACGCGTTAACCACCCCCGGCGTGGCCGTGCTCCACGATGCCGTGCTGCAGCATTTCTTTTTGGGCGGCGGCGAACGGGAATACGTCGCCGAGTTCGTCTACAACTACGGCCGCTGGAGCGAGGATTTGGCGCGCGAACTGTGGCGGCGCCGGTCGCGCTCAGCCGCCGACCCCGAGTACTTCCGCTATCCGATGATCAAGCGCATCGCGGAGCGATCCCGCGCAGTCATCGTCCATAATCCCCGCGCGGCGGAGTTGGTGCACGAGCACGTCCCAGGCGCTACGGTGTACGAGATCCCGCATCTGCTCGCATTGCCTGCAGATCTTCCGGCGCAGTCCGAAGTAGTCCGCTGGCGCGCCCGGCATGGGATCGCGCCGCATGCCTTCCTCATCGGCGTCTTCGGGCATTTGCGCGAGTCGAAACGCTTGCTGTCGGTGCTCCGGGCATTCCAGCGCGCGCGGCAGTCAGCCGACATCGCGTTGCTCGTCGCGGGCGACTTCGTTTCCACCGACCTCGCTCGCTCCGCCGAACCGCTCTTGCGCACCGGCCCGGGAATTTTGCGAGCGGGCTATCTTGACGAGCGCGATTTCTGGCTATGCGCGTCGGCTGTGGACGCTTGCGTCAACCTGCGGTATCCCATGGCGGGCGAAACATCGGGAATCGCGATTCGGTTGATGGGCCTCGGAAAGGCAGTGTTCGTGACCGCCGGCCAGGAGAACTCGCGCTTCCCCGAATCCGCCTGCGTGCGCGTGGATGCCGGCCCGGCGGAGGAGGAAATGCTGTTGGAATATTTGGTATGGCTGGCGCGGCATCCGGACGATGCCCGGGCCATTGGCCAGCGCGCCGCCGATCATGTTCGGCAACACCACGCTCCCGCTCGCGTGGCGCAATTGTATTGGCAAGCTCTCCAGACTGGCAAGCTCTCCAGACTGGCACGCTCTCCGGGGACTGCCAAGCCTAAAGGACTGCTATCATAGTTGACAATCGGCTATAAGTTCAGTCTAGGTTTGTTGTGCCTGGGGCTGGCGCGGGCTACATCACCGGTACCCGCCGTGTCCTATACCCAGCTGCTGCACGTGCGCGTTGCGATGCGCGACAACGTACGCCTCGATACCAACATCTTTCACCCCGCAGGGAGCGGTCGTTTTCCCACCATTCTGATCCGGACTCCGTACGGCAAAGGTTCCGGCCTGCCCGCCGGCTACCAGTCGTTCATCAATCACGGCTATGCGGTGGCGATGCAGGATGTGCGCGGGCGTTATGGCTCGGACGGCGTGTTCGACGTTCTGAATCAGGAAGGCCCGGACGGCTACGACACCCTGAATTGGATCGCCGCGCAACCCTGGTCCGATGGCAAGGTCGGCATGATCGGAGGCTCCTATCTCGGGATCGCGCAATGGCGGGTGGCGCTGCTGAACAACCCGCACCTCAAGGCGATTTTTCCCGTGGTGTCCGGATCGGACGACTACTTCGACCGCTATTATTCAACGGGCGGGGCGCTGAAGCTGGGGCATCGCCTGCTCTGGCTCTCCGAGAATTTGACGGCCCCCGGAACCGCCAAGCCGAAATTCAGCGACTACATCAATCATCTTCCGCTGCGGAACATCGATCGCGCTGCCACGCGCCGGACGCTTGGGTTCTACCAGACAATTTTGAATCATCCGGCCTACGATTCGTTCTGGAAAGAGCAGAGCGTGCTCGAAAATATCGGCCAGGTGCGCGTGCCCGTCTTTTCGGTGGGCGGCTGGTACGACAATTTCGTCGAGAGCGATCTGGAGGCATTCGCGGCGCTGCACAAGCTGCACGGGCGGCTGGACGAGAAACACCGCATCATGATCGGACCGTGGGCGCACAACATGTCGACCCCGTTTCTAGGCGTGAATTATGGGGACGACTCCTCGTCGCCGATCCGCAGCTACCAGATCGAGTGGTTCGATCACTGGCTGAAAGGCGCGCCGGAGGAAGCCCGGCCGTTTTCGTCCGAAGCCTGGCACGCGGTGCGCGCCGAGGTGGATGAAGCGCCGGTTCACATTTTCGTTATGGGCGTGAATCGCTGGCGCGATGAGCCGGACTGGCCGCTGGCGCGGGCGCGAAACACTTCCCTCTATCTGGCGAGCGACGGAGAAGCCAATACGCTTACCGGCGATGGGGTGTTGCAATCCAGGCCCGAGCGCGGGAATGCGGCGGCTGAATTGAAGGATCAATTCACTTACGATCCGCGCAATCCCGTTCCGACGCGCGGTGGCGCGGTGTGCTGCGACCCGAAAATTTTCGCCTGGGGTCCCATGGACCAGCGGCCCGTCGAGAGTCGCAAGGATGTTCTGGTGTACTCGAGCGCTCCCTTGAAGCAGGATATGGAAGTGACCGGGCAGATACGGGTGGTGCTCTACGCGTCCACGTCGGCCGCCGATACCGATTTCACGGCCAAGCTGGTGGACGTGTTTCCCAACGGCGAGGCGCGCAATCTTACGGATGGCATACTGCGTATTCGCTACCGGCACGGTTTGGATAAGCCCGAGTTGGCCCAGCCCGGCGAGGTCTATCCGCTGAACATTGATGTAGGCGTGACCAGCAACGTCTTTCTGGCCGGCCATTCGATTCGCCTGGAGATTTCGAGCAGCAATTTCCCGCGCTTCGATCGCAATCCGAACACCGGCCGCGCGTTCGCCGACGAGAGCACGCAGAAGAAGGCCCAGCAAGTGGTCTATCATTCCCGGCTGTATCCTTCGCACCTTTTAATGCCCGTGATTCCGGCTTCCGAGACGGCGACGGAGAAAGCTGCGCGGCGGCACGGCCCGGAATTGACTTCGGCGAGCGCCACGCGGTATGGTGCGAAGAGAAGTTCCGCAGTGGAAGCCAAACCCCTCCTGATTCCGGCGCGGTAGCCAAGTGGTAAGGCAGAGGTCTGCAAAACCTTTATTCGTGAGTTCGATTCTCACCCGCGCCTCCAATAAAACTATAAAAGTGTCTTCAACAATGTTGACGTAGACACTAGTCAGCCTGCGTTATCAATTTTACGATATTCCATTGACATAATAGTGCTTATATGGAATAAGGGCGGTTGTGGCTTGGGAGGTCGAGTGACCGCTGGTATCAAGTCAACGTTCCGAAAGCCGACAGGCTATACGACGAGCACCTGGAAGAGTTGAACGAAGAACCGAAGAAAGAAGGGTCTCAGGATGACTAGGAAGTTTCGTGAACTACGAGAGAAAATGTCCCCATCCGCGCGCGCCGCGAGCGAGCGCGAGTTCCACCGCATGATCGAGGAGATGCCTTTGCGAAAGTTGCGGGCGGCCCGCGAGCTTACGCAGGAAAACCTCGCGAGTGTCCTGCGCGTGAAACAATCAGAAGTCTCAAAGATCGAGCGCCGCACGGACATGTACCTCAGCACGCTCGCGAGTTATGTCAAGGCCATGGGCGGGACTCTGGAGATTCGTGCGGCCTTCCCGAACGGCGAGGTGATCAAGATCAACCAGTTTGAATCCTTGACCGAGCGGGGGACCGATTCCGGCGCGGCAGCCAAGTAGTAAGGATGGACCGCTATTTTTTCTCTTCGTCGCTGGTATTGGCATCCATATGCATGTCCATTCCAGCCCACACATCGTTGGGGGACTTTGCGCCGGGATAGACATGCGTCATCCATCCGAATACCACTGGAATCCAAAGTCCGTGCGCCTCCTGGCATGCCTCTTCGGTGTGGATGCTCCCCTGCGGGCCAAACTGCGCATGCGGCCCGAATAGCTCTTCGACAGGCAAGCTTCGCGGTCCGCCGCAGAAGTCCACATGACGGTGCCAAGTCGCGATGGCGAGCGGAGCCACCGCGTTCAGATGTTCCGCCGTCGAATCTTGCGGCGCGGTGTACATAACGCCCACGGCTTGCATGCCCTCCGGCGTGCGTTTGTACAGGATCGATCCCGGGCGATCGTAGTTCACTTGGCGCTGCTCCTGCCGGGCGTAGCGATAGTTGGTGTAGTGGACCTCTTCGCCCGGTTTTCCGGTGGGGTGAAACGGCTTGTAGCCGTCTCGAAGGGCGGTATTCACATCGGAGTACTGGGCAAGCACGCCCCGAGCGGCACCTACGATCCGCTGGGCGCGCTGAGTATCTCCCGGTTGCGGCTCGCCCCTGAGCGACATCTGCATGTGATTTCCCATCTTCATCGAGGGCACTGGCGTGTCATCCGTTTTTCCGCCCTGGTAGCGAAGCAGCCGCTCCCACAACGGAAATTGCTGCGCCGTCACGGCGGTGAGAAAACTAAGGAGACACGCAAGTAGAATTATCTTCAGACTTTTCGCCATAAAACCTCCACGCGCCAGTATGAATCGTCATTTTCAAAGGCAATCTCTATGGGGGAAAACGGATTCCCCGCCACGCTTGTTCCTGAGCTGTCTATGTGGTTGAAACAATTCCACTTGACGGTTGTACCCAGATCGGCGATAATGATATTGGACCGATCCGGTCGGAGATCCGGATTCTAAATGCTGAAGCTCACCAAGAAAGCCGACTACGGGCTCATCGCTCTGAAGCACCTGGCGGTGAATTCGCCTGCCAGCTCCAGCGCCAAGGAAATCGCTGAGACCTATGGGATCCCGGCGGCGCTGCTCTCGAAGATTTTGCAGAAACTGGTGAAGAGTGGATTTCTGCGCTCCGAGCACGGAACCAACGGCGGCTACAAGCTGGCCAGGGACGCGCGCGAAATCACGGCGTATGAAGTGATTCGGACCATCGACGGCCCCATTTTTCTGACGGCATGCTTCACCGAACACGGCTATTGCGTCCACACCGACAAGTGCACGGTGCGCGATCCGCTACAGAAAGTTCACGAAGGAATCCTGCGGCTCCTCGCGAGCATCAGTATCGCAGACATGTCGGCGGATTCGGCCAAGGCCGAATCTAAGAATTCAGAATCCAAGAATCCAGAATTCAAACCCGAGGATGAGTTGGCCAAGCCGGCGCAGCGCCTTTATGATCTTTCGCCACCGGCGCAGAAGACGATGTGAATGAGGAACCGAGAATGAAACTGCCAATTTACATGGACTATCACGCGACCACCCCGATGGACCCGCGCGTGTTTGAAGCGATGAAGCCGTATTTCCTGGAGACGTTCGGCAACGCTGCCAGCCGCAATCACAGCTTCGGCTGGGAGGCGGAAGAAGCGGTAGAGAAATCGCGCAAACAGATCGCGAGCTTGATCGGAGCCACCGCGAAGGAAATCGTATTCACCAGCGGCGCCACCGAATCGAACAATCTCGCGCTGAAAGGCGTGGCCGAGATGTACGCCGAGAAGGGCAATCACATCATCACGGCGGCCACCGAGCACAAGGCTATCCTCGACACCTGCAAGCGCCTGGAAAAGCATGGCGTGCGCGTGACCTATCTGCCGGTGCAGGCCAACGGCCTGGTGGATATGGAGCAATTGCAGGCTGCCATCACCGACAAAACGATCCTGATCAGCCTGATGTACGCGAACAACGAAATCGGCGTGCTGCAACCTATCGCTGAAATCGGCAAGCTCGCGAAATCCAAGGGCGTGCTGCTGCACACCGACGCGACGCAGGCCGTGGGCAAGGTGCCGGTGAACGTGATCAAGGACAATATCGATCTGCTTTCGCTCAGCGCTCATAAGATGTACGGACCCAAGGGCGTCGGCGCGCTGTACGTTCGACGCAAGGGCCCGCGCGTGCAGCTCACTGCTCAAATGGATGGCGGCGGGCACGAGCGCGGCATGCGGTCCGGCACGTTGAATGTTCCCGGAATTGTGGGACTCGGTGAGGCCTGCGCGCTGTGCCAGGCTGAGATGGCCGAAGAATCCAAGCGCATGGCGTATCTGCGCGACAAGCTGCGCGACAAATTGCAAGGGGCGTTGGATGAGACCTATATAAACGGCACCATGGAGCATCGCCTGCCGAACAATTTGAACATCAGCTTCGCCTACGTGGAGGGCGAGTCGCTGCTGATGGGCATCAACGATGTCGCGGTTTCGAGCGGCTCGGCCTGCACTTCGGCTACATTGGAGCCGAGCTACGTTCTGAAGGCCCTGGGCGCCGGCGACGATCTGGCGCACTCGTCGATTCGTTTCGGCCTGGGCCGTTTCAATACCGAAGAGGAAGTGGACTACGTCGCCGCCAAAGTCATCGACGTAGTGAAGAAACTCCGCGATCTGTCGCCGTTGTATGAGATGGCGAAAGAGGGAATCGATTTATCGAAGGTCCAGTGGGCCGCGCACTAGGGGCCGCGAAAAGAGAAGCAGAACCGCGACCGTGAGGGAGCGGAAGGTAAAATACAAGAGGACACCAATATGGCTTATTCCGACAAAGTAATCGATCACTACAATAACCCCCGCAACGTCGGCTCGATGGACAAGAGCGATCCGAACGTGGGCACCGGCATGGTAGGGGCGCCGGAGTGCGGCGACGTGATGAAGCTGCAGGTCAAGGTGAATCCCGAGACCGGCATCATCGAGGACGCCAAGTTTAAGACGTTCGGCTGCGGCAGCGCGATCGCAAGTTCGTCGCTGGCTACTGAGTGGCTGCGGGGCAAGACCGTCGACCAGGCGCTCGAGATCAAGAATACCGATATCGTCAACGAGCTGAGCCTTCCGCCGGTGAAGATTCACTGCTCGGTGCTGGCCGAGGATGCCATCAAGGCCGCCATCGGCGACTACAAGAAGAAGGCCGCGGGCCAGACTGAAGCCGTTGGGACGAGTGTTGCATCTCAATAGGTGATGGTTACCGTAACACCCAAAGCCGTTGCCAAGATCCGCGAACAGTTCGCTAAACATGGCGTCCAGGGTGGGCTGCGCCTGGGCGTGTTGGGCGGCGGATGCTCCGGCCTCAGCTACCTTTTCAAGTTCGACGTGAAGCCGCGGGCGACCGACACGGTCTACGAATTCGAAGACGTGAAGGTTTTTGTGGACCCCAAGAGCATGCTCTATCTCAACGGCATGACGCTGGATTGGAAGGACTCGCTCATTCACTCCGGTTTTGAGTTCGACAATCCGAACGCCAAGAAGAGCTGCGGCTGCGGAACGTCTTTCTCCGCGTGACTTCGGACTATTATGCCCTGCTGGGCGTTCCGCGGGGTCTCAATGTATCGCTCGATGAATTGCAGACGCGCTACTACGCGTTGAGCCGCCAATTGCATCCCGATCGCTTTATGCAGAAGCCGGAAGCCGAACGGCAGCGGGCGCTGGATATGTCGTCGGCGCTGAATGACGCGTATCGGACGCTGAAGGATCCGATCAAGCGAGCGCAGTATTTGCTCAGCCAGGAAGGTTTCGATATCGGCGAGCAGCGATCGAAAGACGTCCCGCCGGAACTGCTCGAAGAGGTCTTCGAATTGAACATGGCGTTGGAGGAGATGCGCAGCGGGGACGATTCGGCGCGGCCGCAGTTGGAGCAGGCCGAGAAGAATTTCTCCGGTATGCTTGCGGCATCGGATCAGGAACTGGCGGCGCTGTTTGCGAAGTACGATGAGGCGAATTCACGCGACGTGCTGGCGCAGATTAGGAATGTCCTGAATCGTCGAAAATACATCCTCAACCTAGTGTCCGAGGTTGAGAAAACGCTCGAAACCAGCCACCAGCAACCAGCAACCAACAACCACTAAATGGAAATCGATTTCACCGCCACCGGACATATTGTAGGGATAGATCTAGGGACCACCAACAGCCTGGTGGCTTTCATGGATCTCACCGGGCCGAGGATCATTCCCGGCGCCGACGGCGACAAGCTGGTGCCAAGCGTGGTTTCGATCGCGCCAAGCGGTGAAGTAATCGTCGGCAATCCGGCGCGGGAGCTGCTGATGACGCAGCCCGACCGCTCGGTCTACTCCGTAAAGCGTCTGATGGGCCGAGGGGTCGAAGACGTGAGGGAAGAGTTGAAGCTTTTTCCGTTCCGCGTCGCGGAAGGCAGCGAATCGGTGATTCAACTTCAGCTTGGCGATCGCATGTTCACGCCGCCCGAGATCTCGGCGCTGGTCCTGCGCCAGTTGAAGCAAAACGCGGAAGCGTATTTTGGCGTTTCGGTCGACAAGGCAGTCATCACGGTCCCGGCTTACTTTAATGACGCCCAGCGGCAGGCCACCAAGGATGCCGGTCGCATCGCGGGCCTGGAAATTCTGCGGCTGGTGAACGAGCCGACCGCCGCGGCTCTGGCCTATGGTCTCGATAAACGAGAGAACGGCATCGTTGCAGTCTACGACCTGGGCGGCGGCACGTTCGATATCTCGATCCTGAAACTGCACGACGGGATCTTTGAAGTTTTGGCGACCAACGGCGACACGCACCTGGGCGGAGACGATATCGACAATCTGCTGTTGAGAATTGCCCTCGAGGACGTCGCAACCGAGTGGGGCCAGGACCTGGCCGAAGACAACGAGGGCATACAGCGCCTGCGCCGCGCGGTGATCGAAGCCAAAGAGCGCCTTTCGTTCGTTCCCTCGGCGAACATCGCGCTCGAATATCACGGCAGGAAATACCAGCGCGAGATCACGCGCGAGCTTTTTGACAAGCTAATTACTCCGATTGTGAACCGGACGTTGGGGCCCTGCCGCGACTGCATCAAAGACTCGGGCGTTGGGGTGGACCAGATCGATGAGGTCGTGATGGTGGGCGGGTCCACCCGCATCCCGCTGGTCCGGTCGGCGGTAGAAACTCTGTTCCGTTCCAAGCCGCATACCGAGCTGAATCCCGACGAAGTGGTGGCGCTCGGGGCAGCGGTGCAGGCGGCTATTTTATCGGGCGCGGTGGATAACAAGCTCCTGCTCGATGTTACGCCGCTTTCGCTGGGTATCGAAACCATGGGCGGCGTGGTATCGAAGCTGATCCATCGCAATTCCACCATCCCGGCCAGCGCGACGGAGAACTTCACCACGGGCGTCGATGGGCAGACCAACGTTCTGATTCACGTAGTCCAAGGTGAACGCGAGCTGGTGAAGGACAATCGCAGCCTCGCGCGATTCGATTTGAAGGGCATCGATCCCGTGCCCGCCGGCTTGGCGCGCATCGAAGTCCGCTTTCTGATCGACGCCAATGGGATCCTCAGCGTAACCGCGCGCGACCAGCGCACCGGCAAGGAACATAGCGTCGAAGTGAAGCCTTCTTACGGACTGACGGACGAGCAAGTGGAGAAGATGATTCAGGAATCCTTCGAGCAGGCCGAGCAGGATTTCGCCGCCCGCCAGGTCCGCGAGCAGCGAGTGGAAGCCGACGCGATTCTGCTGGCTGTGGAGAAGGCCCGCAAGCATGGCGCGTATGTCGAGCTGGCGGAGGACGAGCGCGCGGCCATCGACAAAGCCATCAAGGAATTGCAGTCGGTCTACAATTCGGACGATCATCACCTGATTGCGGCCAAGATCGAAGAGCTCAACCAGGCGACCATAAAACTGGCCGAGAACATGCTAAAAGGAAGCCAAACCTGATGCCGGGACTCAATTGGGACCACACCGACGACATCGCGCTGGCGCTGGCTGAAAAATTCCCCGATCTAGACCCCACGCACATCCGCTACACCGATCTGCACCAATGGATCACCGAGCTCGAAGATTTCAAGGATGATCCGAAGGCGTCCACCGAGGGCAAGCTCGAAGCAATCCAGATGGCGTGGCTGGAAGAATACCAGGAAAGCCGGGAATAGCTCCATTCCGAGAGCCCGGGCTTATGTTAGACTAAAAAAGTCGCAGTTTAGCAGTCGCAGGTCAACCCAGGAAAATTTCAATGCCGAAGCTCAAGACACATAAGGGTGCGTCCAAACGGTTCAAGAAGACCGGAACGGGCAAGGTGGTTCGCCATCATTCGTTTGCCCGCCACATTTTGACGTCCAAGACGCGCGCGCGCAAGCGCAAGCTGAAGCACAGCGTGGTGGCTGATGAGAGCGACCAGGCCAAGCTGAAGAGAATGATTCCGTACTAAGTACCAATGTTGTGTGGATCGGCGCCGCACGTGCCGTTGCCGCCAGCTAATTTCAACCGAGGAGTAAAACGTGCCAAGAGTAAAACGCGGGACTAAACGTAGAGCCTACCGCCACAAGACGCTGGCCCGGGCGTCAGGCTATTTTCTTACCAAGAGCAAACTGAATCGAGCGGCGCAAGAGGCCGTCGAGAAGGCGTTGCGATATGGCTTTGTCGGCCGCCGCCGCAAGAAGCGCGATTTCCGCTCGCTCTGGATTGTTCGCATCGGCGCCGCCTGCCGCGCCGGCGATATTTCCTACAGCAAGTTCATCAACGGCCTGAAAAAGGCCGGCATCGATCTGAATCGCAAGATTCTCGCGGATATGGCCGCTACCGACGCGCCAGCCTTTAGCGCGCTGGTGGAGAAGGCCAAGGCCGCGCACGCAGGTTCATAATCATGAACGCAACACAACAAGAAATGGATTCGCTCGCTCACTTGGAGGAGCGCATCACGCGAGCCGTGGAGCTGGTTTCGAGCTTACGCTCGGAGAAGTCGGCGCTCGAATCGCAATTGGCGGCCTCCATAGCGGAACGGGACGCAATCCGGCAGGAGCTGGACGAATTGCGGTCGGAACGAAAGCACGTTCGCACGCGGATCGAAAAGCTGCTGGGGCAGATGGAGCTGTTGAGCAGTACGTAGCACCGCTCCCTCACGGTCGTGGCTCGGTACTGGCGACGCCCGTCTTGCGCGATCCAATAAAAGCTGCCAAGCTAGAGCAATGCCAAACACGGAGCCGGTCCGTGTCACCATTTTCAACCAGACCTATTCTCTGGTGGCTTCTTCCGAGGAGCCGGGCCGGATCGAACAACTTGCTCAACGCGTCGACGATCTCATGTCGACCATTGCGGTGCGCGCCGGCAATGTCGACGCCACGCGGGCGGCCGTGCTCGCGTGCTTGCACCTGGCTGACGAGCTGGACTCGCTGGAGCGCCGCCTCAATGTGCTGAGAGACGACATCGACCACCGGGCCAGGCACTTCACCGTCTTGTTGGACGAGGCCATCGCGGGTGGCTAATCCGCCTCCCGAACTCGGTCCGTTGTCCGAAGCTGTTACCCACAATGTTTCGGTAGAAGTGCTGTCGCAATACTCAGCCGAGAACTCGCACCCGCAGCAAGGCGACTGGGTATTTCAATATACGGTGCGCATCACTAACAAGGGCGCGGATACGGTTCAATTGATCAGCCGGCATTGGATTATCACGGACGCCGCCGAGGACGTGAACGAAGTGAAAGGCCCGGGTGTGGTGGGCGAGCAGCCGGTGCTGGCGCCCGGCGAATCGTTCCAGTACTCGTCGTGGTGCCCGCTCAAGACCCCCATGGGCACGATGCGCGGCACGTATCGGATGGTGCGCTCGAGCGGGGAGCAGTTCGACATCGAGATAGCGCCGTTCGCATTGAAGGCGCGCTACACCGTTCACTAGATCTGGCGCCGCGGCCCAGGCAAACTCATCGCAGGCCTGGGACGCGGCGCCTTTTCTAATTAGTTGCGCTCGACTGAGTCCCGAAGCAACGCGTGTTCAAACCGTTTTGCGGCTACTGGAGTCTTGAAGTCGCCAGTCAGAATTTCGCGATTGGTTGAGTCGTGGCCGTACAGTTCCCGGTTGGAATCCTCATCGGGACGAAGCGTAGCCCCGGTGAGCGAGATGCCTGCGAACAGCCCATGCGAACGGGAATACGACAGCATTTCCGCTTGCAGCTCTGCGTCGGTCTGAGCGGTCGCAGTGCGGCCAATCGGGCCGGCCGCAATGGATGCATCGCCGCCGAGTGTAAACTTGTCGGACAACAGGTGCTTCATACCGCCCTCGTTCATGACCAGCAAAACAACGTCGGTGTCCGATGCGCCGATCTGGAATCCGAAACTGCCGCCTTCGGACCGCATTGCGGCCGGAGCGCTCCAACCCACGCCACCGTGCCGGCGGCATACCGCGAACCCGCGGCCATACTCGGCGCCAAAGATGAATCCGGCCTTTTTCATGCCCGGGATCACAACCACGCAGCGGGCCTTGTCGATCAGATCCTGGGGAATCCCGTTGTCGGAAGCGTGCATCATGTCGGTCAGCGTGTCGGCCGAAGAGTCCAGCCTGTCGTCAACCTTAATTTGTCTATCGGCCGCGAAAGCCGCGGTACTCATGGAACCGGCGATTGCCAGAACCCAAACGTAGTGCTGTAGATTTGTTTTCATAGATTTTTGTCCTTAACCAATGTTGATGGAGATATACACGCCGGGATGGAACGGATTGCACAGAAAATACCCGCCGTTCAAGTAGGCAACGTAGACGGCGTCCGTGTAGAGCCAGCCCACCGGCCAAGGGTTAGCCGCATTGAACCAATAACCGCCGTATTGAAAGCGACCCGACCCGTTTGCAAATGAAGAACGGTCGACGTGAAACGTGTGGCTGCTACCGAAACTGGCATTGTAGCGGGCTTCAGGAATGCTTCCATGGCCTCCGGCGGTCTGTCCTCCGCCTCGGCTGGCCTGCTGGCCGCGCTGCTGTTGTTCGGCCGGTTTTGCCTGTGGCGTGCGTGCCGCGCGTTGCGATTTTTCCGCCGGCTGGGCTTTGGGTGTACTGGCCGCGTGTTGCTGTTCGGGCTTGGCTTTTTCCGTGCTGGCCGCGTGTTGTGCCGGCTTGGCCGCTGTCTTCTGTTGAGCCTGTTGGTGCTGTGCGGGCTTAGCCTGCTGCTTTGCTGGCTTGGCTTGCTGCTCGTGTTCCGCTGGTTTCGCCTCCCCGTGTTCCTGCGCGTAAGCAATAGCAATAGCTCCGGGAAGCAGGAACAGCATTGCCGTGCTGATAACTCTGGTCATTTTCATGAGTGCCTCGATTCCAATCCGATATGAGCCAAGGCAATTCAAAGCCCGCGCCGGCTGGCCTATCGAATGTTGCAGTGGAGGCGAAACGCTCGACCTCATTTGGTCATCTGACCGCTGATAGTCACCGAAAGAGGGAAACCTTGGTAAACGAAGGTGGTGGAGGCGGCGGGAGTCGAACCCGCGTCCGAGAAAGCCCGCCGTGAAAAGAACTACGTGCGTTTCCGATTCGGTAGTTGTCGGCCGCCGCATTAGAACCGGCAAGAAAACGGCGGCTTAGCCCGATTGTCGTCAGCCTGCTGCTCCGAGCAGAAGCCCTCGGCCCGATCCTTGAAGATGACGCCCGTTGAATGCCGTCAAGGCCCAGCATCCGGGGCGGCTACCTAATTAATTAGGCGGCGTAAGCGAACTGTTGATTGGCAGTTCTGGTTTTCCGATCGTTTAACGGGAGCTCGGAACCCGGCACGCCTTCCCACAACGATTCAATCCCGTCGAATCCGTTGCGCCCCCTTCTGGTTTCCATGATAGCACCAGGCTATTGAAACCGAGCGGACCCCCGTTATCATAGGAGAAGAAGCATGCCGCCGGCCACGCTCCCGACTCCAGGGACCATTGAGCACACGCACCACGAGAACGCGCCCCTCTACAACGTCGTGCTGCTCAATGACGACGATCATACTGCCGAGTACGTCCTCGAGATGCTCGAAAAGCTGTTTGCCATTGCCGAAGCCCAAGGCTGGAAGCACGTCATCGAAGTCGACAGCACGGGGCGCACCGTGGTGATGACCTGCGATCTGGCGGCGGCCGAATTCGGGCGCGACCAGATTCACGCCTTCGGTGCGGATTGGCGAATTGCGCGCTGTAAGGGGTCGATGTCGGCGATTGTCGAGCCGTGTCCGCAAGGCTAACGGCACGAATCACATACCGGGTTGACACCAAACGATTAGCCGCCTTATTATCAAACGATTGGTACTATTGCTTACGCAACGGCTATGAAATACGGCCCGTTCGGGGTGTTGCTTGCCCGCTCACAGTCGGGGGCTGTGTCGAAGTGATTCGGGCCCTTGTCAACTTCTCCCTGTCGAACCGCTTTCTGATCCTCACGGCCGCGGCTCTGTTGCTGATCTGGGGAGCCATTTCTTTCCACAACCTGCCCGTCGAGGCGTATCCCGACGTCGCCAATAACTATGTGACGATTATCACGCAATGGCCGGGGCGGGCAGCGGAGGAAGTGGAGCAGCAAGTGTCAATTCCCTTAGAGATCGCCATGAACGGGATTCCTCACCTTGAGAATCTCCGTTCCGTATCGCTGGCAGGGCTTTCGAGCGTCACCATGATTTTTGACGACGACTCCATTAACGATTGGAATCGCGCCAAGGTCGTTGAGCGTCTCACGCAAGTTATTCTGCCGCAAGGCTTGCAGCCGCAGATTGGCACGGACTGGAGCCCGGTCGGCCAGATTTACTTCTTCACCCTGCGCAGCTCCAATCCGAAGTACGACGTCATGGAGCTGAAGTCGCTTGAGGACTGGGTGGTGGAGAAGGCATTCAAGTCGGTACCCGATGTGGTCGACGTGGCCAGCTTCGGAGGTCCGACGCGCGAATACCAGGTTCGCCTGGACCCCAATAAGCTGGTCTCCTATGGGCTGAGCATCGGCCAGGTGGAGCAGCAACTTACCAACAACAACGTCAATGGAGGCGGCAATTTCATCCAATCCGGTTCGCAGCAGATCAACGTGCGCGAGGTCGGATTGGTCACCAATGTTCACGATATTGCGGATACGGTGCTCACCACCAAGAACGGCACGCCGCTGCGCATTCACGACATCGCCGCGGTTCAGCAGGGCCCCAAGGTGCGGCTGGGCCAGTTCGCTCGGGCTCGGCACCTGTCCAACGGAAAGATCATCGATAACGACGATGTGGTCTCCGGAATCGTGCTGCTGCGCAAGGGCGCTGAGTCCGACTCTACGCTGGTGGCGGTCCATAAGAAGGTGGAGGAGCTGAACCACGGCCTTCTCCCGCGGGGGGTTGAGGTGGTCCCGTTTCTCGACCGCAGCGATCTGGTTCATCTGACCACCCACACCGTGCTGCATAACCTGATCGAAGGGATTCTCCTGGTTTCGCTCATCTTGTTTGTCTTTCTCGGAAATATTCGCGGCGCTCTGATCGTTACCTTGACCATCCCCTTCGCGCTTTTGTTCGCTTCCATCTGTCTTAAGATCGCCGGCATTCCCGCTAATCTGCTGTCCCTGGGAGCGCTCGATTTCGGAATGATCGTGGAGGGCGCGGTGGTGATGATCGAAAACATCGTACGCCTGCTGTCGCATCCCACCGAGGACGCGGACCAGACCGTCGATCAAAAAATCAGAAGGGCGACGCACGAGGTCCAGCGGCCTGTGTTTTATTCCATCGCCATCATCATTACCGCGTATCTTCCGATCTTCACCCTGCAGGCAGTGGAAGGGCGCTTGTTCAAGCCGATGGCCTGGACGGTTGCATTTGCACTGCTGGGGGCCCTCATCTACTCGATGCTGATCGCACCGGTGATCGCGGCCGTCGTGTATCCGAAGGGCACCAAGGAGTGGCACAACCCGCTCATGGGATGGCTGACGCGAATGTACGACAAAGCCCTGGGCGCGGCCATTCGCTGGCGTTGGGTCACGGCTGGCGCCGCCGTCCTGATTCTGGCGGGAACAGTCGTGCTGAGTCTCGGGATCGGATCTGAGTTTCTACCGCATTTGGATGAAGGAGCCATCTGGGTGCGTGGTACTCTGGCGCCCTCCACCGGCCAGAGTGACGGGATCGCTCTAGCGAACCGGACGCGCATTGTGCTGTGCTCCTTTCCGGAAGTCCCCCAATGCACCAGCCAGGTCGGCCGCCCCGACGACGGAACGGACACCACCGGCTTCTTCAATACCGAATACTTTGTGGATCTGAAGCCCAAGGAACAATGGCGCCCGGTCTTTCATCAACGCAAAGAAGAACTCATTGCGGCGATGAATAGGGAGCTGGAGAAGATCCCCGGCGTGATCTGGAACTTCTCCCAGCCGATTTCCGACAACATGGAGGAAGCCGTCAGCGGAGTGAAAGGCGAACTGGCGGTGAAGCTGTACGGGACCGATTTGCGGACGCTCGAAAGCACCGCTCAGAAGATCATCAACGTCATGCGCACGATTCCGGGCGTCCAGGATCTGGGCCTGTTTCGCGTGATCGGGCAGCCCAACTTGAACTTCAGCGTACAACGCGACAGAGCGGCGCGCTACCAGATCAACGCCGCGGATGTGCAAGATGCCATTCAAACCGCGGTGGGCGGCAACGCGGTCACCCAAGTTCTCCAGGGTGAGGAGCGCTACGACCTGGTGCTGCGTTATCTTCCGCAGTACCGCGATACCAGGGAAGCGATCGAGAATATCCGCCTGCTGTCGCCCAGCGGGGAGCGGGTCTCCCTGGCACAGCTGACGGACGTACAAACCGTGGACGGCGCGTCGGAGATTTATCGGGAAGGAAGCCAGCGCTATGTTGCCATCAAGTATGGCGTGCGCGGACGCGACCTGGGCAGCACCGTCGAAGAGGCCATCCAGAGGGTGACCGCCCAGGTCAAGCTGCCGCAGGGATATACCATCAACTGGGCCGGCGAGTATGCCAGCCAGCAGCGCGCCCAGCGCCGCCTGATGCTGATCATCCCTCTGACCCTGCTGCTTATCTTTTTCATTCTCTACACCATGTTCAGCTCCATGAAATGGGCCGGCCTGGTTCTGATGAACGTCGCAATGGCGCCCGTAGGCGGACTGCTGGCGCTGCTTTGGAGCGGGACTAATTTCAGCGTGTCCTCTGGCGTGGGATTTCTGGCGCTGTTCGGAGTATCGGTGCAGACCGGCGTCATCATGGTGGAGTACATGAATCAGCTGCGCTCGCGCGGCCATTCGGTCCTGGACGCGGCCAGGAATGGCGCAGTCCTGCGTTTCCGGCCCATTCTGATGACCATGCTGGTGGCTTCGCTGGGGCTGGTGCCGGCGGCCACATCGCATGGAATCGGCTCGGATTCGCAGCGGCCGTTCGCCATCGTGATCGTGGGCGGGCTCATGGCGGTGCTGGTGATGAGCATTTTTCTGCTGCCCACGCTCTATGTTTGGTTTGCCAGCGATACGGATGTTTTTCCCGTAGAGGCCGCGGCGAGCAAAGAGGAATAATCGAAATTGTGGCGCATGCACTCATGCGTGCCGTGTTCGCACTCCTGCGAACACAATCCCCAAAAGCGCTCACACGAGTGTGAACGCTGCACGCACGAGTGCGTGCGCCACACAGGTAAAGTAACGTTAGACGGGTGTTGGGAAGGTTTTCGAAATGTGATCGTGCCAGGTCAGCGTTTCTTCGTCCACCAGGCTCCATAGCAGGCCGATGCCGGCGGCCAACAGGCTGAGAAGCCCCGAAGCCAGGCGATAAAACCGTTGCGTCCGAGTGGGCCGTTGCCCGTCGAAATTCACCAGCCGCAAATGTGTCCAGCGCTGGCCGGCGGAGTCGCCGTTCGCCAGGCACCACAACACGCGATAAAAAACCACTACGCCGGCCGCAGCGGCCAGGAAGACGGGAGCAGTTTTGGAATCCATGACAAACGTGCCTCCGGCCAGCCGGAAAATGATGCCGAATATGGCCAACGCCATTAAAACGATGCTGGCATCCACGGCCGCCGCCATCGCGCGATGCGCCGGAACCGCCACCGGAGCGTCGCAATAGATCACGCCGTCGGCAGGCTTCGGCGGGCGCCCCGCATGGGCGAATTCGAGCGCCTGCTGGCCTGGAATCACCTTGCGATGCCGTTGGCGGGGTACCGTCTGGGTTCTGGGTGCAGGCTTGGGGTCGGAATGTTTCGCCAGGTCCGGAGCGATGGTCTCAAACGGCACCACCCGCGGCAGTTCGCGCGAGGTGAACAGCGATGGCTGGTAGTTGACGGCCCGCCGGGGCGCGCTGGGTTCGGGCCTGGCTTGAGCCGGCGCCAGGTGTGCTGCCGTAGATTGGGGTGCGGAGCGGCGAACTTCATGGGCGTATTGCAAAACCGGGGCTGCCGCGGACGAAGCCGTATATGCCGGACCCATGCGCAAGCGGCGTCCGCAGCGCCGGCAGCGGTGATCGTCGTCGGTATTAGCAGATTGGCAGTAGCGGCATTCCATCAAAACACCTCATCCAAAACAACCGTCTCGAACATCCAGATTAACCGTCCCGAAATCCATAACAAGCGGTCCTAAAAAGTTCCGGTTGCAGACATCCAGACATCCATGCTACGGTTCTCGCTTGAGGCCTTGCTCCGTAGTTTCCGCAGACAAGCCTACCCTTCGAAACCTCATCCAAGAGGTTATGTTCCTTCGTAACATATTTGGGCGAAAATGTCACGAACTTTGTTGGCCGGGCTTGGCCTGGATTCTGCTGTCTGTCTGGCTGCTGGCCGCCTTTCCGCTTACCGCTCAGATTCCGCCGCCGCAATTGCCCCCCAATACACCCCCGCCAACGGCGCCAGCGACGCCTGCGGCACCGGCGACGCCAGCGCCCAACGCCGCCAATCCCGACCAGCGCCTCAAGTACGTGCGGCCGGGCGCGCCGAATCCCGACGACTACGACATCGAGGCCGACACACAGGAAGCTGACGGCGATCTGCGCCACTTGCGCGGCCATGTGCACATGGAAAGCATCGACAAGCGGTTCGACGCTGACATCGTGGACTATAACGACGACACCGGCGACGTCGAAGCCTGGGGCAACATCCGCTACGAGAATTTCCTGGACGGCACCAAGCTTTTCTGCGACCACCTGACGTACAACGTCAACACCGAGAGCGGCATCTTTTACAACGTCCGAGGCACCTCGGAGCCGACCATCATCTCGCGGCCCGGGCTGCTCACCACCAACAACCCGTTCTATTTCGAAGGCCAGTGGGGCGAGCGCGTCGATGGCAAATACATCATCCACGACGGCTTTGTTACCGATTGCAAGGTCCCCAAGCCCTGGTGGCGGCTCACCAGCGCCAAGTTCGATATCGATCCCAACAATCGGGCCATCACCCATCGCGCCGTGTTTCATGTGAAGAAAGTGCCGATTTTCTATTTCCCGCTGTATTACAAATCCCTCAAGAAACTGCCGCGCCAAAGCGGCTTCCTGACCCCCAACGTCGGGCACAGCTCCACTTTCGGCGAAATGTTCGGCCTGGCCTACTATTGGGCCATCAGCCGCAGCTACGATACCCTGGCGCGTATTCAATACTTCACCACCCGCGGCCCCGCCGAAACCATCGAATTCCGCGGTAAAGTGCGGCCCGGCACCGATTTCAGCTTTAATGTTTACGCGGTACAGGATCGCGGCATCAATATCGGCAACGGAGTTATCCAAAAGCAGGGCGGCGAGGAATTCACCTTCGACGGCCACTCCGATCTAGGAGACGGTTGGATCGCGCGAGTGCATCTGGACGAGCTAAGCTCCTTCCTGTTCCGGGAAGCCTTCAGCCAATCCTTCCACGAGACCATTTTTTCCGAAACGCATTCCGTGGGCTATGTGATGAAGCACTGGTCCACCTTTACCTTCGACGTAGCGGCCACTCGCGACGAGGAATATGAAGACTCGTATTCGCCCAACGACCGCATCATCATCAAGAAATTGCCGGTGGCCGAATTCCTGAGCCGCGACCGCCTGATTCTGGACGGGCCGGTGCCGGTCTGGTTTTCGTTCAACAGCAGCGCAGGTTTCGTAGACCGCACGCAGATCGAGCTCACCACCCCTACCTTCGTCGACCGCTTGGACGTCAATCCCGAACTGACCACTGCATTCCATATCGGCGATTTCAGCCTCAGCGCGAGTTTCGGCGTGCGCGAGACAGAATATGGCGCCAGCTTCGTGAATGGCCTAGTCACCAACCAATCCCTGCTGCGCAGCGACCGTGAGGTTCGCATCGATCTGATCCCGCCATCGCTCGAAAAGATTTACAACTCGCCCAAGTGGCTGGGTGGCGTGAAGGTAAAGCACGTCATCGAGCCGCGCGTCGAATATCACTTCGTGGACGGCATCGACGATTTCACGCGCATCATTCGCTTCGATGAGAACGACTTGATGTCGGACACCGACTCGGTGACGTTCTCGCTCGCCAATCGCTTCTTCGTGAAAGACAAAGACGGAAACGTGAACGAACTTTTCAGCATCGAGGTGGCCCAAAGCCGCTATTTCAATCCGAACTTTGGAGGAGCCGTGATTCCGGGCCAGTACAACGTGGTGCAGGACTCCGAGGAGCTGGATGGATTTACTTTCTTGAACGGACCGCGGCACTACTCGCCCATCGTTTCCGCGGTGCGCTTTCAACACGTGGTGGGTTTTGAATGGCGGGTGGACTACGATCCCCTGCTGAGCCGGATCACCAACACCACCTTCAACGGAAATGTCCGGCTTGCCAACAAGTATTTCTTCGGAATCGGCCACAGCGAGATCAACAATTTTCCGGACGTCGTTCCCCCCAGCAATCAGATCAACTTCATCGCGGCTGTCGGCAATCGAACCCGCAAGGGCTGGAATGCCGCTGTGAACGCGTTTTACGACCTGCACTACCACGTGCTCGAGTTCGGCACCACCGAGATTAGTTACAACACCGACTGTTGCGGCATCAGCGCCGAATACCGGCGCTATAATTTCGGAATCCGCGACGATACCCAATATCGGCTTTCCTTCACCATCGCCAACATCGGCTCCTTCGGTAATATGCGTAAACAGGAGAATATCTACTAGTCTCCCGCTGAAGAGGTCTCCGCTTGCTGACGGGCGCGGCTCGGCAACGGATATGATATAGGCGTTGCTATGATCTCTCCACGCAGCGCGCTCGCCCTTTCACTGGCGGTCGCGGCAACCGGGCTGCTGACCATCGCCATCGCCGCCGCCGAAGCGCCTTCCACTACGGTTCAGTTCAGCACGCATCTCATCACAGACCAGCTCCGGGGCGGCTACAGCGTGGCCATCGCCGATGTCAATCACGACGGTAAGCTGGATATCATTCCCGTCGCCGCCGGCCAGGCCGAGCTGGCCTGGTATGAAAATCCCGCCTGGGAACGCCACGTCATGATCGACGACAAAAAGGCGATGCTGTGGGCCTCCCCGGCCGATATCGACGGGGACGGTGTTCCCGAATTCGCGTTACTCAGCGATTTCGGCCAGGATCCCAAGACCAGCAAAGGATCCATCTGGCTGCTCAAGAGCCAGGGCGACCCCAAGGCCATGTGGAAGTCGTACGCGGTGGATGCCGTACCCACCGCCCATCGCGTGACCTGGGTCGATCTGGAAGGCAACGGGAAGAAGGAGATCGTCATGGCCCCGTTCGTCGGTTTGAAAGGTTGGGAGGATCCGAAATACAAGGACAATGTCCCGCTGCTGTTCTGGCGCGTTCCTTCCACTCTAGATGCCCCGTGGAAGCGCGAGACCGTGGATGACAAGCTCTATGGCGTCGTTCATCACCTGCACGCCGTCAAATGGACTCCGGGCAAGCGCGATGAACTGCTGGTGGCGGGCTTCGACGGTATCGTCCTCTACACGCCGTCGGGCCAAGGCGACAAACTCCGATTCGATCGCAAGGTGCTAGCCACGGGCGATGAGCCGCGAAATGTGCCCGGCGCCGGCGGAATGACCCAGGGAACCAATGATATTTATCCCATTCACATCAAAGGCAAGCGCTTTCTCGCGGCCCAGGAGCCCTGGCATGGCGACGAGATTGTGGTGTATTCCGAGAAGGGCGGACAGTGGCAGCGTAACGTCATCTTCAAAGGCCTGGTGCAGGGCCATGAGATCGCAGTGGGCGATCTCAATGGCGATGGGCGCGACGACATCGTCGCAGTGGATGTCACCAATCGCGGCCGCCCCACTCCAGCCAGCGTGCATATTTTCTACTCCGAAGACGACACCGGCACGCACTGGCGTCACGAGCTGCTGGACGAAAACATGATGGCGGGATCGGGCGTCGTGGTCGCCGACATCAACGGCGACGGCCGTCCCGATATCGTCGCTATTAGCGGCAATCAGGTGAAGTATTACGAGAATCTGGGAATCGCCAGGTAACTACTCACCCGCATCACTGCCGCGGCTGGTTGCGAAACTCCACCGTTATTAGCGCTTCGTGCGACTGCGGGGTGGCGCCGGGCTCGGTTTCCTGGCCCAGCGGTCCGCCCTGCCATTTCGATGCGAACGCCTGAGCGGATGCATTGAGCGAAGCATCCGAAGAAGCCAGCAGTTCCACTTCCGTCAGTTTCCCATCCGGCGATTGCATTCCGTGCAATGCCACGAACTGCGCGGTCGCGCCCGGAGCGGCCGAGGGCGATGGCATTCCCATGCGGTAACGCCACGGCGCGGTCATGATGGGCCCGACGCCGATCTGATTCAAGCCGGCCGGCTGGAATGCCGCCGGAGTGTTGACAGCGTCGCTTACGCTCTCGGTCTCGGCCTCCACAACTGTTTGGCCCGCTTGCGTAATGGTGAACCCGTTTGCGATCAGCTTGTCGTGAAACGCTAGCGCTTTCGAGTAATCGAACCGAACATACAAGCCGGGCACGAGCGAGTAGGTGATCAAGGTCCCCGCTTTGGGATCCACGCAATACTCCTCCTCTTCCCAGCGCCGGCTGCCCGTTGCGTCCGTTGGCTTTGCGTTGCGCGAAATCAGAGCGCAGGTCAACTCCACGCCGTTCAGGCTGGCGTTCGCCGTCCGCAGCGACGCGCGAGGTCCCACCGCCGGCTCCTTATAGAAGATCGCCTCGCGCGCTTGAAGCAGCCGCAAGGGAAGGGAATCGCCGGGCTGATTGCTATACACGACGTGATTGATATTCAGGTGAATGGCCGAATAGCTGGGACTTTGGATGGTCCAGCGATAGAGCCCCGGTGCAGGCGAAGTATCTTCCATTTGCCAGGTTCCGTCGGAGGACGAAGAACCCGACACCGTAAACGTGGTCTTCAGATCGTAAGCGTACGCCCGAACATTGGAATGACGCTGAGCGTTGAGCATCAGGTTGACGATCTCTGCGCGTTGGTTCACATCCTGCACGGGCTGGGCGTTGCCGGCCAATTCCAGCGGATCGGATGGCACCGGCGGCTCCGCAACCTGGGCCGCTGCCTGCGCCATCATTGGGGCTACAACCGGCGCCTGTAACAGTGCCATCCAAAACAGCATCGGGCGCGGCTTGGCTAGCATGAGAACTCCCCAAAACATATATAACCCAAAATACGATCTTCCGGTTGGGAAAAAATGAGCAATTGTGAGCAGATTGATCCGCGCCTGAGCGGCTATAATCTGTCGTCAGTGTCCGAAATGCCAGGGGCCGCCCAACCCGCCGAGGTTTTGCCGTCTCCGTCGACGACCCGCGAAACATTCTGATGCTCAGATCACTCTATCTATTTGTAGTAGGAGGTTAAACCGTTCATGACATCACAAACTGCCGTTCGCTTTCTCTTTTTCAGCCTCTTGGCGGCGCCCTTGCTGGCGCAGACTCAAATCGGGGGCGGAGCATGCAGTTCCTCGTCGCTCAGCGGAACGTATGCGGTGTCTCTCACGGGACGGCAGGTCACGTCTTCAGGAAACTTCGCAAGCGTGCTCCAGTCCAATGGGACCGCGACCTTCGATGGCCTGAGCGTGGTGAAGTTCACGCTCGCCGACGACACCAATCAAGGGGTTGCCACGCCGCTGACCTGGTCGGGAAACTATAGCGTCCAAGCCAATTGCATCGCAACCGTGAACATTACATCCGGCGGTAGCGCTACTTTGGCTGTGGCGATTTACACCCAAGGCGTGAACAACCCAGTCCAGGACTTTCAGTTGACTGGGTCTGACGACACCTACTCTTACTCAGGCGACGGAGTCGCGCTGCCCCAGTCCACCACCTGTTCCACCGCCACGCTGGATGGCGTCTACACATTCAACGGAACCGGATTCGTGCTCAACGCGGGCGCGGTGAGCGGCGCCGCCGATTCAGCGGGATTATTGCAATTCGACGGTCAAGGCAATCTAACCGTGAATACGACTACGGCTACCGGCGGAGCCACCAGTAACGCCGTTACTCTCACTGGGTCGTATTCGGTGTCGTCCGATTGCGTAGGATCCGCGACCCTCACCGATTCGAGCTCCAACTCTTATGCTCTGAACTTTAGCCTTTACAACCTTAGCTCGTCCAACAACTCATTCTATGTGACCCTGGCATCGTCAACTCTCCAACTCGCCGGCGCAGGACATGCCGCGTACGGCCAGCCGTCCTCCACCACTTCCCAAGTGGCGCGATCGATCACTGGTGGAACCTGCAGCACCTCCAATCTGACCGGCACCTATAGTTTGGTCCTGAACGGACGCTCCATCTCATCCGCGGGGAACTACTTAGGAGCGTTCCAAGGGATCGGTACAGCCACATTTGACGGCCAAGGCAACGTGACCCTGGCTGGTACCGACAACACAAATCTAGCTCAAGGGCAGTCGTTTTCCTATAAGGGGACCTATAGCGTTTCCAGCAATTGTTCCGGGACCGTATCAATCACAACCACTAGCGCTGCGACATTTGCGCTGGTTACTTGGAATAACGGCGTGCAGTTCGACATCGAAGGTTCGGACGCGACCTACGTCTATTCCGGCAGCGGCATTGACACTGCGCCAACAGCCTGCGCGACGCCCACGCTGTCGGGCTCATACACTTACACGGCTACCGGCTTCACGTTGTCCGGGGGTACTCAAAGCGGCTCAGAGAGCGAGAGCGGCGTTTATCAGTTCGACGGACAGGGGAATGTGACAGCTACTTATACGCTGATGCAAGGCGGGTCCGCGCCGGTTACCGGAACCTCCAGCGGGACCTACTCGGTCGCGTCCGGCTGCCTGGCATCCGCCACGCTGGTCAACTCCGCGGGGTTGGCGACCTCGCTGCACTTGGTGGTTTCAGGCGTGTACGGCGAAAGCTTGAACTTGCTCCTGGATAGCTCTGCATTTGTCCGCGAGGGCAGCGCGCATTCGGCGTTTCCTAATCCCAGTGCAAACATCGGGAATGTGGCCAGCTACATATTAAACGCAACGCCGCCGGGCAGCATATTTGTTGTGTTCGGGCAGAATTTCTCTTCGCAGATCAAGGGCGCCGTCACG
>Ga0302326_10002788_pt1 | contig 42048 bp, 44 predicted proteins | sample Palsa_T0_3_FD_202264 | JGI IMG/M metagenome (GOLD analysis project Ga0302326, IMG submission 202264) | Peat permafrost microbial communities from Stordalen Mire near Abisko, Sweden - Palsa_T0_3 | ecosystem: Environmental > Terrestrial > Soil > Palsa > Peat permafrost | place: Sweden: Abisko...
CGCGTTCAGCCCTGCGGGCTTCATCGTCCTGGTAACTCCGAACTCACTGGCGGCTTTGAGCGAGTTGCTGAAATCGGCACCCGCGTTCGCGAATGCCAGCACCTGCGCGCCGGACGCCTGCGCTTGCAGCAGGAAGGAGGAAAAGTCCGACGTCGCGAGCGGAACTCGCACTGCTCCGAGGTTTTTCCCACCATTCGCACTCACGACCTTGGATGCCGCGTTCTGCAGCTGCGTGCCGAATGCGTAGTCGGCCGTGAGGTAGAACCAGGTCTTGCCACTGTTGTTGATGATTGCGGTTGCCGTACCGTTGGCGAGCGCCGTGGTGTCAGCCACGTAGTGGACGCTGTAGGCGGTACAGTCCTCGTTTGTTAGTGTTGCGCCGACCGCGCCGACGATGAAGAACGGCACTTGCTTCGTCGCGGCAAGCTTCGCCATTGCGATGGCAACACCGGTATTCGATCCTGCCATTAGCATGTTGAGCCCGTTCTGGTCCGCCCATTCGCGGAACTTGGTCGCACCGATGTCCGGCTTGTTCTGGTGATCCGCGACTAGGGTGACAATCTTCCGACCGAGCACTGTGCCGCCAAAGTCTGCAATCGCCATCTTCACGGCATCGACCGCAGCCGGGCCCTGGATGTCGGCATACGGCCCAGAGAGATCGTCGATGTCGCCGATCACTACATCGCTGCCACCGGCGAAAACTGCTCCAGCGCCAGCCACGGTCAGCACCGCTGTCAGGCCGATCCCCCGTATCGTGAGTTTCATGTTTCCTTCCCTGAGTTCTTAATGCGGCCCAGCCGCTTACTACCGTCGCGCCAAATCTCAAGGTGGACGCGCACACCCTTAGTGCGGAGCGTGCGAAACAGGAGTTTCGCCCGCAGCCGCCACGGGTCGAACGCATGCGTTCGACGGGTGACCAGGGATGGGCACCCAGGGCTTGGGCGCAGCAGGGATTGCGCAGCCCAATGGCTTCACGGCGATCCGAACTAAGGGTGTGCGTGGTCACCTACTCTGGCAAATTCATCTTCTTTAAAAACGCCTTGTACCGCGGGTCGCCACGTAGGTCATTGAGGAGCGGTTCCCATCTGAGGAACTGTAGGCTGGTATCGCGCTGCGAGTATGATCTGTCGAGCCATGCAAATGCATCGTCTCGATTTCCGCGGTAGGCGCGAACCAAGGCGATGCCGTAAGCCCAATCGGAACTGTTCTGCTTCGTCAGTCGTGCTAGCGCGCTATCCGAATCGGCATACCGCCCGAGTGCGTAGTACACAATGGCCAGTCCAGCGTCACGGCCGCCGTCGGGCGTTTCCATCTCCATCTCTTTCAAGCCCGCGGTTGGGCTGCTCGCGAGCAGAATTAACCCAAGAAGGTAATGGTCTCCGATCGCGCTTGGACTGATTTGCATAGACTTACGAACTGCCGCCTCGGCCGCAGGTAACTTTCCCGCAGCATAATTGATGTAGGCAGAAAGTTGCAGGTTGAGCGGACTTAGCGGGTCAAACGCGATAGAGGAGTTCCCCAGTCGTAGCGCCTCATCAAGCCGGTTGTCAAAGAGAGCCAATCGGGCGGCAGCGCCCAGTACAGAGGGATCGCGCGGCGCAAACTTCAACGCCGCTGCGATTTCTTTATCTGCCGATTCGAAGTCAAACTCGTAAAATGCGTGGCGTAGTCCCAGAATCGAATGCACCAAACCAGAATTCGGGTTTAGGCGCAGCGCCTGATCGGCAGCGCTTCCCACTCTTTGCCACCCGATCTCGACCGGCACGAACCCTTCAGCGGTCTGCCCAGCGAGAGTGCTGGTGAGATCCTCTGCGGCTTGGAGAAACGATGGATCGAGTGCTAGCGCCTGTTCAAAATCAGTCTGCGCCTCTTGAAATGCCGACTCATCCTGACGGTCAAGCGCGTGGCGGCCACGAAGGTACAGCGTATACGCATCGGCGTTCGCCAGTTTGCGTTGTCGCTGGGAAACGTCAGTGTCCACAGTTACCTGTAGTGCCCGAACAATGCCGGACGCAATTCGGTCCTGAATTGCCAGAACATCGCCGAAATTCTCTTCGAAAGTCTCGGACCACAAATGCGATCCGTCCAGTGCGTCGATCAGCTGCGCAGTGACCCGCAACCGATCACCGGATTTTCGTACGCTGCCCTCCAAGACGTAGGCGACCCCGAGCTGCGTACCAATGCTGCGCAGATCTTCGGTTTTGCCCTTGAACTGAAAGGACGACGTCCGGCCAATGACTTTCAGTACTGGAATCCTCACCAGCAGATCGAAAATCTCCTCCGCCATGCCGTCCCCAAAATACTCCTGATCCTTCTTTTCGCTCATATCGGCGAATGGCAAAACGGCAATGGATTTGTCAGTTACAGTTGCCACCGTCGGCCTCTGCGCAACGACATGATTCGACGGCCAGAAATGAACACCTACACCCACCGCAAAGCCAACTCCGATGGCTATTGTCGCAACGATGGCGATTCGCCTGCCCCTTCCACCGACATCTTGCACAACGGGAAGGCCTTGCGACGAAGTCGCCGACCCCTGCCCCACCGCCTCTCTGAGCTTGGCTAATGCCGCCGGCATGCCCAGCTTTGGCACATCTATCCACTGCGAATTCGATAGGAAATACTCTAGCTCCGGATTAAGCGCCGCAGTATCGATTCGAAACGGAATGATCGGCTTACGCTTGGACGCAGCGCGCTCGACTTCCCTGGCCACGTGCGCGGAGTCGACCGCATTCGCCGACATCACCAGCACCACCGCCTTCGCCTCGTTGATCGCCCGAACGATCGCATCCGCGTACTGCGCCCCCGGCTTCACATCGCGCGGCGCTAACCAGCACTTGAGTCCTTGGCTTTCAAGGCTGTCGACGATGGAATTCGCCACCGCCGCATCCTGCGACGCATAGCTCACGAAAACGTGGTTCTCCGAGATTGTCTCGTTGGGAGAGCCGTGAGTCATGCCATCACCGAATCTTTACGCGTGACAGCGGTCGGATATGCATCGCCGGCGAGCATCGCGCCATCCCTGGCTAGTCTACCCAGCCGGTACATCCATGTACCGTCGTTCGGTCGGTCCGACGAGATCTTGTATCTCGTCGGAAAGGCATCCGCCCTCACCCACTGCGATTGATTTAGAAGGTATTCATAAGCCGGTGTCAGCGGCGCTGCATCTACTTTAAGCGCAATGATCGGATGCCGCTTAGACGCCGCTCGCTCCAGTTCCCTTCCCACATGCGCCGATGCGACCGCTTGTACTGACAGGATGAGGACGACGATCGTCGCCTCATCCAGCGCTCGAACGATCCCCTCGGCATACAGCGTCCCAGGTACAACGTTTCGCGGAGCGATCCAACAGAAAAATCCAGCCGCCTCCAGTGCCGAACATACTTTTTGCGCAACCGCCACATCGTGCGAGGCATAACTAATGAACACACGGCGCGGCTGTTCGGGCGCTTGCGCGCTCTGAGGGATTCCCGACTGGCCGGCTTCATCCATGGCACGGGCTCTTCTTGAGTTACCCGCATGTTCCTGCATGCCGGACAGGTTGGCAACTAGAGCCCCGGCAGCCCACATCCACTTGCACCCCAATGCCCCAAAGCGTTGCGCCGCACCCTTCCGTCCTGCATCCTAAGGCCCGAACTGATAAGAACCACTTAAGGCTCCCCGTGACCGAGTCGAAGAACGCGGTCTTCTTGAGCTATGCCGCCGAAGACGCAGCGCCGGCGCAGCGGCTCTGCGCCACATTGCGCGCCGCCGGCATTGAAGTGTGGTTCGACCAGAGCGAACTTCGGGGCGGCGATGCCTGGGACCAGAAGATTCGCCGCGAGATCCGGGATTGTGCACTCTTCATGCCTGTCATTTCGGCCAACACGCAGTCGCGACTCGAAGGTTACTTCAGGCGCGAATGGAAGCTCGCCGCCGCCCGCACACACGACATGGCGGACGGTAAGCCATTTCTCGTCCCCGTCGTCATTGACGGAACGAGAGACCAAGACGCGCGAGTTCCAGAGCAGTTCCGTGCGGTTCAGTGGACGCCTATTCCGACCGGCGAAATGTCAGCCGCCTTCGTCGAAAGAGTCTTGCACCTGCTTTCGCCCCACCCTACGACGCCCGCGAGAATCGGAGCCGCATCCTGCCAATCGTTCGCGCCAACCATGCATTCGGCCGCACCCGCCCAACGCGCAATCCCGGAAAAATCCATCGCCGTCCTGCCGTTCGCCGACATGAGTGCACTGAAGGACCAAGAGTACTTTTCCGACGGCCTGGCCGAGGCACTGATCGACATGCTGACGCAAGTGCGGGACCTGCGGGTGCCCGCCCGCACCTCCTCCTTCTCCTTCAAGGGAAAATCCGATGATATCGCCAGCATCGCGGAAAAACTCCGCGTGGCACATGTCTTGGAAGGCAGCGTGCGCAAAGCCGGCAGCACAATCCGAGTTACCGCGCACTTAATCCGCGCTGACGACGGCTACCACCTCTGGTCCAAGACCTACGACCGGGATATCGAGGACATTTTCAGGGTTCAGGACGAGATTGCGGGCATTGTCGTCGAGGCGCTAAAAGCCAAGTTGCTACCGGCTGAAGGCGTTGTGAACCCGCATCGCACGTCCAACATGGAAGCTTACGAGCACTATTTGCTCGCCAAGCAGTTCTTCAATCGCGGCGCAGTCGACGGACAAATCCGAGCGGCTGCAGCGCTGCAGCAGGCGTTTGCCTGGATCCAAGCTACGCGTCGGCCTATGCACTGCTGGCCATCAACATATCCCAAAGGATGCTATACAGCGCTGACCCGCGTGTGAGTGCCGAGGAGGCGATTGCGGCCGCCCACAAGGCCGTCTCTCTCGCACCAGGGCTTGCCGAGGTCTATTCGGCGCGCGGCTTTGCGCGCGCGATTCTGCAGTGGGACTGGAATGGGGCACAGGTGGATATTGAGAAGGCTCTTACGCTCGACCCCCGTTCCGATGGCACGCAGCGCAGATATGGAATACTGCTGGCATCCGTGGGTCGCCTTCCCGAAGCCATTACCGCAACATTATTGGCGACTGAGATCGAGCCGCTAGATGTCAACGCCTGGGCCCTACTAGGCATGTACAACATGGCAATCGGTCAATTCGCGCCGGGACATCGCGCTTTAAGTCACGCGCTGGAACTGAGCCCGGAATCGGCACTGGCAATTCTGCAGCTGGCAGCCAACGAGTTAGCCACTGGCAAGACGATGGAGGCGCAAAAAACTAATAACAGACAGCCGATCGAGCCTTGGCGCTGGTGCATGCACGCGATCATCGAACACACCTTAGGTCATGCCCAGGAGTCTCAGCGGGTGCTGGACGAGTTGATTGCAAAATATGGCCAGAGCCGTCCGTCTGTCATAGACATGGCTCATACAGAGTGCAGCGACCCAGACAGTGCCTTTGACTGGCTGGAGCGGGCCTATCAGCAGCGCGACCCGGTGCTCGGTTACATTCAATTCAACAGTATGTTCTCCGGACTGCGCAGCGATCCCCGCTACAAAGCGTTTTTGCGCAAGATGAACTTTCCGGAGTAATTATTCTCCGTCTGACCGGACCGTTCGGGCGTCCTGCCCTCGCCCGGCACAGGCGAGTTAGCGGCGTGACTCTAACTCTCCTTTCGAACTCTCCGCCAAAGCGCGTTCGGTCCGTTGCCAAGTCCGTGGGCCAAGCCGACGCTTTCTTGGGCGCTGGGGGCATCCGCTGCGCGTGCCGATAACAGCCAGACGCAAAACGATACGGCGACGAGGAGACGTTTGTGCATGGTTATCCTAAGGGGGCAGGAGCACCGTCGACACTATCCGGGATTTGGCCGATCCGCGAGAGCCTGACCCTGCTTCGGTGAATTCCGTCTCGGTTAAAGACCAATACGGCGCCCTGCCCTTCTATCATCAGCAGCACCGGCCGCGCCAGCCCAACGCGGGCTGTCGCCTCCGTTGCTAGTCAATTACGGAGTAGCCCTCGTACGCCGATGACTGCCGTTCGATTCCTTGAGTCGTCACGCTTTGCTGGCCGGCGCGTTCGTCGCTCGGCTCAGCCTTTTGCGATCGGGTCTGACAATCGGGTGATGACCGGGCAGAGCCACACCGTCTCTGCCCGGCCTCATCATCAGTGATCTCGATCTTTACTGACGGACATACACTAAGTAGTTCTTCCATTTAGATCCATCGGCGTTGGTTCCATGAAACGGTCCTCGAAATGTTTTGCCGCTCTTCGATATGGTGAGTGTACCGGCGGCGGTCACCTTTCCCGCCTTCAACCAAACTGACTTTACCGTCTTCGAGTTAATTGAGGTTTGCACAATCGAATCGCTGTCGGGATCTCCGGTCGTCGGAACGGACTTACCGTCATTGGCGCTCGTGTACTCCACGTGAAAGGTCGAGCCATCGGCTCCCACGGTGTCAATGACATTGTGGGTTCCGCCTCCGGCAGCGTCGGTCACAATGATCGTTTGGCTCTTCATTCCGGATGGCGGCGGATGAAAAGTGGATTTTTCGAGATCAAGCGCCCATTTGCCAAGAAATGGGTTTGATGTATCAGACGTTGCAGATGTGGACATGAGCACCGCAGCCGCGGTAACAACTAGCGCTTTGACAAACATTGTCGATTTTGTTCGTGCCATAAGAAGTCCCTCTTTAAGATGTTGTTGTATTAAGACCAAGCACGCTTGAAGTTTGCATCCAGAGCCGGCAGCAGTCAAAAATTGTCAGATAGGGCCAGGCATTACATATCGCGCGTGCACCGGCCACGGATTCTTCGTCCGGCCGGGGCCGCTTGGGCGTCCTATCCTCGCTGCGGGACCATTGTTCTGCACTGGCATACTTAGCCGAGCTCGTGTCGGACTGTCGCAGGCGTCCTAAAGGCAAGAAGCCGGGACCCTATGAAATACGAGACCGACCTCGCGAATAACACCCTCGCCATTTGACCCGCCCGCCCATCAAGCGGAAGCTCACCGCGATGCCGGTTCCTCCTCCGTTCCGAAAAACTCTTAAAGTCTTAGGCTGGATTTTAGGATCCATCACCGCACTCCTTGTCCTGATCCTCATCGGCACGTTTATCGCGAACAGTTTTGACGAGCCATTGACGCCGGAGGCGAAGGCACTGCTGACACCGCCTCCCAACCCCTACGCCACCGAAGACAACCTCTTCGTGGCCTTTGCCGGATTCCACGCCCCGCCGAAAGTCTCGATGATTGCGGCTGGATCAGCCGCAATCGATCATTAAAACGAGCGCCTGCCCGCCCTGCTGATGGATCTGAACGGAGCATTGGAGGCACTCCCAAAGCAAGATCCCAACACACTAGTCTTCAGAGGCGACCTTAAATGCTGTCCAGCACTCAAAGCGTCGATCTGGCATGCGGCCGCATCGCAACGTGAGCATATCGAGACGCTCAACGCCGACAACAAGGAATTAAATGAGCGCTACCGAGACTTGTTTAAGTTATCGGGCTTCTACGATACGGCAACACCCAGCTTTTTTGAGCCCTTCTATTACGTTCCCAATCCTGAACATTCGCTTTTTCTGGCTGGCATCGCGTTACGCATTCAGTCGCCTGGAAGGTCGCAACAACTCGCAGCCATCGATGATCTCGCCCAAGACGAGCTCATGTGGAAGAAGGTCTTCGAGGGTAATGGAACCCTGTCATCTATCTTGATCGCGGCTGCACAGCTGCACGCCGATTTCCTGTTTCTCGCCGACATGATCGCCGACCCCTCATTTGAGCTGACGCTGATGGATGAGAGGCATCAATAGATGGTAACGCCGTTTGCGATCTCTGACTGGCAAGTGGGCAAGGCTCTGTCGGCGGAAATGCGCGCCCAACAATCACTCTTTACTAGCACCATGTCCGCCTCCGCCATCGAGCATTTGAAAGGTCAATCGTTCAATTGGTGGCAGAAGCTCTCGAATCGCTTCCAACTACATTACTCTAAACTGAATGCAACAGAAAACCTCGAGGCCAAACAGGTGGCCGTCCGAATTCAATTCGCCGACACCAATCCATCGACATGGTCTGTCCGGAAAGAACCCTATCTCCGCCGGCAAGAAAAAACAGCTGTCTTCCCATCGATTACCTCTCTCTACAATCCCATGGGCAAGATCCTCGTCGCAATTGGCTCTACGCCTATGACGACTATCCCGCTCGCGTCTATGACATCGTCGCCATGCAACGGCTGGCATGCCTCGTCTATCAAATGAGACGCCAAGGCATCGACAGCGCTGGAGTACTGGGATTCCTTAAGAGCCATCCGGAATTCTCAACTCATCCCATCGACGCGAAACCGTTCGAATGGAACCCCGCCGCCCAAGAGCTCCGGGTCCCTGTAAGCGGCAAGCACGCCGAAGGCCAACGATTTGCCGTGAAGCTCTACGCCCACTCAAAATAATCCAAACGAATCTCTTACGGCGCCAGTTGCGCGGCACCCCTTGTGCTCGGTACCCCTAGTTTACCTTCACGGGTATGTCGCGGATCGACATGTGTCCGCCAGATGTCCCAGATAAATCCGGCCAACTCGCGCGCGGTCGTAACGCAGACCTTGTTGTGATGCAAGTGCCTCGCACTGAGGAGCCGGTACCGCTGCGCTAGTCGCAGTTGCGCGCGCCAAGGGATGTCGCTGACCCCTTCGATGGCAGACCTCTATATCCTAGCTATTGCGACCCGCTCCGCATTGACGGGGCCATGATGTCTAAGCTGACGGCATAGCCGGGTTCGTAGCAAAGCCTGGTTTCCGGAGGTTGCCGGCTGGGGAAATCCCGGATGATCAGTGAATTTCTAGCACCGTCCTGGACTCGACGTGATTGAGTAATTCGGCCCGGTTGAAATATGTGGATTTGAATCTCCGTTCGCTCAACAGGTGCGCCTGATCCGAATAGTGCCGTGACTCTGGGTGGTCACTTTGGCCAAAGGGCGCTGATGTAAAGGATTGAATTGGATTTGAAAATACGGTTAGGCAGGGTTGCCGCTGTCCGGCCGTAACCCAGCGTAATCCCTGTGTATCTGGAGCCTCTGATTGCATCGCACGGAGCGTCGTAATCTCCTCCGAGCCCGCCCAGAATTTCACACCACCAATGGGCCACGATGAGCCTCCGCGTCCTACGCGGTACACATCGCCCAGCGTGGCTTCTGGATTGACTTGTTCGGCAGTCATGATGGTCATGGCCGATTTTAGGCTATTTAGCAGGGCCTGTCTCTGCTGGGATGTCAGTTCCCGGTGGCTGGTGATGGCCTCTGGGAGTGCCACGTCCCCAGCTTTCCCTATTGCCCTACGCCAGTATAGATAGTTCAGCGCAGCAACGGATTGCTGTCGGGCCTGACCGTCGAAATGCAAAATACGATCAGCGAAGCGGCGAAGTGGCAGCGTCATTGTGCTCATGAGATCGGCTCTGTCGTTGAGGGATTGGCGCAGGGCCTCGATCCAGTCTGCAGCCCCCTCCCACTGTTCATCGAACGCAAGGTCCATCGCATTCTCTGTGGAAAACGCATAGGCCTTCGACAGCTGCTGGATCACACGTCGCCCCCGAGCATTGTTGAAGCCAGGAAGGTCATTGAAGGTTTCGGGTGAGTACCGGTCTGCGGCAACAGATCGTTGCTCCGTCATCATGTCAGGAGCGACGTTGTTGTTCGTCATATAACCTGCCTCCGGGTCCTCGACGACGACCAAATCTGTAAACGGATGAATCCCGCGCCAAGCTGTAGCGGAAGTATTACCCGGTACTGGCGCCCGCCAGTTGTAGCCGTCGGGTCGAATAGGGACTCGACCGGCCCGAACGTACAGACTATGCCCGTCGCTACTGCCCGCCATGACGTTTTGGCTGAATAGACCGAGAAGTTCCATCGCCTGGCGAAACTCCTGCATGTTCTTGGACTCATCCATCCGGTAGAGCTGCTGCTCGACCCGTCCAGCTTGATCCATGTAAGGGGAGCTCACGACGAAGGCCGTGTCACCGCGACGCGCCACGACAGGAGATAGAACGCCGTTGTGACGAGTGTATTCAAAGTCCCGGACGACCGGGGAGCCTCCTTTCACAATGATCGTTACTTGCCTTGTGATCATGCGGTGCCACTTGCCGTCCATCAGGTACCTTCGAGGATGGTCGTGGTCGACTTCGACTGCGTAGCAGTCCACCACATCTGGGCCGCCGGCCGTCATACCCCATGCCACATTTCTGTTGTGCCCCGCTACCGGGAGCACGAGGCCGTCGCCCGAGAAACCGGACACTTCGAGGCTCCCCGCATGGAGGCGGAACTCGAACGCGCGGACTTCACCTTCGAAGGGAACATGCGAATCCTCCAACTGCATGACCACGTGATCGGCCGTTCTCCACGGCATCAGCACCCACTCGTTCGATGCAACGCTTAGTCCTCCAGCATTTGGATCGCGCCGGCTCTCTTCGGACACCGCCGCCCCGCCGCGGGAGCAGTCCTCGATGCCGCCCACCTCGTCAACGCCCCACAGAATCGAATTCATTACAGCGATCGGCAAAGATGGATCGATTGGGGGGACCCAGGTCGGTACTTCCCAGGGATGATCGCTCATGTATTGCTGGATGCCGGCGACAAACAGCTGGTAGTCCTTGAGCAGCTGTGGCTCTAAATTCTTGATGCCCGCCTTAGCCCGCTCGAGCTGCATCCATTGGCGCGCGCGTAGATCAGACGGAACAGCTTCTGCTCCAAATACCGACGCGGACTCCCCCCGGGCAGCAAGGAATTTCCGAAGCAGCCCTTCCAGACGATCTTCGGCTTGCGCGTACCCCAGACCGTAGAAGGCGTCCTCTTCGCGTTCGGCGTAGAGGTGAGGGACACCCCAATCGTCCCGATACAATTCCACGAAATGTCGCGCTTGATGCCCCGATGTTTTGGCATTCGGGCCGGCCCAGGCGGCTGTCAGGGGGGCGACGGCCGCTAAGACAGTCAATACGCATGCATATGTGACGCGCAAAGTCCCTCCCAAACGAGTGGCGTAGACCCATTAGCAATGCTGTTCAAAGAGTAATACACAGCAAGGGCCTTGCCGGTTTCAAATTCTTGCGCAATCACTCCCGTGAGATCTGCTTTCTCCCAATACCAAAGGCGCCCTCTTCCGACCCGTCAGCAACAACCACAACGGCAAGACGCAGAAAAGTGGACGCGAATCGGCGCCGCCTTCCCGCACAATGAAGGACTCGGATTCAGCACCGAACTGAAGGCGTTCCCACTCGATGGCAGCTTAGTGGCACTGCCACCCGACTCTCGGCCGAAACGGCAAGAAGGCCCAGCGCCAACTTCTTAGGGGCCCCGCGGGGGACCCTCTTTATTTTGGCCAGCCATGAAGTAATAAATGACATCTAGCATTGTCGCGCGCTCTTGCCCCCAGTGGGTCGCCTACTCGTGTCATGCATCCAGCCCAACGCAACGGACATCGCAATTTATTAGTGAGGCCATTCTTTGTCAGGGATTGATCGCATCGAAATCCCCGGCCATACCGCGCGGCGCTCCCTCCGCGCGGTATGGTGTCTCCCATCAACTTAATTGACCCTGGCAAGTTGTGTCACGGCAGACTTCCAGCCCTTGGTCTGTGACTCGTAGTATTGCGACAACATCGGACGGCCGACGTTGGCCACTGCACCGGCGATCGCATGATTAACGCACAACTGATACTGCGCAGCCACTTCCGCACGCCGGCTTTGCAGGGGACTGCAAACAATGGCCGCCGCTTGATTCAGGCGGCGGTACAGGACGGCGGCGCCATCGAGCTTGTTCAAATCAAGATCGGCAAAGCGCACCGTATATTGCTTCACGCCGTCGTTCACCGACTGACTGTTGGAGGTGTTGGCAGAGGCTATTGCTGCGCTGAAGCCGAGGACAATCGCGGTGCTGATCGTAATGGCGCGGACCGCGCGGGTGTTGATGTTGTTCATTTCAATCTCCTTGAGCAAGTATTTGTTGATCGACGGCTTCAATTTGCGCCGCGACGGAGAATGTTTGAATCGCCTGAAATGGCTAGAGCAGCGGTCTGAATGGTGGCTCACTGACTAATTGATTTAGGTGAGGCACCCCCTTGAGCACCCATGCGTTGATCCGCATGCCCTCACCGGTGGAAAGCGACGCGCTATAGGCCCCACCGGATCGCCCTCAAATGCTATGTAAGTGCTTGAAATATAAGGGGTCGGCGAGCTGACACTGCTTGCGCACCGACTTTGCGGACGTTTGTCCGCATCGAACGCCGGAGACCTTGGCGACGGCGGCCCCCAGGGGTGAGACGCACGAACGGGCGTACATGGAAAGTACGCCCAGGGCTTGCGCGCAGCATGGACCGCACAGCGCAATGCCCCGAGCGTCAGCGAGTGGTGAGGCGCGAAGCTTGATCGCAGCAAGGAATAGCGTAGATCAATAGGCATATACCCCGAACGGGACTTGCCAAGGAAGGCAAATTACTGGCTTTCTGCGCACAGGCCGCACGCCAGCGAACAACCGGACATGGGCGAGCAACACTGTCGCGAGCGCCAGGACATTGACGTCCTGGCTGGTCCGCGAACGAAGCGGGATAGCGTTGCGTCTTGGCGAAGCGTCGCGGGCGAAGGCGCAGGGTGTTTCGCTCATAGCCTCAAAGACTCCGTCAGAAGTCCGCGGTTAGATAGCCGAAGAATGCTCGCGGCTGATACTGGCTGAATACGGGGGCGTTGAAAGCAAGGTTCCAAAAATATTCATTGGTCAGGTTTTGCACCTGCACACGAAGGGTCGCTGGTGCTCCGAGTATCTTAAACCGATATCGGCCACCCACAGCCACCAGTGTCGCCGCTGGACCTTGTGCCACGTCATCGAGGCTGGCCGGATAGGATCCAAAATGAGTGATTGCAATGTCCACGGAAAGGGCCGAAGCCCACGGAAGCTTATAGTTAGCATTGACCGTAGTGAGAAAGCGGGCCTGATTCAACGCGAAGGGACCCACACCCTCGGCCTGCAGATTGGGTCCGATGACCTTCACCTCGCCCAGCAACATCGCGGCAGTGATCTTAAGATTCTGAACCAATTCGCCGGATGCGGAGAATTCAAATCCGCTGGCGCGTTGTCGTCCGAGTGCTCGATCTACGTTACTGGTATCGAGATTGAAATAAGGTTTATCTATTTCGAAAATGCCCGCGATGAGTTTCAGTTGTGGCGTGAGTGAATATCTCAGTCCAGCATCCGCTTGCCAGGTACGGGCATCAGGCAGGATTGCGCCACGATTTTCCGCGCTGCTCGACGCAATGCCAGAATCCTCCAGTCCCTGGGTGTAACACGCGTAGGCCGTCGCTCGCTCGGTCACGGCTATCGCCGCCGTGCCATACGCGCGCAGCGGGTGATCGGAGACCTCCGCCTCCGGGAGACCCGGGGAGCTCACCTCTTTAGAGTAATTCTCTTGCTGGATTCCGAACGCAAGGTCTGCGCGTCCCTGCCATTGGGCGCGATATGCCACTCCAGCGCTCCACAAGTCCGTGCGGTCATGCGTTCGCGCAGAGTAAGTGAATGCCGGCTCCGGTACTTGAACATCCTGACTAATCAAGGCGGGGCCGACGTCAATGACATCAGAGCCCCCGTAGAGCGCGAGCGTGTCGCGGCCGCGGGCCAGCAATACCACGTCCTGACGCCATGAATCCGTTCCGAAATGACCCGTGAGACGAGCTTCGCCAGAAGTCGACGAAGTCGATTGGTCGGGATTACTAACGACGAATTGCTCGGCTGAACCGTTCGGGCGTGTATTTAAGTACAGGTCAGTGTAACTGATGGGATTGTCAGCAACAGATCGAAAAATGCCGGCCGCCAACGACCAATCTCGGCTCAGTCGTGCGATAACAATTCCGCCATAGTTCTCCGCGATACTCTTCCCTTCCGCCCAATTCAGACCGTCATATCCTCGGGGCGTTTCCGGGGGCAAGTAATCGCCTGCCATCAGAACGAACGGCAATGTTTTGGCGTTAGTGGTCTGCGTCCAATCGACGATACCGCGAATGCTGAGTTGATCGTTCGGCTTCCACTGCGGCGTCGCGCCCACGTTGACGACGGTGGATGTGTAACCGGGATTCGGACTTCCAAATGGTGTTTGAGTGCTCACCTGATAGCTCGCGCCCACCGGCAATTGCAGCTCGGTCGAGATCAAAGGCAAATTGCCATCGATGCTCACGCCGCGAGCTTGGAAAGGCCCCTCGCTGACGACGATGGTGGCGCTCGGCGTGCCGTTACCCACGTGTCGCATGTTATAATCCACGATGCCGGTGGGTGCCGGGAATGCATAGCCGATTTCGCTCACTCCGATTCGAATGCTCGAGCCTTCAACCACACGATTGGACAGCGCTCCTTGTTGGTCAAAATATAGTCCATCGATGCGCACATTCCCTGCCACTTGAGGATTGAAGCCTCGGACGAAGCCCGGCGAATAAAGGCCGATGCTCTCAAGTCCCAGCGTCAGTCCAAAGCCGTCGTTGGCTGAAGCCACAGGATCGTCGGATGCATGCTGGGCTTTGACTCTGCTGACTAGCGAAAATGACAGCATCACTGCGCTCACAGTCCCCATGGCTTTCGCGATAGCTCCACATTTAATTGCAATCATGAGTCCCCGATGATTTTGTATGAATCTCGAGTCTCAGTGTAGGTGCGGTAACCTCAGGTACCGAGACCGCTTATTGCATGTGGATAGCGATTCATTGCATTAATCCGCCCTCGCCACGCTGTGATGCCTAAAGCGCCGGCGTGACGGATCAGACATAGATGCGCTCAAGGAGCTCGAGCGGCAGCGCACCTGGCAGCAACTTTGCATCGTGGAACTTACGGATGGCGTATTTCGTGCCAAGAATTAATTTTGCGCGGGCGCGCTGCGCCAAGACGGTCAGCTTTCCCTGGATGCGACGATCACAGCGCAGGTGGGACCGCGCCTCGCCGTTTCATGTGATCTTCCGCCAGTAAATGCCAGGTCTTGCCGCCGTCGTGGGACTCCTCCTCGCGCCAGACAAAAGATTCGGGACGTATATCGTTGATCGACCACCGAGTGTCCTTTCCATCAAAGTCTCGGGTGTCGAGTACGATCCGATCGTCGCTAACTGCGCCGCCCGTGAATCTAGCAACCGAAGCATGTTCTACGTCGATGAAGGATGCGGACCACAATCCGGTCTTGGGGTCGTAGTAGCGCAGGTCCGTATAAACCTCCCGATCCTTACGCGCCCCAGACGGATAAACAATCCAAACGTCCTGGATGGCGCGCCCATCCAAAACCCAGCCAACGGTGAATTCACCCGAGCGGTGAGCTACGTTTCCATCCTTCTTAGTCCGTGTACTCGACATCCCAGGTTCCGACAAGGCGACCAAAGACTTTTTCCTGGCCGTCCAGCGAGGGATGCGGGCCCATCGCCTTCAGTGCGGTAATCATGTCGAGGCGTGGGTCAGTCACAAGAGCCTTCCCAGAATTGCCCGGACTGGATACACCTTTGCTAAGGCTTGCCCACGATAAGCAGAACGGAGCCAGCAACCCCACTGCAATCAACCGTGTAACCGCGTTTTTGGTCATATCATGTTCCTTGGCACTTGGAGGAGAGAAACAGCAACAAAGCGTAGCTGTAACGAGGTGCAGGGCCAAGACCGCTCATTGCGCTGGGACCGCCATTCATTGCATATATGGGCTGCGTTTGAAGACCTTGGTATAGAGTGACGAACATGACAGAGAACCACGCTGCTGTGCGCTCGACCCGCTGGGCTTGGATCGCAGCGATGTGGGGCGCGGGCGTGTTATGCGAAGGAATTCAGTCCGTACTTTTCATGCGTGCGATAGGCAAGCAGCACGCGTGGCTGATTTTCGCAACAGAGGTCGCATCCTGGCTGCCGTGGGTGCTGGCTACTCCACCAATCATTGGCTTGGCAAGGCGATACGAGATCATTCGCATCACTACGACCCGAACGATCGCTGTCCACATTACCGCCTTCGCGGTGATAAGTTTGGTAGCCGAGGCGTGGTTTGTAGTGCTCCAAGTGCTTTTTAATCCATGGGACTACCCACAGCAACCCAACTTTGTGGACACGTGGCGCACGTCGCTGCTGTATCAAGCCCTGACTTACCTGATCGTCTATGGCCTTATTTTAACCGCGACCTATGTCATGGATGCGCGACAGACCATGGCTCGCCAGATGATGGAAACCGCGCGACTCAATGAGGAGCTATCGAAATCGCAGCTGGCCGCATTGCGCCAGCAGATGGAGCCGCACTTTATGTTCAACACGCTTTACTCCATCACCGGGTTAGTGCGCGACTATAAAAACGATGCCGCGGTCAGCATGATCGTGGGCTTGAGTGAATTTCTGCGTCGCGGCTTAGAAGATTCGCACCGATCCGAGGTAACGCTGGAGGAGGAAGTCGAGTATCTACAGCGCTATCTGGACATCCAACAGATTCGATTTGGCGAACGCCTCCAAGTAAGCATGGACATTCCGGCAGAGCTTCTGCGCGCGCAGGTTCCGAACCTCTTGCTGCAGCCCCTGGTGGAAAATGCCATCAAGCACGGCATTACGAAACGTGCCGCCGGAGGAACAGTGCGGGTTACCGCGAGGCTTCTGACCGGCAAACTCTACTTAAGTATTTACAATGACGGCCCGGATCTCCCGACTGCTGGGCTGGCGACTCGCACGGGCGTCGGGATCAGCAATCTGCGCACTCGTTTGGCAATTTTGCACGGCGAACATTCTGAATTGCAACTTGAGCACATCGACATGGGCGCTGTGAAAGTGACCGTGAGCCTGCCCTTTAAGGATTCGTAAATGGCGTTGTTGCCCGACAAACAAACCGAACCGATAAGGGCTCTCGTAGTTGACGATGAATCCTGGGCACGCCGTAACCTGACGGTCCTCTTGCGTCGTGATCCGGATATAGGCTCCGTCGTCGAGTGCGATTCTGGCCTTAAGGCCGTAGAGGTAATTCGACAATCAAAACCTGAGTTGGTTTTTCTCGATGTGCAAATGCCGGGATGCAACGGTTTTGACGTGCTCGAAATGTTGGGTGCCAATTTGCCGTCGACGACCATCTTTGTGACGGCTTACGATGAGTATGCGCTCCGCGCCTTTGAGGCAGGAGCACTCGATTACCTGTTGAAGCCATTTGATGATGCACGCTTTCGTCGGGCTTTGGATCGCGCGAAGGACAAGCTTGCGCACTACGCACCGCAGCGATCGAAGACCGCTGAGCGTCTCGTGGTCAAGAGTCGCGGCGAGGTGTTGTTTTTGAACGTTTCGGACATTGATTGGATCGAATCAGTAGGCTATTACGCATGCGTGCATGTGGCCAGTGAGACACATGTGCTGCGTCGAACTCTTTTGGAGCTAGAGCGCGATCTGGGCGAGGAGAGGTTTGTCCGTATTCACCGCTCGGTCATCGTGAATATTGAACGGATTCATGCAATGGAATTGCAGAACGGCGGCGACTACGCAGTCGTCTTAGAATCGGCAGTGCGATTGCGCTTGAGCCGCCGCTTTCGCAAGCGCCTTCAAGATCGCCTGAGCGCGAAGTCGAAACGCAGCTAATGAAAAACGTCTGCACTCGGCGATCGACTATCGGTCACCCGCGGATTTCGAACGCAGCCTGAAAGCTGCATGAGTCTGATGTACGTGGAATCGAGGCAGGGTCAGTAGCGACGGTTATACTTGTGCCGACTATATTGCACCCGGAACCATTTCGTCTTTCGAAAAACTGACCAGCATCAAGGCATGACTAGGCGTACTCACCTATCTACTCTGGCCAATTCATCTTGCGCAAGAACGCCTTGTAGCGCGGATCTCTATGGAGATTGTCGAGCTCTGTCGTGCTCTTCACCGTGTAGAGACTAACGTCCTTCTGCCCGTACGCGCAATCGTGCCACTTGAACGCCCCACTAGCACCACCGCCTTCGCCTCATTGATCGCCCGCACGATGGCATCCGCGTACTGAGCCCCCGGCTTCACATCCCGCGGCGCCATCCAGCACTTGACCCCCTCTCTTTCGAGACCCTCGACAATCGAGTTCGCGACAGCCGCATCCTGCGACGCGTAGCTCACGAATAGGTCGTGTCCTAAGGCCAGCTGGTTTGTGGACTCTTCGGTCATTCGGGGAGGTTCATTTTCTTCAAGAACGCCCTGTATCGCGGATCCCCCTTCAGCGAGTTCAAAGAGGGTCGGCTTTTGATGGTCCACAAGTACTCAAACGCCCGCGTGAGCGGTGCAGAGTCGGTGCGCAGCACCACGATTCGCCGGCCTTTGGAAGACGCGCGCTCGATCTCCTTGCCAACATGCGGAGAGGTGGCTCCGTGTTCGGATAGAACCAACACGACGACTCTAGCTTCGTTGATCGCCCCAACGATCTCGTCGGCATATAGGGCTCCCGGCACCACGTCACGTGGAGCTATCCAGCACTTGAGTCCTTGGCTTTCGAGACTCGCCACAACGGAATTCGCGATCGCCGCGTCCTGCGACGCATAGCTCACGAATACGTGGCTGTCCAAAGTCGTCTGGGTTGGGGAGCCCTGAGTCATGCCATCACCGAAACTTTGCGCGTGACAGCGGTCGGATATGCATCGCCGGCGAGCATGACGCCCTCCATGGCTAGTCTACCCAGCCGGTACATCCATGTACCGTCGTTCGGTCGGTTTGACGCGACATTGAGTCGCGTCAAAAATGCACCCGCCCTCACCCATTGCGACTGGTTAAGGAAGTATTCAATAGCCGGGGTCAGCGGCGCCGGATCTACTTTAAGCGCAATGATCGGATGCCGTTTTGACGCTACTCGCTCCAGCTCCCTTCCCACATGCGCGGATGCGATCGCTTGTTCCGACAAGATCAGCACAAGCACCGCGGACTCGTCGATCGCCCGCACGATGCCCTCCGCATAGAGCGTACCTGGTACGACGTTTCGAGGTGCCATCCAGCAGGGGAAACTAGCTACGTCAAGAGCCGAACACAGTTTTTTACCAGTGGCCGCATCGGCTGAGGCATAACTGATGAAGACACAGCGATGCCGCCCGGTCACTTCCGCGTGACCGGCAGAGCCCTGAAGATTTCCTGCCTCGCCGAATTCATCCATGATACGGTTTCTTCGTTAGTGCCATCCATATACTCGGATACCGGAAGGGTTGGCAACTAACGCCAGGATCGGCGGGGAATGAAATATGAAAAAAGCGATCATTGAAGCCTTCGGCGACCCGCACAAAGTCATCCGCTGCGTCGAGGCCCCCTGATCCGGGCACCCCGGCGCCCGACGAAGTTGTGTTCGAGGTGCTGGCCTTCCCGATCAACCCGGCCGATCTGGCGCTGTTGAAGGGCCACTACGCCAGCCATCCGCCTTTGCCGATAACTCCCGGTGCTGAATGCGTGGGACGCATCACGGCAGCCGGCACGGCAGTGAGTGACCTGAAGCCGGGTGATCGCGTCATCAACATGCAGCGCGAGAACTGGGCGCAAAAACGGCGGGTTAAGGCGAGCGATGTCATTAAGGTGCGGGTCGATATTCCGGTGGCTCAGGCGGCTATGCTGCGCATCAATCCGCCGACTGCGTTGTTGCTGCTGGATGACATCGTCGCGCTGAAGGCGGGCGATTGGATAATCCAGAACGGCGCCAATTCCGCCGTTGGTAAAATCTTGATCGGCTTGGCCAGGGACAAAGGCCTGCATACCATCAACGTGGTGCGCCGCATTGCGCTCTCGCCGCTTCTCAAGCAATGGGGTGCCGATCAGGTGCTGGAAGACGGTCCCGATCTGGCTGCGCGCATCGCTGACGCAAGTGGTGGCGAGAAGGTGCGCTACGCCATCGATTGTGTAAGCGGAGATGCGGTCCATCGCCTGGCCGATGCCGTGGCCGATGGCGGCATGGTCTGCAATTACGGCGCCTTAAGTGGAGAGGATTGCCACATGCCACCCCAGGCGTTGATCTATCGCGGCCTGAACTTGTGCGGCTTTATGCTGGGCCGCTTCCTGGGCAAGCGCGATCGGACGCAGATCGTACGAATTTACGACGAGCTAGCCGAGCGCATCAAACAGGGCAAGATCGATGTGCCGGTCGAGCAAATCTATTCTCTCGAACACATCGCCGACGCGGTGGCGCACGCCGCTGCCGATAGCCGTGCCGGTAAGATCCTGGTCGTGCCCAATGGGCCGATCTCATGAACCCGGTGTCACAAATGTACCGTCGTTCGCCCAGCACGTGGCTATCCAAGGTCGGCTGGCTTGCGGACTCTTCACTCATTCGGGAAACTTCATCTTCTTTAGTTATGCGCGCGCAGCTTGTATCCGCGATCGCTTGCCGCCCTCGGCTATGTTGGAGCATGGTTCAAGAGTCGCTTGAACAGACGACAAGAACGGAAGCACAACCCAACCCGTGATTCGCGAAGTACACCGATTGGATCTTTCGCTCAGCGGACACCTTTTACTCGCCCGCAACGCAAAATAAGCCACGCGAGCTACTCCGTGATATTCTGGTACCGACCCCGCGGGATTCGATTCTATTAAAAGAACTAAATGAGCGAGGCAGAGCATGGCCGCAGTCGCACCAGACAACGCCGCTCTCGAAAAAAGTGCCTATCGCAAGGCGTCACTGCGGCTCCTTCCCCTCATTGCCTTGGGCTACGGCGCCGCTTACATCGACCGCGTCAACATTAGCTTCGCGTCGCTGCAAATGAATCGCGACCTTAAGTTCAGCGCCACCGTTTATGGCTTTGGCGCGGGCCTTTTCTTCTTAAGCTACGCGGCTTGCGAAATACCCTCGAATCTATTGTTGTACCGATTTGGAGCGCGGCGCTGGCTGGCCCGCATCATGGTGAGCTGGGGACTCGTGGCAATGGCCATGGTCTTTGTCCGTACGCCGACGCAGTTCTATATCGGCCGTTTTGCGCTCGGCATAGCCGAAGCGGGATTTTTCCCTGGCGTCATTTTTTACCTTACGCAATGGTTTCCCGTCGAGCTGCGTGCGCGTAGCATCACGCGCTTCTACATCGCCTGGCCTTTGAGTACCGTGGTCATGGGAGTGTTGGCTGGCGCACTGATGGGTCTCGACGGTCGGCTGGGTCTTAAGGGATGGCAATGGCTCTTCGCCGTCGAAGGTTTTCCCGCCGTCATTCTGGGAATAGTCTTTTTCCTCCAACTCCCCGACGGTCCCGCGACTGCTTGCTGGCTGACTGATCCCGAACGAAACGCCGTTCTCAGGCGACTTCAAGGGATCGGTTCTAGAAACCTGCCCAGACAGATTGAACACATCGGTCCAGCGCTGCGCGATCCGCGGGTGTGGGCCTTAAGCATTTTCATGTTTTGTATGTTGGCCAGTAGTTATGCCTATAGCTTTTCGGCCCCTGCTATCGTTCAATCCCTGACCGGCCTCAGCATCACCGGCACGGGATTTCTGATTGCCGCAATGTACCTACCAGCGGCCGCCGCCATGTACCTGAACGGGATCTGGTCCGATCGCGGCAGAGACACCTTTCTCTACGTGATCCCGGGCTGTCTTATGATGTCCGCGGGATTTCTCGCCGTTGCACTTTCCAGCGTGCCAGCGGTCGCTATTTCCGGTCTGCTCATTCTCATCGTCGGTCACATGTCCATGCAGGGACCCATGTGGTCGATCTCAACACGTTTTTTAAACGGCCGCGCAGCTGCGGCCGGTATAGCCGCCATGAATACGATCGGCATCACCGGCGGCTTCGTCGGACCCTACTGGATGGGCATCGCCAAAGACCTCACCGGTAACAATCAGCGCGGCTTGGTCACTATGGCTGTGCCGATGCTCATCGGCGCATGCATCATGTTTCATTTGCGCCGACAGGCGCAGCGGGATTCTGCGCCCGTGATTGCGGCAGCCGCCGCACCGTAGGTGGTTTGCATCTTAAATGGGGTTCTATGCCAGTAGTCCAGCACTTATGAAAACACCCTGGTGCCGCGCCGCTTTGTTTTACCTTGCCCTTTATCTGGCGCGGTCTCTTGCTATTCGTGGTATTGACGATTCCGTTCGATCTCTGCTACGGGATCATTCTCATAGCCCTTAGACAGCATCTCCTCGTCGAAAGACTCGTTCGCCTCACATTGCTTCTCGGCGTTTTGATGAGCTCGCTTACCTGGGGGGCTTTCAATGGGTGGTGAGTGCCCGCTTTGGAACCTGGGCGCTTCGAGTGGACGAACTGTCGGCTCCCGTGAGTCCGCAAAAACTAACTTCGGATCAGCGCTTGACGTTCAGGCAAGCGCTAAAGGTGGTGTGGGCCCACATATGGAGACAAGCCCTCGTCTCCTTGCCAACAAACGCGGCGCTGCAGTGGCTGCTATTTGAAAGACTACTGATACAACCCACGGACTGGCAAACGCTACTCAAATTCCAATTGGTGAACATCCCATTAGGAGTCCTCATCGGCATTTGAACGTTGCGCATCGCCCTCCATCTGGAATATAGGGACTTCAAACTCAAATGGGTTGAGCCACCAACAACCGCATCGCCGAATATTGCGGAACCTGCATGAGCTCACAACCGGTCCGCCCAGCCAAAGCGGGCGTCTTCGTCGGGTTCCTTTCTGCACTTCTCTTACACCCAACTTCCGTTGCAGCCCTGCAGCCACACGGTGCTGGCCGAACGCTTGCTTCGCAAGGACGACAATCCTGACAAGGAATGTTTTGAAATCCCCTGAAGCGCACTTGGCGTACGGAGGGAACCCTGTGCGTATACATTTACTGCTCAGGTTTTCTGAATTTGAGGATGAATTGATCCGTCTTGCCGCGAATCGTCTGGTCGAACACTTTTGCCGTGCGGGGGTCCGCCGGATTGGCGAGAATCGAACTCTCGGAGTCGAACTTGAAGCCCGCGGCTTCGACCTCTCGGCGCACAGTCGAGGACTCGATGCGATGCAAGGTCTCGGTTGCATTTGTGGGAGCACCCAGAGCGGCGGAATGATCGAGAATTACGTATACGCCACCCGGCTTCAGCGCTTCGTATACCGCCCTGTTAAACGCGGCCGTGTCAACCGGCCCCATGAACTTGTCATGCAGGTCGTGATAATTTCGGGAAATCCAGAACAGGTCGAGCTTCTCGGGGAACTTCAGTCCTTCGAGCGCCGCGGCAGTCGTTACCGTTATATTGGGATGGGCGACCGCATAGCCTTGCAGCTCCGCGACTGCCTTGACGAAATGCTCGAACTGGAAGAAGGCGGTTGGCTCCACCGCGTAAACGTGACCGTTGGACCCCACCACGCTAGCAAAGAGACGAGTGAAATAGCCTGAATCGGCGACATAGTCGGCAACTTTGTCCCCCGATTTAATGCCTACGAACACTAGGGTTTGCGCCGGCTTTCGGTCAGCATCCCGTGTGGTGTCAGAGTCCGGGCGCGACGGATCGGCGACCGCCATTGTGGCGGCGGCTGAATTGCTTGCGTTGTCCGAGGCATTTGCTCCGGAAACAAGCGCGACGACTATTATCAAAACAGCCATGATTTTCATATCGATTTCTCCTGGCGTGAATATTCTGGTCTAGCTCGCACTGACATTGAGTAGGGCCAGTCCCAGCACCGCGCTGAAGCCGATCCGCTTATTCATTGATTTCGCCCCGTTTGGAAGTCGCGAACAGTGTATTGGCAAGAGCCGAAGCGATTAAGACCGCTCGTTGCAGCAAAACCGCCATTCGCCGCAGTCCAGGACCTTCTCCCCGTACTTGATGTAGTGTGTCGGTCATGACCGACGCTCGCGCAGACGCACGCATGGCCGGCTGGATCTGGATTGCGGCCATCTGGTGCGCGGCGGCGTTGTTCGATGCGAGCCAGACGCTTCTCACCATGCACTTGGTGGGTGTGGGCAAGGCTTGGCTTCGCCCATTGTTGATCGTATTTGTTTCCTGGCTACCTTGGGCGCTTGCGACGCCGTTCGTCATTGAGCTGGCGCGACGATGGCCAATCGTTCGCGGCGCGATCTTTAAGGCGATGAGCTTGCATCTGGCTGCGTTCGCTGCGGTCAGCGCAGCGGCGGAAGGCTGGTCGGCATTACTCCAGGTCATTTTCGACCCGTGGCACCGGAAATCGCCACCCACATTCTTGAACACCTGGTCCGACTTGCTCCTCGAGCAAATCGTGACGTTTGTGATCGCCTATGCGCTGATTTTGGCGGCCACCTATGTGGTGGACTCGCGCGAAAAAATGGCGCGGCAGAATGAGGAGCTCGCCCGAGCGCAGCTTGCCGCGCTCAGGGGTCAGATGGACCCTCATTTCATGTTCAACACCTTGAACTCGATCGCAAGTCTCGTATACGACCAACGCGGCGACGCGGCAGTTCGCATGATCGTGGGTTTGAGCGAGCTCCTGCGCCGCGCCTCGGAAGACTCTCACCGTGCACAGGTCACGCTGCAGGAGGAAGTGGAGTACCTGCAGCGCTACATCGACATTCAGAAGATCCGTTTCGGCGACCGCCTGCGAGTGAGCATCGACATTCCCGATGAGCTGCTGGCAATGCAGGTCCCGAGCCTGCTGTTGCAGCCGCTTGTTGAGAACGCCATCAAGCACGGAGTATCCAAGCGCCGATCGGGCGGCGAGGTTCGAGTCGCCGGGATGAGCCGCGATGGTGCGCTTCGCTTGACCGTCTACAATGACGGCCCATGGGAACAGGAGGATATGGCGCTCGCTCCCCACCGCGTCGGACTCGGCAATCTGCGCACGCGTCTTAAGATCCTCCATGGCGACCGATCTAATCTTTTGCTGCAGCCAGCTGAAGAGGGCGGCGTCGAGGTCATCGTGACAATGCCGCTACAGGAGGCATGAACGTGTCGCCTGCCAAACCGCTCGGCTCGATTCGAGCCCTTGTGGTTGATGACGAAGCCCCGGCGCGCCGCTACCTGACCCTTCTGTTGCGCCGAGACCCCGATGTCGGATCGGTGATCGAATGCGAATCCGGGTTGGAGGCGATTGAGGAGATCAGGCGGTCCCGACCGGACCTCGTGTTCTTGGACGTGCAAATGCCAGAATGCGACGGCTTCGACGTGCTCGAACTGTTGGGCGCGGATTTGCCCGATACCGTCATCTTTGTGACGGCCTACGCCGCCTATGCTCTGCGTGCTTTCGAAGCGGGCGCGCTCGACTACATTCTGAAGCCTTTAGACGACGCGCGTTTTAGCCGCGCGCTCGAGCGCGCCAAGGGTAGGCTCGCTCGCGGAAATCCGTACCATGCCCACTCGGTCAGTCGGATTGCAGTGAAGAGTCGCGGCCAGACACTATTCTTAAAGGCCTCGGAAATCGATTGGATCGAAGCCGCGAGATACTATGCGTGCCTGCACTTGGGTGACGATACGCACATCGTGCGGAGGACGATCCAGGAACTCGAGCAGGACCTGGACCCTCGCACATTCTTCCGCATCCACCGCTCGATCATTGTTAACCTCGAACGGGTGCGGGGGCTCGAGCTGCAGGAAAGCGGCGAGTACGAGGTCGTGCTGGACTCCAGGATCCGTCTCAAACTGAGCCGCCGCTTAAGCAAGCGTTTCCAGGATCGCCTGGCCGAGCTGTCAAGCGGTTGAGCGAGTTACTGAAATCGGCACCCGCGTTCGCGAGTGCCAGCAACTGCATGCCGCCAATCGCGTGGTGTCGGGCGCACGCGCGATCGACAGGACTGGCGGAGCCTTCGAGTCAAGCTAGAATACTCCTCGCAATGCGCCGAAAGCCGGCGCTGCCCATGGAGGTTTTCGTGCGCTTGATGCTACCTTTCGGGCTCGCCGCGATATTTATTCTCGCTGGAGTGATGCTCGATGCTAACTACCAGCACTCGACGTCCGAGCCCATCTATACACAGGCGACAGTCGTCGACTTCGATCGCCCGCACCGTAAGCAGGTCTATCCGATATTTGAGTTCAAGGATGCTGACGGCCGCTCACACCGCGTCGTCAATAGGGCCCAGCAGGCAATTGTGCGCTTGACAATCGGTGATGTCGTTCCGATTGCCTACTCGCGATCAGATCCAGAGCGAGCGAGGATCGACACATTTTGGTTCAATCATCGCTGGATGACGGGCGCATGCATTGTCGCACTCACGCTTGTACTGGGTGCGCTGATGCGGCGTCAATCGACTTCTACCTGATTGCACGGCGCGCCGCTTGGCGAGCCATCCTCACCCCCCGAGCGATATACTGCTCCCTCATGACCATCCGAGAATCCATCCATCGCCGCGTCAGGTTCGTTTGGATCTTTTTTATGGCATTTCTCCTGACCGCAATGATCGGCGAGGTGACGTTCTCGGTTCTTGTCATGAGGCTCGATTCGAAGATAGCCGTCTGGATCGTCGTTTCGATCGGACTGGCTCTGGTCCTTTGGCTTCTTTATCGGATCAAGTGTCCCCGATGCCAATTGCCTGTCGGCCTCGCGGGCGCCATGGGTACAGTCAGCAACTGCCCGAATTGTGAGGTCAGTTTCGCAGAATCTGCTCTAGCGCCCTTGGGCACGATGACATCCGCTCCAGTGCCGCCGCTGACCATTCGAAAATATTTGCAGCGCCGAAGCGGGAAATGGCAGACCGCGCTCCTAGTCTGCCTCTTCGTCGGCATCATCGGCTTCGCCACGCTATACGACCAACCGCTTTGGATGGTGATGATCCTGGGAGGTCTTTCAGGGGTCGCGGGGATTCTGGCGGCGATGATTATCTCCGCGCTTACACCCTGTCCGCGCTGCTCGACCAAGCTGGGCCGCGCGGGAGCCTTCGCATTGTGGAAAAAGCCGACCAACAAGTGCTCGGCGTGCGGCGTACATTTCGATGAGCCGACGACAGACCAAGGACGCTAGACGCGTCCTCCGTCAACATACACTCTTCCTTCCCAGGTCCGGCGGTTTGGTGTTACGCCTTTTCGCTTTCTTCCGTAGCCGCGGGTCGTTCGACGACCCCCATCGGGTGCTCGTCCAGATCGCCGATCTCCGTCGTTTGCTCGAGTTCGGCCGGTCTTGCAACGGGATTGAAGCCGCCCGACTGCCTGCGCCACAGATCGGCGTAGAGGCCGCCCTGCCGCAGAAGCTCGTCGTGTGATCCGTCGACGACAATCGATCCTCGATCCAACACGATGAGGCGATCCATGTCCATGACCGTGCTCAGCCGATGTGCGATGGCAATCACCGTCTTGCCGGCCATCGCTTCGCGCATGGCGGCTTGAATGATGTGCTCGCTGTGACTGTCGAGCGCACTGGTTGCTTCATCCAGGAGCAGAATCGGCGCATCCTTGAGAATCGCCCGCGCGATCGCGATGCGCTGCCGCTGCCCACCGGAAAGCTTGATGCCGCGCTCGCCGACCAAGGTGTTGTAGCCTTGGTCGAGCTCAACGATAAACTCATGCGCATGCGCCCGCCGCGCCGCCAACTCGACTTCATCGTCAGTCGCGCCCGGTCTGCCGTAACGGATGTTCTCGCGAAGACCCCGATGAAACAGATTCGTGTCTTGTGGTATGAGTGCTATGGATCGTCGGAGGCTCTCCTGCGTGACCTCACGGATGTCCTGATCGTCGATGCGAATGGCGCCTTGGTCGACATCGTGCATGCGCAGCAACAGGCCCATGAGAGTGGTTTTACCGGCGCCGCTCGGTCCAACCAGCCCGACGCGCTGGCCCGTAGGGATGGTTAGCTCAAAGGCTTTGACGACATTGCGAGCAGGCTTCGCTTTGTCCTTGGAGGGGGCATCGTACGCGAAAGCGACCCGCTCGAAACGAATCGTGCCGCGCGTCACTGTCAGCTCTGGTGCGCCAGGCCGGTCCACAATCGTCGCTGGCACAATGAGCGTCTCGATGCTCTCCCGGGCTGAGCCTAGCTGATCATAGAACTCTGGAATTCGCTGTCCGATGTTGTAGGCCGTCTGCAGAAGGGAACTCGTGAGTGCTGTGATCATGACAAAGTCGCCGGCGCCGATCAGGCGGTGCACCCAGGCGTAGAGGGCACCACCGACGAAGACTACCCACATCGCGATATCCATGACGTATTGGACGGAGCGTAGCCGAACGACGGCACGATAGGATGCGCGGCGGCGATCGCGCTCTTCACCTGTGTAGCGCTTGAGCTCCTCGTCTTCGAGCGCTTGGTTGGCGAAGAAAAAGACGTTGCGAATATTGGTCAGGACATCGACCACGCGGCCGGTGACAGCCGCCCTGGCCTCATTATTTGCGATGGCGCGCCGGGTGCATTCGCGACCGACGAACAGGCTGACTGTGAAGTACACGGCTATTGCAGCAAATGCTGCCGCGGAGAACAAGGGACTTGCGATATAGAAGTACGCCGCGACAAAGACGAAGAAGAACGCCCCGGGGATGAAGTCGAACACCGTCATGTCAAAGAGCGCGAGCACTTGGTCGGGTAAGAGCACAGTCCGATGCGCGATCTTTCCGGAAAGCGTGTTCTCGAAATAGGCGCTCGAGAGGCGTTGCGCGTACGCGAAGACTTCCTCCTTAATTCGAACCAACATGGGAGAGCGAGTGTGGTAAGAGCTGAACCACATGCCGCCGTCCATCACAAAGCGGGCGACGACCAAGCCGACGAACAGCAAAAAAGGACCCTGGAGCGTGCTCGCTTCGGCCGCAGGATCGCGCATGCCTAAGACGGTGTCCGTCAGACGTTTCGTGGCATAGGCAATCGAGGCGAACACTGCGCGGCCGAGGACTGAGAAGACAAGGAGCCCCACGCAGCCCCAAAGGAACTGCCGGAAAAAGTGCAGCGCGAACGGCAATAGTCGATTGGGCAAGGACGAGGCATTCATACTACAACTCGACAGTAGTGTAGCACCCACAGTTCCCAGGTACCCCCCCCCCGGTGAGCTCAACGGGTCGTTGCAACATCATCTACTCTAATCCCAAATAGACATCACGGCTTTCGCGCAAAGGAACAACCATCCCAAAATCCAAGGGGGAATTAATCATGGAACTCAAATGGCCCGACCTGATGCCAGTGTGGTGGGGTTTCTTCTGGCGCAGCATGGTTTACATGTTTGGAGTGGGAGTTATTCTCTTCAGTCTGGCGGCGCTGTTTGGAGTACAAAACGGCGCAGGCGCGCGAACCGTCCTGACCGTCGGGACCTATGTTGGATGGTTACCGGTCTCCATGTTGGCCATCAAGAATGCGCTTGAAGACCGTCCGCCGAAATTCGCTGAGATCGCGAAACCGCCGGCGGCTTAAAGCCCAACACGACCCAAAGGTCGCCGCTAAACATGCGATTCGTTTTTACCGATCTACACCCGCCGTCACAACAACCAGTACCCCTGCCGCCCTGGCTATCGCTGATCCATTTCCGGCCGCGCCACCGCCTGCACAAAGGCCGCCAGTTCATCTTGATCCAACCTGCCGTCATGATTCCTGTCCGCCCGCGCGAACTGCATTTCCAGGAAGCGAAACACCTGATCCTTGGAGACGGTTTCAGTTGCCGCAATCGATCGCATGTAGTCTTGAATTGCCATGAAAACCTCCGGCCACTTAAAGGGCCAATCAATCGTGGGCAAACCACGCCATCGCGGTTTCATGGACGCCCATTATAACACCTCGGCAAGACCATCCGCTGAAATTCACTGCGGTCGTAGTCAATCACATGTAGCCGTCATCTGACGGTCACCTCGTGGGCGCTGTCTCGATTACACGGTGCGTCATCGTTGTTGAGTCCTCCTCGTTCGATTCACGCGCCAATAGCAATAAATTCCGTGCGACGTCGCTATTTTTTGTCCGCTGCGCGCCAGCGTACAGACGGAAGCAGGCGATCCGTCTAGCCTCGTCGCACGGCATGATCAATCGCCGCCTGTTACAGCACCCGGGGCGCCGACCGCACCCACACTCGACTCTTGAGGAGAATATTTTGAAATCAACCCACCTCGTTTCATTAACCTGCGCCGCATTACTCTTCGGATGCGGGGCCGCCTACTCTGCCGATGAAGGCCGGAACGATGCGCAACGCGATACCACGACGCATCGGGATTTCGACACCGTCGATACTCACAAACATGGATATCTCACCTCAAATGACGTCAAGAGCGACGATTATGTCAGCAGGAATTTCGCCAAATGCAACGTGAAGCACAATGGCCACATGAGCCGCGAGGAATACGCTAACTGCCACGAGTAATCCCAGCACGATCGGTTCCTAACTAGGCGCGGCCTTGCGATCCTTGATTGATGACGGTCTCCATGGATAAAGTCATCTCATCGTCAATATTGGACGATGGCCGCGCCGTTTGCACCGAGGACCCATGCGCTGACATTTCCCGCGGTGTCGGGCGCGCAGTATCCCGTTGACAAGCGCACCGCTTGCCAAATACAGTGTTACCGCGTAAAGCGGATACGTCGACAGAGGCGATGAGCGCCAAAGAAGCACAGCAGACGCCGCACACAGCATCGAGATTAGGGCATAGCTCCCGTTCTGCGGTTCATGCTCCTAGTTCTCCGTCTTCCGAACACCCTTCAGAAGGTAGTACCCACCAACAATCACTAGGAGAACCGCAAACACCAGCGCTCCAGTTTGCCCTGCAGCGTATGCCCCCGAGCCTTGTGGGCCGCCGCGCAAAAACGCGCTCACCAGCATAAGACCGCCCCAAACCACCCCAATCGCGCCAAATATCCGATTTCTCATGGAACCACTCCTTAGTTTCCGCACCCGATCCCTCAATTAATTCACCGGCCGGTTCCAATTACCGTGATGCGCATCGCACTCGAGGCGACGCTCGGCTTGCCCGCCAGACCTTTCGACGGGCTCTACGAAAAGATGCTGTCAACTAAGGAAGTGGGTCTGTCGCATCGGCCGTTTCCGCGCGACATTCAGCCGCGCCTCCCGTGGGGTCTTTCCTCGCGTCGTCACCTCACCGCCTTAACATAGCGCCGACGTCGTATTGGGTGAAGGCTGTCCGGGAAGCATCAAGGCATTGGCGATGAGCGAAAACTTCGCGGAACCGTCCAGACTGCCGGTAATCAGATTACGCGGAATACCGTCGATTCAATCCCGTGTAATGTTTGCTGCGCCAGCTCAGTTTGCGGGGGCACGAGGATCTGCATCGCCCGTGTAGGGTGGAATGACGTCGGGTTGCTCTAAGAGGAAACTTCGGATGACTTTGGTCATCAATTGAGGCTGTTCGAACTGCAGGTAATGTCCCGCCTTAGGGAAGGAGTAGATCCTCAGGTTGGCAAATGTCTGCCGGTAATCGAGTGTCACTCTCCAAGGAACGTAGTTGCATTCGCCCACTAACACAATGGCCGGCGTCTTGTTGGCTTTCAGTGCGGTATGCGGGTCCCCTTGAGGGTTCATCGTTAGGTCTATCAGTCGTTGCAATACGTACGGATTTAGACCGGGATTATCGGGTTGATCTTTGACGCCGGCGATCACGGCCGGTAGCTTTGCGGCATCTCCCTTGCAAATCACCGTGCTTCCGGCACTCGCCTCCATCGGACCCATCATTTCCTCTGCTTCCCGTTGCGGTACCGCCTGTTCCCCGGCTTCGAGATTCCGATCAAGGAGATACAGTCCCGCGATCAAGCGAAGGGGAGGGAAACTTTGAGTCTGCGTTCCGGCATCCGTGCGGTTGTACTCGTAGGGGTAAGAATCTCGAATGTTCCAAATCGATCCTGGAGAATGAAACACCACTTTACTGACATGGGCGGGATACTTGGCCATATAACTCGCTGCCAGGGTTGATCCCCAGGAGTGGCCAATCAGAATCATTCGCTCGGCGTGCAGTTGAAGTCGGATCGCTTCTAAATCCTCGACTGCGCGCCCGATTGTGTAGTCCCTTACATGACGCAAACGCGTCGACGCGCCGCTGCCGGTTTGATCGTATAGATAGACTCGAAAGCCATCGGCGGCGTAGACGCTGTAAATGTCGCTATCGAAGGGTCCAAATCGAAGTCCCGGGCCCCCGTGAAGAAATACGATCGGATCCGGCTTCACTTCCGTACCTGAAGGTGGAAGAAATTCCTGGTAGGAGATTGTTGTACCGTTGGGTAAGTGCCAGTATTTTCCGTTTTCCGCAGCTACGACGTCTGTGTATCGAAGAGGCAGAGGCCGTAGAATGAGAAAATACAGCGCGATGATAAAAACCACGGTCAAACCGCCGGAGGTCATCACAGCGAGGCGCGCAGGCTTATCAGTCCGCCAAAGCGCGGCGCTGAGCCGCATTCCGAGCCACGCGATGACGCCAAATGCCACTATGGCAGTCAGGGTCAGAAGCGAAGTTCGCGCGATGTGAACGGACAAATAATAGGGCGCCAGAATTCCTGCGGCCAAAGCAACTAAGGCCGCCACCAATCCAACAATGACCGCAACGGTGCGAAGCAAGATGCTGCGCGACGGTTTGGCCGATGACGGCATCATGACGTTTTCCTCAGAACGGGGACGGCTATTAGCCTGTTAGATCGCAAGAGGCACTCTGGGTCGCACTGCTTTATCCTTTCAATCATAGCGGTCGATTACTAGTACATAACCGAAAACCGCCTAGGTCCCGCCACGAACCACGGCTGATAGGAATCAAGCCTGCCCGAAAGCAGCCTGTCGCGATCGTCTCGTCAGGGTCGTGATGACCCATTGACGGACATCGGCTAAGTTGCCACTGTTAAGTCCGGGAGAGTGACCGGTTCCGAGTAGGCAATCGGTGTCTGTTCGGCAAGGAGCAGTCGGTGGCAGACAGGAACTAGTCGCTACATAGCAGTCATTCGATTTGCATGAATCCAGATCTGCCGCCGATGCTATTGCTATACGCGAAGCCCCCTAATGCTGCCCATCATAGAACGCCACTCTGACGCACTTTGGAGCTCGGCGTGGACAGCGATATTCCACCGCTCAGCGAGCGCTAAACAACCCAACTCACCGGATAATTGACGATCGGAACAAACGTGGCGCCCACCGCCTCCGCGGCCTTGCGGGCGTCCACGATCATTTCCTTCAAGCGACTCATCTGTTGCGCGTGTTCGTCCGTATCCCAAATGCTGATGTGAACGATGGAGCCTGTCGGTGACGCTGCGGCGAAGTATTCTACCAAGCCCGGGAGCTGGCGAATCGCCGGGATTAGATACTTGCCGGTCTCATGCGTCATACGCTCGACCTCCTCGAAACGTGCGGGATCAAAGGTTGCTCGCGACACGCGAATCACAGCGGTTGATGCAAGTGTCGTTGTAGTCATCGAATGGTACTCCTCCACGCTGCCGTTGGCCCGTGGTGCGCGCTCGCCTATTGCGCGTTGATCAAGCCAGGAAGCTCACATCATACCCAAAATACATTGCGGAAACCCTTTCCATTTCCGCGTAGCCCTGTTCGCGAAGGTCGGTGAAGCAAAGGGTCAGATAGAGTCCCCGCATCGTCTTACCCCGCCACCATCGCCACCTGCAAAATGAGCGCGGAAGCCCCAGTGGCGGCGACGGCAAGAAGAGCCTGCGAGAATCGAGTGATGAGGTTGTCCATGTGCGTCTCCGTTTCAATGAATCGATCGAACGCCTACACATTGCGCCGCAGGTCGATTCACAACAAATGGACTATCTCACCGACTGTTAAGTAAAGCTTAAACGAGGCGATTCGCCAAAGGCCCGCCTCAATCCAACATCGGAACCATCCCCGGATCCCCTTTCTGCATTGCACGCTGATACGCAGGCCGCGCGCCGATGCGCTTGAGGTACGCCCGGATATGCGGGAACGTCGAATAATCCTTTTGCACGAAGGCCCGCATCGTCGTTAACGGAAATAGCATCATGATGTCAGCCGCCGTGAAATCCCCTCCGGCGAAATAGTCGGCGTTTCCAAGTCTCTTCTCAATGAGGGAAAATGCGCGCTCGCTACGAACATTGAGCATCGCGATCATCGGGTTGCCTTCTTTGAGGAACGTGGCAATGAAGCTCGACATTTCGCTCGGCATCAGCGTGCCATTGGCAAAATGAAACCAGAAAAGATAGTCGGGGAAGTTCCCTTGGGCAGATCCCACAGACAGGCGCCCGTCGCCGTATCGCGCCATCAAGTACTCGAGGATAGCGCCGGACTCAGCGAGAACGACACCGCCGTCCGTAATCACGGGCGCAATGCCCATTGGATGCAATGCCCGGTACTCAAGTGGCGCCAAGCGCGTGGTCGGATCTCGATCGTACCGTTTCAAGGCATACGGGATTCCCAGTTCCTCGCAAAGCCAAACGACACGCTCAGACTGCGATATCCCAAGATGATGCACGGTGATCATGAATGCCGGTTCCTCCAACTATTGTGCTCGAGATCTTTTAACACCTTGGCAATATAGTTCCTTTCCACGAGCGTCGCGCCAAACCTCGAGGTGGACGCGCACACTCGTTGGCCGGAGCGTAAAAAACAGGAAGTTTTTCTCGCAGCCGCCACGGGCTTGCGCGCAGCATGGACAGCGCAGCGCAATGGCTTCACGGCGATCCGGGCGACGAGGGTGCGTGGCCACCCTAGGCTTCACATCCCGCGGCGCCATCCAGCACTCCACGCCATGCGCCTCTAGAAACGCACAAACGGAGTTGGCGGTACCCGCGTCCGCCGACGCGTAGCTTAAGAATCCTGAGTGGAAAGCGCCGCCCGCAGTCATGCCGGACGGTTCAGTTACCGCCTCGGAGGACCCCTCTAGCTCCTCGCCCCCTGGCATATTCGCTCCCTGCCACAGCTTTAAGGAGTTTCATGGATGCCAAGCGTGTACGCAAGGGTTCCAGAATAATCAGTCGAAGGTCCGAAGTATGGGAACTCAACCTCCAGCTGCTAAACCGACTCCCCCCACTCCAACGCCAACGGCAGGGTCCTCGGCCCAAACACAAAGTGCACCACTCTCCTTGATTGCGGAACCACCGCCTTCGAAGATGCATGCAACAGCAGTGGCCGCATCAATAATGCCCCACCACGCGCTCGAGTGACCTCTATCAAGAAAAAAACAGCGTGCGACCATTCCCTCCGCCTAAATTGCGGGTATAAATCCTCTGCGTGGTATACGTTCAACGAACCGCATCGCAGCCGAATATTAGACGGGGGAGCAGCGTAATGAATCCTTGGTTTGGAAAGGCGTTGATATTGGTCAGTATTGTTTCGACGGTAGTCATTCGGGCGCCGCACGGTGGCCGCAGCCGTAAAGTGACAGTGGTGGAAAGCCGGAAAGGCCCGCTCGATATTGCGTTGCTTGCGCTGATGTCGATCACCGGGATGATTCTTCCTTTGCTCGCAATCTTCACCCCGCTCCTTTCGTTTGCAGATTACCCACTTCATCCCGTCGCATTCGCAATCGGGGTCGTCGTCCTTTGTCTCGGCATTTGGCTCTTTTATCGGTCGCACACAGATCTCGGAACGAACTGGTCGATCAGTTTGGAGATACGAGAGAGTCACCGGTTGGTTACATCGGGCGTCTATCGACATATTCGGCATCCGATGTACACGGCGATATTCTTACAAGCCTGCGCCCAAGCCCTGTTGCTTTCCAATTGGCTTGCCGGACCTTCCTGTTTATTCGCGTTCCTTCTGATGCTCACATTCCGAATTGGTGCGGAGGAACGGATGATGCTAGAAAAATTCGGAGAAGCCTACTCTGATTACATGAACCGGACTAACCGTCTCATTCCGCATCTCTGGTGATGGTTGTTGGAGCAACTATGACACTCAGGATTGACGCACTCTTGAAGTTGGCTGCAGGCCGTGTGCCAATTCAATTTCTGTGAGACGGCTGACCACAATTTCAGATCCGGATTGCTGCCGTTCGCATTCGGCAGCTGTGGGTCGACCGTGTGCGTTCGCCGGCGAACTTTCTTAGTGGCCCGACCGCCGCACTCCGATTTACCAACACCTACAGGATGGCATCGAGCCAGACGGCAAAGACTCTAAACTTCTCGTTCCGCTGATAAAGCCACAACGCACGCGCCGTCAGCGATCCGCCCGGCATAACGAGCTCGAGCGCCGCGTACGGCGCTAGCTCTTAAACTTTCGAAACGAGGGCTGACATCGTCTTACGCCGCCACCGTAGTCAGAAACTACACCCCACTTTGCTTCATTTGAAGTTCTAAGTTGCAGGCCTGCACGTCGGGTGCATGCATAGCCACTTTATGATCTCGACGCTCAGATCGTTGGCATAGGGCCCATCTTTGTGTTGTATGACGCGCTGCACGTAGGCCTGTGCTGGCGTCCCCATGATTTCGAGGTGATGATCCATCCCTTGGATCAGGGTAAGCGTTGCGGCATTAGGATGCGTTGCGTTCACAATGTCCACGATCCGTTGGTGCTCTGCTTCTGCGGTAACAAAATCGGCTGTGCCGTAGACGGCGAGGACCGGAACGTCGAGCATAGCCCAAGGTTCCGCCACGTTGAGTGCTGCCACCTGCTGCATGTAGGGGGCGTCCACGGGGTACGAATTGCGCTTCTTGCAGTCGGGCATCGAGCTCTCGATGGATGCTTCGGACTGACGCTCGACCAGGAGCCGGTGCATACAAACCTCCTTCGACCGAAGAAGTTCGTCCGCTTGGGTGGGCGAGTCGCCGCCAATGACCGACTGCCGACGTCGGTTCGCCAATTCATACTCAAACCAGTTGATGCCAACGGCCTCCGCAACGATGACGCCGGCCACGGAGTTCTTCGTCGCAAGCCGGGGGGCAATCAATGTTCCGATGCTATGACCGAAAAGGAAGACCCTTGAGGGATCAACCTGAGGTGTCGTAAACAGAGCCGACAACCCCGCATCATACATTTCGGACTCAGAATGGAAGTCCGTGTTGAAGCAGGGGCTTCCCTGGCTGTCTCCGATTCCCGACTTCTCGATGCGCATGACGATTAGTCCGGCACGACTCAAATCATGCGAGAGGAACCTATAGGGGTCGTTTAGATCGGATGGATTGTCGATGGAATAGCAGCCTATGCCTCCGATGAGCAAGACCGCCGGAAGCCGTCCCATTGCCGCCTTGGGACGCGTGATCAGGGTTCGTCGGAGAGATCCCGCGACCTCAATTGCGGAGTACACGGTTTCAACCTTGGGATCAGATTCCATTGGGACCGGTATCAGGTGGACCATGAGCCTTTCCGGCTTGTCTGTTCGGAGAATGGAGAGGGACAAGGGTGCAGATGTGGGAGCGAACTTCGCGCTTTGCAGGAACTCTGTTGGATTGGAAATCGCGTGCGTTCCCATCTGGCTGATCACGTCGCCAACTTGAAGGCCGGCCGTTGCTGCGGGGGAATTCGCGACAACCGCGGTGACTTTCACTCCTTGAGGATCGGGATTGACTGCGGCGCCAAATGAATTGCGCCTTGGAAGGTCCTGAGCGCTTGCGGCACACGTAAGAAACAGGAACAACCACATCCAGTAACGATTCATCGATTCTCCGTTCATACGATCGAGTTCAATTCCAGAGTCTTCTGCAACACATACCATTGCGCCAAAATCTCGCGGTGGGTGCGTACACTCTTCGGCCGGAGCGTGAAAAACAGGAGGTTTTTCCCGCAGACCCCACGGACGGATTTACGGCGATCCGGACTAAGAGTGTGCGTGCCCACGACCATACCCCCACATGACCATACGTGAATCGCACCAGCGCGAATGCCAAACTAAATGCATAGGCATACCAAAATCTCTGCTGCCGCAATTCCGGCGCCGCCGGCCGCCCGATCTGCCGGTGATGAACGCCTGTGATTGATGGGCTTCTGCTATACCCGCGCTCTTCGACGTTTTAACTCCTTTCGATAAAGAATTCCGCCGCACACGATCAAACCGCAGCACGTAATAACAAGCGCCCAAGTCAGGAGATTGTTGCGGTAATGAATCATCAACGGAAAGATCAACCCGCCCAACTGGAGCAACACAGCCTCGTCGAGCTTTGAAAACCCGCTCCGCCCCCTAGCCAGTGGATCCGGCGTTTGGGCGGGTGCCGGTCGGTGCTGATCAACCTTCGGAACCGTTAAGTTCGGAAGAGTGTAACCGATAAGACGCCAACACTTCCTTGATACAAATGATGGGTAAGCCGAATCGCGAGACTCACAGCGAAACCAGCCACGAGGTGTTTGTTCTCTCGCAGAGATCTTCAGTCCTACCGTAACGCATTAGCATGCGGGTGTCTCGCCATCTGCCGGCTTGCATCACTGAGCTCAGATCAATATTGAGCGCCAACAAATCCTGCGCCGCCCCGACCCTTAAAATCGGTTGAATCCCAGGCTTGCGACCCTCCCATCATCGTCTATCGCCACGCTAAATTTGAACGTGCTTCCCGGACCACACTCGATTAAATAGTCAAACCAACGCTTGCCCTCGATGACTTGCCGATCTTTGAACACAAACGCAGTAGCTACGCCATAGCCTCCGAATTGGCGCGCCATTGTTTGGGCGGCGCCGGCTTTCAACTTGGCCTCGAGGCTCGCGCTAAAAACACTGCCATCGTCCTCGCCACGCTGCAGCGCCTCAAAGGCCGCCGTCGCCTTCGATGTCACGTTGACGTCTTCGTTCGGAGCTGGCCGCATCGCCGCTCTTTTCAGCTCTGGATACAAATCATCGAATATCGCATTGCTGATAATTTCGCCGGGCTCCGGCGCGTCTACCATGTTGGTCAGCACAATGATTCGAAGTGTTTGTTGTGGAAAGTAGAAATTGGCCGCAGTGAATCCGAAACTGCCGCCGGTATGCCCGATGCGAGGCTGGTCGTTCACCTTGTCGATGAACAATCCAAAGCCGGATCCGGTGTTCTCGCCCGCTGCGGTGATCTGCGGCGTCAGCATCAGTGCATAGTCGGACTTAGGCACGACTTTGCCGCCGACCAAAGCCTCATTCCATTTCTCGACATCATCGACAGTACTGACGATGTCTCCGGCCGACCAACCGTAGGAATCGTGAATGGTCAAACCATCCTCGAGCTCGCCGTTCACTCGCCGATACCCCTTGGCCATTGTGGCAAGAGATGGCTCGTCCGGAACGATATAAGATTGAGTCATTCCCGCGGGCCTGAGCAAATGCTCACGGCGGTATTGATGATAGGACTCATGCGAGGTGACCTCGATGATTCGCCCTAGAATCATATAGCCCGTATTGGAGTACGAGGCCCGGCTTCCGGGCGCAAATTCGAGCGGCTTGTCGGCAACAAGTTTCATGATCTTGGCAAAAGTGGTCGGTTTCGTGTACTCCTCATCGTTTTGCAGATCAAAGTAATCCGGTATGCCGCTCGTATGCGTGAGAAGCTGGCGAAGCGTAAATTCCCCAGCATGCGGCACATCCGGCAGGTAGGTAGAGACTTTCTCATCGATGTTGAGCTTGCCTGCATCTTGCAGCTGCAGAATGGCCGCCGCCGTAAATTGCTTCGTGATCGAGCCGATCTCATAGTGCGTGTCCATGAGCGCCGGAAGCTTGCGACCAAGATCGCGAAATCCAATCGCGTTGCGATAAACTACGCGACCGTCTCGAATCGCCAGCATGGTTGCACCCGGCGTCGCGGTGCGCCGAAGTACTGTCAAGACGTCCTGGTTGATTTGCTGAATCGCTCCATCGGCAATCCCCGCTTGGGCGATTGCGGGTAACGCCACGAACAGCAGCACAACAAAAGCAACCCTCATGCTCTCTCCCTAGTTTGTTACGCTCGACCCTGCTGTTTCGCCGCCCTGGCCATAGCACCTCTCCCCGCTAGAATTTTCTCTCCATAGCGCATCGGCATCCGCGTGTCTTTCCATCTACCGGCTTGCATCACAGAAGCTATATCAATATTAAGTGCCATTATCACTAATATATATGTATCAAAACATACATTACATATATTGTGACGTCTCCCACGCAGCCGACTCTCTCCTGCGCGAAGGGATCCGCCCCACCATCGAAAAAATCCGCGCCAAAATCGGCAAAGGCTCCCCCAACACCATCAATCCCCTGCTCGATGCCTGGTGGAAAACCTTGTCGGCACGGCTCGACTCCGGCCCCGCAGCCTTTCACCGCCTCCCCGAACCCATCGCCCACATCGCGGAGGCCTTTTGGATGCAGGCGCTCGAGGAAGGCAAGCGCCGCGTTCTTATTGAGCAGCGCGACAGCGCCCGAGTGGCCACCCTCGACAAAGAACGCCTGGAACTGCGCTCCCACGTCTTGAGCCTTCGCGAAGGCGAACTCGACTCCCGCCTGCACGAACGCGAGAAAACCATCACCGAACTCAATCAACGCTTAAGCGAACTCACGCTGCTGCTGCGCAAAGAGCAAGCCACCCGCGAATCCTTGGTGGCCCAACTTGCGAGGAGAACCAATGCTGCTTTTGCGACAGGGATTGTCGCAACGGGTTCGAAGTCGTTGCGTCCGGCCGGGCGACGAATTCAATCTGCCCGCGTCTCGAAGCCCAAACCGCGAGGACAGCCGAGTCCGTCCGCGAGAAAACGCAAACCGAAACTAATTAAGGGGCCGAGAACGAAGAGGCCAAAGAAGCGGAAGCGCCGTTAGGGCGCGCCGACACGATGAACGCGGAGGCACCTGCGGTGAGGGTCCGGGTATCCGGGGCAACCATCAGCCGCATTTGTCATAGCGCGACACTGCGCGGCTACTGTGCGACGCATCCGCCACAATCCCGCACGGCATTGAGGCTTCCATCACGAGCGGTATGGTTATCCCCGGTTTAGAGTCCAATCGTCATGAAGCCAGTCGTTGTACTGCTCTGCGTCCTCTCGCTGCCTTTCGTCGCGCCACTTGCCTTAGGCATGCTTGTAGGAATTGGCGCTGCATTGGGTTTTGTCGTCTCGGCACCGGTCACGCTCTTGCACCACGCCTGGATCGCAAGAAACAGGCTCGAATCCGATCAGGCCAGGAGCATCGCGCTCGAGGCGATATACGGAACTGATCGATATGAGCGCCTGCGCCGCTACTGGTTGCCAAAAAGAACCCTATAGAATACGGCGGCCGCGATTTAAGCATCCTTGGTTCCTTCCCGCTCCGCAATTATTCGCGACTCTGGAGACCAGGCCTCCCACCTGCTGCTGCCTTGATCTCGACCATCCCTTCACGTCCACTTTAAGGTCCGCAGCAGCTATCTACATCTGGACTCGTGCGCCTCGTCGATGGCTCGAGAGCCTCTACTTTCGTGTCTGCGGGCGCGGGGCCTCGCTGAGATCGGCACGCTTCATCTTTGATTCGTACTCGGCCAACAATTCTGCTTCCTCCCTTTCACGCGAGGAATCCCTATCGCCACCATAATATTCCTTGGGCTCCGCCGACGGCCGCGCGGACACATTCCCCGCAGACCCAGGTCTCGGTCTTAAGATAGGGCGTGTAGGATTCGTTGTCGCATCGCCGACATCTCGCTCCCGGGTCGGGTCTGGCTGATTACCCGCCGCCTGGTCCTGATTTCGATTGACCCGCGGAGCAATGTTGAGCAGTACGCGCAAATCTGTATTGGCCAAACTGTACTTGGAGTCGAAATCGAGCCCGCAATTCGCGAGCAAAAGATCTATTAGCGCTGATTGCTGCGACCAGCGCTTGACTAAATTGCGCTGAGGTTCACGAAGATCCTCGCCAATAGCCTGCGATCCGTCCGGCTCGATCTTATAAATGGCCGTGAGTAGCCCGGGAAAACCAATCAAGTCCATCACCAGATCCGGCCACGTCAGTGTCATTGCCACAAACTTGCCCAACTGCTCTAGCGTGATCTTCGCGGACGCCGCGACCTCTTCATCCGTTTCAACCAAATCAAGAAGGCCTAAGTCCGACGCGATATAGGCTTGCAGTCGAAAATCATTCATGAACTGCTTGATTCTGCGCGGATTCCAATCGAGCGCTGAGGCCACCAACATGACTAGTTGCTTCACTTCGTCCGAATCGGCCCGAGAACGGACTTCCACTTTCTTGCGCCGCTCCCGCCTGATGGCCTGCTCCGCTTGCTTCTGTGTTTCGTCGCCCCGCGCGTCGGTTGGGTTTCGGGCCAGACTTTGCAAGAACTCCTCGATTCCGCTTTCACTCGGTCGAGGCACCCGAAAAGTAATTTGAATAAATTTTTCCAGGTAGGAATAACCGAAGGCGGCCGCGTGACGCGCGATCGGAGCGCCGCTCGGTCCCATTTCCAAGTACGGAAGCAGATCCTTGCATTTCAATGTGATGCCGGCGGCAATTTTTTCCCGATCCATGCCCAGTATGAAGATGAGATGATCATCGTCGCCAATCATCAGATTGATGGCCTG
>Ga0302326_10002790_pt1 | contig 41998 bp, 34 predicted proteins | sample Palsa_T0_3_FD_202264 | JGI IMG/M metagenome (GOLD analysis project Ga0302326, IMG submission 202264) | Peat permafrost microbial communities from Stordalen Mire near Abisko, Sweden - Palsa_T0_3 | ecosystem: Environmental > Terrestrial > Soil > Palsa > Peat permafrost | place: Sweden: Abisko...
CCCTGGCGGATCGCACCAATCTCTTCCAGCAGCTTGATCAGTTCATCGCGAGTCATTGGGGACGTTCTCAAAGCCGCGAGATGCAACTTGCACAGCTCAGGCGCAGTAGACTAGGCTTCGCTGACTTCGTTGTCAATGCTGGGATGGAATGTTAGACTGCCGTGTCCGCCTGTTCGATTGCGAACCGTCGGTGTCCGATTCCGAACACGCGCACTCTTATTGCCCCCACTTACTCGATTCATATCAACCGGATACGGCTGGCTGCCAGCTTGCAGCCCAGAGTGTCTTTGAAACAAATCGGTACGTTTCGGCGTTTTAATAGTCTGAGTACTTGTCAACAACCCTGAATTGATCCCCTTAGGGAGAGGACGAACAAAAATGACAGCACGGCTACTTCAATCGGCGCTCGTCTTTGCGCTCAGCACTTCACTGCTGGCGGCGCCTGCTTACGCCGGAGGGCAGCAAGAGCAGCAAGGCCAGCAGGGGCAATCCGGAAACCAAGCTCCGCCCCCAACTGCTCCGCCGAGCCAGGAACCGCAGCCCGCGCCGCAACCGCCCCCTGTCGCCGCGAATGCGACGATCTCGCAAAGCGGAGCGCCACAGTCGGGCCGCGACCTCCGTCCGAGCTTCAACCACGACTATTCGAAGCCGCCGAAGCCCTTCCCGGATATCACCGCGCCTTATCGCGAGGTGAAGATCGCGAGACTCGATCTAACTAATTCTCCCCGGATTGACAGCCTTATTCAGAACGGCAAGTTGATGTTGAGTCTCGATGACGCGATTACCCTCTCGCTCGAGAACAATCTCAACATCAACATCGCGCGCTACACGCCGTGGCTCGCCGAGAATGACCTTCTTCGTGCCAAGTCAGGGCAACCGTTTCTGGGCACGCAGACGATCATTCAGCCTTTCGGCCTTGGCTCTATTCCCATCATCTCGTTCGATCCAATCGTTACGACGCAGGTCAGCGACACCTATACGTTGATTCCGGTTAACAACCCGTTCATTTCGGGTACTGGCACATCGACCGTCACAGCTCTGGCTGCGCACAACCTGCAGGAAACGGTCGGCTACACCCAAGGATTCCACACGGGAACGAACCTTCAAGTAAGCTGGCTGAACGATCGGCAATCAAGCTCTTCGCCGGAAAATATTTTCAATCCGTCGTTTCAGGGCAATATCACCGTAACGCTGACACAGCAATTGCTTAATGGATTTGGCACCACTCCCAACACTCGCTACATCATGGAAGCGAAAAACGAAGAGCGCGCCGCGGATTTTTATTTCGCGACGCAAGTTATCACCACCATCGTGACTGCGGAAACCGCCTATTGGGAACTTGTGTACGCGCGCGAAAACGTCAAAGTGCAGGAGGCCGCCCTCGCCACTTCCAGCAAGCTCTATAACGACAACAAGCGCCAGCTCGAAATTGGAACCATGGCTCCGCTCGACGTTCTCACCGCTCAATCTGAAATGGCCACGGACCAACAGAATCTGATTCTCGCTCAGACCACTCAGTTGCAGCAGCAAACCGTTTTGCTGAACGCAATCACCAAGCAGCTCATGGATCCGACTCTGCAAAACGTCGAGATCATTCCGACGACTCCGATCGAAAGTCCCACCGACAAGGACGTTACGCCTCTAGACAGTGCTGTCAAAGAAGCTCTCGAGAAACGGCCCGAGATCAAACAAACCGAACTGTTGCTGAAAAACGCAGGCATCGAAGTGAAGGTCAGCAGGAACGCTTTGCTTCCGATCCTTTCGCTCTACGGGCAATATGAATCACAAGGGCTTGGCGGCGCGGAGACCATTCTCACCAACCCGACTGCCTTCGCACCCTCGACTACAAACCCGCTTGTGGGTGCAACCGGCGTGCCGATTCTAATCGGTGGTCAGCCGGTTTACGTCGGCTCCGCGATCGCTTACGGGGCCTCTAGCGTAGTACCCGGTGGCTTCACGGACTCACAATCGCAAATTTTTCACAATAGCTTCCCGACCTACACCGCTGGCCTGAATTTGACTCTGCCAATTCGCAATCGCGCAGCCCAAGCGGACAACGCCCGCGCGGAACTCTACCGGCGGCAGGCGCAAGTCCAATACCAGCAGTTGCAGAACTCTATCGCAGTCAACGTGCGCAACGCGCAGATTGCATTGCAGCAGGATCGCGCGCAAGTGGACGCGGCGATTGTCGCCACGCGGCTCGGAAAAGACACGCTCGCCGCCGAGCAAAAGAAATATCAGCTTGGCGCATCCACGAGTTACCAGGTCGTTCTCCGCTCGCGCGACCTCACTACCGCGGAAGGCAACGAGCTCCGTGCGCGCGCTAATCTGCAGGAAGCTCTCGTCAATTATGACCAGGCGATTGGACGCACGCTTGAAGTCAACAACATCGAAGTGGCCGCTAACGGCAATGTTCCCGTCTACCACGCGCCGAACATTCCCGGCGCATTTGGAAACGTCCACCTGCTGAACAACAACGCCCATCCCAGCTGGATGGGCAACCAGTAGCGCGTCACATCGTAACAGTGCAGCGCTCTTGTGCGTCCGAAACCGGGTAGCCTTTGCTGGCGGTTCATGCGACGGGTGCGGGCGATTCTCTCAACGACCGCTACCATTCTGAAAGCAGTTTTGAAAATCTCTGTGGAGTGTCCGATCCCATTGAGCCCGAAGCGCTTGGATAGTACTAACAATGTCACGACATTTGCTGGTACCCCGGGGTCGTATGATAATGTGACAGTGCAAAATGTACGGGCACAGAACAACGCGAATCGGTCCAGTGCCACTGGGGCGCGCGCTCTTCCCTGTAGCTAACGCCAGCCCTGCCTGCCCTGAGCCTCGAAGGGTCCCCGGCGCGACGCAGTCGCGACGAGACGTGAGGCCTTTCAACGCCGCTTCCAACGAGAGACTACGCAAATTTGAGGAGTCCAGTACTCAATTTCTAATCGAGACATCGAAACGATTAAAAATCGCCGCAACTAAAACAAAACAAATAACGGAGGTGGTTTCTAATCGCGTCAGAATTGCACCCTTTTTCGGAGGCCCTCTTTCGGAGAGTTGTTAAGCCGGCCAGTACAAGTGCCGGGGGGCGACAGACTGCCGTTCGCTCTACCGGGCGATCCTAATTTGTTGGGCACTTGTGACCATGTCGCTGTTAACCTAGAATCAGAGGTGACGTGGCGTCCCGCTGAAGTGCGGGCGTGCTTTATCGTCTCTGCGGAGTAAGAGTTTTGACCTCTGACCTTAAGTCGCCTGCCCCTGTTTCCACAACGCGCGGCGACAAATCCACATCTGAAAAAGCCCGGCGGACGCCTTCGCCTGCGGAAAAGAAGTGGGAAGAGAAAACGCTCGCGCCGACATTAGCCAAATCGCCCGAGCGGGCTCATGAGTTCACTACGGTTTCCAGCTATCCCATTCGCCGGCTATATACCCCGGCAGATCTCCCAGACTGGAGCGAAGAACGCGATCTGGGCTTGCCTGGCGACCCTCCGTACACACGTGGCATTCACGCAACGATGTACCGTGGCCGTCTCTGGACGATGCGCCAGTTTGCAGGCTTCGGTTCCGCGGCGGACACCAACCAGCGATTCCGTTACTTGCTCTCACAAGGACAGACCGGTCTCTCCGTCGCGTTCGATCTTCCCACGCTAATGGGTTACGACTCTGACCACGCGCTATCCGAAGGTGAGGTTGGCAAATGCGGCGTCGCGATCAGTTCGCTAGCCGACATGGAAGTCTTGTTCGATCAAATTCCGATTACGGACGTCAGCACGTCCATGACGATCAATTCGCCCGCGGCAGTGATTTGGGCGATGTATCTGGCAGTTGCAGAAAAGCAGAGCGCGGACTGGAAGAAAGTCTCCGGCACTCTTCAAAATGACATCCTGAAGGAGTACATCGCGCAGAAGGAGTACATCTACCCGCCCGAGCCTTCCATGCGCCTGGTGATTGACACCATCGAGTTTGCGGCCAAGCACACTCCCAAGTTCAATCCCGTCTCGGTCAGCGGCTACCATATCCGCGAGGCGGGCTCCACGGCGATTCAGGAGTTGGCGTTCACGCTGCGGGACGGCATCGAGTATGTCGATTGGAGCCTTCGGCGCGGGCTCGACGTGGATCAAATCGCGCCGCAACTCTCGTTTTTCTTCAATGCTCACAGCGATTTCTTCGAGGAAATCGCCAAGTATCGTGCTGCGCGGCGAATCTGGCACAGGACGATGACCGAGCGCTTCGGCGCCAAGAATCCGCGCTCGTGGGCGCTGCGCTTCCACACGCAGACCGCTGGATGCTCGCTCACCGCGCAGCAGCCTTATAACAACGTCGTGCGCACGGCGCTACAGGGCATGTCCGCGGTCCTTGGCGGGACGCAGTCGCTCCACACCAACTCTCTCGACGAAGCCTGGGCGCTGCCCACCGAATTCGCCGCGACTGTTGCGCTTCGCACCCAGCAAATCATCGCTCATGAAAGCGGAGTTACGAACACCGTTGATCCGCTTGGCGGCTCGTATTTCGTTGAGACTCTCACGAACGAGATTGAAGAAGGCGCGTGGGACTATATTCGAAAAATTGACGCTCTTGGCGGCATGATCGCGGCCATCGAACGATCCTATCCGCAGCGTGAGATTGCCGAGGCGTCATATCTTTACCAGATGGCCGTGGACCGCAAAGAGAAAATCATCGTGGGCGTAAACGATTACGTCACCAACGAAAAGCAATTGGATATTTTGCAGATCGACGAGACGGTGGCAACCGGTCAGGCTGCGCGGCTGCGCAAATTGCGTGCGGAACGCTCCGGTGACGAAGTGGAACGGTGTTTACTCGCGCTCCGAAAAGCTGCCGCGCGCGAAGAAAATCTCATGCCCCACATCCTCGATGCCGTCAAAGCGTACGCCACGCTCGGTGAAATCTGCGACGCCATGCGCGCGGTTTTCGGCGTCTACGAAGAAGTTGCCGTCACGTAATTCCCTATTTTCAAATTTCGATCGAGTCAAATATTTCGCAACATTTTCGGAGCGGACTCTACCGCACCGTCCGTGTTTGAAGTATTCTGATTTTTGCAAATGACGACGAAACGAATTCGTGTGTTGATAGCGAAGCCCGGCCTCGACGGTCACGACCGCGGCGCGAAGATCATTGCTCGCGCGCTCCGCGACGCCGGAATGGAAGTGATCTATACGGGACTGCGGCAGACTCCCGAAATGATCGCATCGGCCGCGGCGCAGGAAGACGTGGACGTCATCGGGCTCTCGATTCTTTCCGGCGCGCACAATACTCTCGGGCCGCGGCTGATGGAACTGCTTCGGGAAAAAGGCATGCAGGATGTTACGGTCCTCATCGGAGGAATTATTCCCGAAGCCGATATTCCCGGATTGAAGAAAATCGGCATCGCTGAAATATTTCTGCCCGGCACTTCGACGCAGACGATTGTGAATTTTATTCGCAATCGAGTCGCGGCTGATTCTCCGAAGGCTTGATTCTGGCATTGCAACCGGGATTGGGCGTAACCTGCGACGCGAAGATGCCCGGCTGAAGCCGGGCGCTACAAGTGCCCGGAGAGCGAGCTTGCCAGTATGGGAACGTGATAAAGCCTCCGCACGAACCGCAGATCCCTCACTTCGTTCGGGATGACAACGTTTTTGGTCTGCCTCGCTTGCCCAAGGTGCCGCAGATTTACTTCAAATTCGAGCCGTACTGCATGCGTCATCGGAACAAAACACGTATACTGCCGGTGGCGGCTGCCACACGAATTGCAGCCGCGGGTTTATTCCACTTCATTCACGAGGCTGGCGCTTGGCAAGCTCCGTCATTCAAACTGCGGTTCGATCCGACTCGCCCGATTTCGAAAAGAATCATCGGCGCATGATCGATCGGCTTACCGAAATCAAGAATGAAGAGGAAAAAATCCGCCAGGGCGGCGGCGCGAAAGCCATAGACGCGCAACACAAAAAGGGGCGCCTTACGGCCCGCGAGCGCATCGCCAAACTGATTGACCCAGGCAGCGAATTTTTCGAACTCGGACTCTATGCCGCCTACGAGATGTACGAAGAATGGGGCGGCGCGCCTTCGGCCGGAACAGTCACCGGGTTGGCGAACATCGCCGGGCGCCTGGTGATGGTTATTGCGAACGACGCCACTGTGAAAGCCGGCTCATTTTTCCCAATGACCGCGAAGAAAGTAATTCGCGCGCAGAATATTGCCATCGAAAATCGCATCCCCACGATTTACCTTGTGGACTCCGCCGGTATTTTTCTTCCTCTTCAGGAAGATGTCTTCCCTGACACGGATGATTTCGGGCGGGTCTTTCGGAATAACGCGGTGATGAGCGCCATGCGCATTCCACAGATCACGGCGATCATGGGTATGTGCGTTGCGGGCGGGGCCTATTTGCCGGTCATGTGCGATTCCATTCTCATGACCGATGGTAGCGGACTTTTTCTCGCGGGCCCGGCGCTTGTTCAAGCGGCGATTGGACAGAAAACATCCGCAGAGGAACTCGGCGGCGCGAAGATGCACGCGCAAATTAGCGGCACCGTTGATTTTCGCGAGCCGGACGACGATTCGTGCCTAAAACGAATTCGCGCTCTCGTGGATAAGATGGGACATCCGCCTGGCGCGCCTTTCGATCGCAGCAAGCCCGAACCGCCTGCCCTTCCCGCCGAAGAAATCTACGGTATTTTCTCGTCGGATCCTGGCAAGCAATACGATATGCACGAAATCATCGCGCGCATTGTGGACACGAGCCGCTTCGAAGAATATCGCGCCGAATACGGCCAAACGATTGTCTGCGGCTACGCGCGAATCGGTGGATGGGCCGTCGGCATCGTCGCAAACAACAGGAAGCACGTTCAAATCGCGGCGGCCGGCACCGGCGAACGCCGGATGGAATTTGGCGGCGTCATTTACGCGGAATCCGCCGAGAAAGCCGCGCGATTCATCCTCGACTGCAATCAGAATCTTATTCCCTTGATCTTCCTTCACGACGTGAACGGTTTCATGGTCGGTAAAGAAGCCGAGTGGAGCGGAATCATTCGTGCCGGCGCGAAGATGGTGAATGCCGTGGCCAATAGCGTCGTGCCGAAGATCACGGTGATTTGCGGCGGAAGTTTCGGCGCCGGGCATTACGCCATGTGCGGCAAAGCCTACGATCCTCGTTTCGTATTCGCCTGGCCGACCGCGCGATACGCGGTGATGAGCGGAGATGCGGCCGCCAGCACGCTCGTCGAGATCAAAATCAAGCAGCTCGAACGCGAGGGCAAGAAACTCACGGAGGCTGACCGAAAAGAACTCTACGATTCGACCCGGGCAACATATGAACATCAAACCGATCCGCGCTATGGCGCGGCACGTCTCTGGGTAGACGCGATTATCGATCCTGCGCACACGCGCGACGCTTTGATTTCCGCGCTGTCCGCCGCGGCGCTGAATCCGGAAGTTCGAGAATTCAAGACGGGCGTGCTTCAGACCTGAGCGGCCGAGCCGAACAAGACCCATTTCCTATGCCAAATGAACAAGTGAAAATCATCGAGTGCCCGCGCGACGCGTGGCAAGGCCTGAAAGACGTTCTGCCGACGGAAGTGAAAGTCGAGTACTTGAGCGGCTTGCTCGCACTGGGCTTCCATCACCTTGACGCGGTGAGCTTCGTTTCCCCGAAGCATGTGCCGCAAATGGCCGACAGTGAAGACGTGATGCGAAGGTTGAGCCTCGCTCTTCCCGCAGCCAATCCGCCGGAAATCATAGGAATCATCGTGAACGAGCAGGGGCTGACTCGAGCGCTCTCGGCGCCTGCTGTAACGACGATCGGTTATCCCTACTCGATATCTGCATATTTCCGCCGCGCCAATGCCAATATGTCCCGCGACGAATCGCGCGCCCTGGTCCAAACAATTCGCACGGAAACCAAAGCCGCTGGACGCGATTTGGTCGTCTACATCTCGATGGCGTTTGGGAATCCGTATGATGAGCCGTGGGGGCCTGAAATTGTCGAAGATGCCTTGATTTGGCTCAAAGACATCGGCGTGCGTACGGTGTCGCTCGCGGACACGGCGGGGAGTGCAACCGCCGACGATGTGGCTGAACTTTTTCGCGCAGTGAAAGATTGCGTAGCGGGGGTGGAGTTGGGCGTCCATCTCCACAGCCGCCCGGAAGGCGCCGCCGAAAAAATTCTGGCCGCTTACGAAACGGGTTGCCGGCGGTTCGATGGCGCATTGACGGGCCTGGGCGGCTGCCCGTTTGCTGGCGATGAACTTGTGGGCAATATTCCGACGGAAACTGTGCTGGCGACGCTTGCCGCGCGCGGCGTTTCTACTGGCATTGACACGAAATCGCTCGCGATTGCCTGCGCGATGACGGGAAGAATTCGCGAAGTATACGCTCACGCGTCAACTGAATAGAGGGCTCGCCGCTCACGCGAAACACACATGCCTTATCAAACATTGAAACTCGAATACGACGGCGCGCTGGCGATAATTGCGCTCGCTCGTCCCGATAAACGCAACGCCATTTCGACGCAGATGATCGAGGACTTGCTCGCGTCTCTCGGCGAAGTGCAATCGAGTTCTGCGCGTGTCGGAATACTTACCGGTGAAGGCAAAGCGTTTTGCTCGGGCCTGGATCTGGATGAACTGCGCGCCATCGCCACGCGTTCTCCCGTGGAGCACCTCGAAGATTCGCGCAGGATGGCGCGATTATTTCGCACGGTGTATTCGTTTCCCAAGCCGCTCATTGCTGCGGTCAATGGCCACGCGCTGGCTGGGGGATGCGGTCTCGCGACGCTGGCGGATTTCACGCTGGCCGTGCCGGACGCGAAATTCGGATATACGGAAGTGCGCATCGGTTTCATTCCGGCTCTCGTTTCCGTTTTTCTGCGGCGCCAGATTGGCGAGAAGCGAACACGCGACCTGGCGCTGACCGGCCGTTTGTTTGACGCTGCCGAGGCTCGCGAAATGGGATTGGTCAATTTGGTTGTTGCTGCCGAAGAGTTGCTGGCGGAAGCGCGGAAACTCGCGGCCACCTTGATCGCCGCGAGTCCGACGAGTCTTGCGCGAACGAAACGATTGCTCGTGCAATTTTCCGAGGGCGACCTCGATCGCGAAATCTCAATGGCCATCCAGGAGAATGCGGACATCCGTTCCACCGCTGATTTTCGCGAAGGTCTCGCTTCATTCCTCGAGAAGCGCACTCCGAAATGGACGGGCGAGTGAAGCGTCGCAGGCGCGAAGGCTGACGCCCGCAACTGCGTCTGGTACACTTTTTCGCCAATGCCTGAAGGACTTCACAAACGCGCTGACGGCGACACGACGCCGTTTTACGACACGACGATTCGTGTTCGATACGGCGAGACCGACCAGATGGGCGTGGTTTACTACGGGAATTACTACACCTGGTTTGAAGTCGGACGCGTGGAACTTTGCCGCCAACTCGGCTTCGAATACAAGCAGATGGAAATTGAGGACGATAGCTTTATCGTCGTCGCCGAGTCCTCGTGCCGGTACAGGCGCCCGGCGAAGTTTGATGATCTGTTGCGTGTCCGCACGCGCGTTTCGGAAGCGCAACGGCGCACGATTCGCTTTGCGTATGAAATTATCCGCGACTCAACAAATGAACTCATCGCCACCGGCGAGACGTTGCACGTGATCTGCGACCGCCTGGGCCGGCCGAAGTCTTTGCCGGACAAGTATCGGAAATATTTCGGCGTCGCGCCGATAAGGCGCGCGGACCACGCCACTCCGGCGGAGCCGAACGAGGATTAATTCAAGCCGCAAACATGACTATCGCGATTAATGGCAACGACCTGACGTTCGAGCAGCTCTACGACGTCGCGCTCAACGGGCAGGAAGTGACTCTCGCTCCGGATGCGCGCGAGCGGATGAACGCCTCACGCGCCGTGATCGATCGCCTGGTCGCGTCGGACACTGTCGCCTACGGGGTGAACACGGGATTCGGCAAGCTTGCGTCGGTTCGGATTTCGCGCGATCAAATTCGCCAGTTGCAGACGAATCTTGTTCGCAGCCATGCCGGTGGAGTGGGGCAACATCTGAGCGAAGCGGAAACGCGCGCGATGATGCTCTTGCGCGCGAATGCCATCGCCAAAGGATTTAGCGGCATTCGACCTGTTGCCGCGGAGACGCTCTGCGCCATGCTCAATCGCCGGGTCCATCCCGTGATTCCGTCTCAAGGTTCGGTCGGCGCATCGGGGGATCTCGCTCCGCTCGCGCATCTGGCGCAAGTTGTGATCGGCGAGGGCGAGGCGAACTACCAAGGAAAAAATATTTCGGGCGGCGAGGCGATGAAGCTTGCCGGTATCGCTCCCATCGTTCTCGAGGCCAAAGAAGGCCTCGCGCTGCTTAACGGCACGCAAGCTATGCTAGCGCTCACGGCGCTCGCTCTTCGCACCGCGACAATTCTCGTGGATACGGCCGATGTTGCGGCGGCACTTTCGCTGGACGCTTTGCGCGGCACGCCAACGGCGTTCGATGAACGAATTGCGAAAGTGCGGCCTTATCCCGGCCACGCAACGACTGCGAAGAATCTCGCGCGGCTCAATGCGGGCAGCGAAATCCGCGAATCACACCGGGCGCCGGCGCAAGACACGCGGGTGCAAGATGCTTATAGTCTGCGCTGCACACCGCAGGTGCACGGTGCGGTCCGCGACATCTTCACGCAAGTTCGTGCGACTCTCACCATCGAATTAAATAGCGCGACTGATAATCCTCTCGTTTTTCCTGATACCGGAGAAGTCCTAAGCGGCGGGAATTTTCACGGACAGCCACTCGCACTCGCCGCGGATCAACTCGCGCTTGGCATTGCCACGCTGGCCGGAATCTCCGAGCGGCGGACCGAACAGATGGTGAATCCGCTGACGAGCGGCCTTCCGGCGTTTCTCGTAAAAGACGCTGGCTTGAATTCCGGTTTTATGATGCTGCAAATTACGGCGGCTGCATTGGCCAGCGAAACGAAAGTTCTCGCCGCACCGCACTCGGTGGATTCGATCTCGACTTCGGGCAATCAGGAAGATTACGTTTCGATGGGAATGGGCGCCGCGCGCCGGTTGAAGCCGATGCTCGAGAATCTTGAGAACATTCTAGCAATCGAACTGCTGTCCGCCTGCCAGGGGATCGAACTGCTTGCCCCGCTTCGAACTGGCACCGAAGCCCGCGAAGCACTCGCTCTCATCCGCAAAGCATCGAAGTTTGTGGAAGCAGACCGCTCGCTCGCGCCCGATATCGCCGCCGTGGGATCGCGCATCGGCGCGGGCGAATTCGCCGCGCTCATTCGCTAGCTCAGCGCGTGAAAGAAGAATTCTCCGAATCGAAATCCGGTGATGTAACTGAATGGCGGTTCGCCAAGAGAATAATGCCCGCACGGCAACCGCAGCACTTCGCACGATACTCCTTCGCTTCGCAGCGCATCCAGAAACTCGTCCGTTAATTCACGCCAGAACGTCGGGTCGTAGATTCCCGTCACTGCCAGCATCTTCTTGCCCGTTCCGCGCAATTTGCCGATGTATGGAAACGGACTGACGGGCGAAAAAAAACGCTGAGCTTCCTCCGGCGTGATTTTTGTCCTCATCGGTTCCCAGACGTTCGAAGTTGTAAGGCCGGTAACAAGAACGTCCCCGAAGTACGTGGACACGTGAAGAAAAACTCCCGCGCGAAGCCTGGGTTCATGCGCGAACGTGACGAAGGCGATAGACGACCCCACGCTCGTTCCCATGACTCCGAACTTGTCGTAACCCTGCGACGCAAGCCACTGTACGCAGCCGCGAACGTCGCAAACCGCCTGCCGGTTGGCCTGCAGTGTCAGCCCAATGTTGGGGCCGACGAGATGATCGCCTCGCGGATGGTCCGGGATAGCCCGACGATCGTGGTACGGCAGGCTCAGCCGCAATGCCGAAATGCCGATGCGCTGGAGCCACCGGCAAACGCTGACTTGTTCGTGCCATTTCGCGTTCCATTGGGAGAGAACAACGACCGCGGGCCCGCTATGCCGCGCCCGAAAAAATCGAGCGTGAACCGTATTGTTCACGGGCCACGGCGATTCAATCGCGCTTGAGAAAGTTAATACGCCGGTTTCTCCCGGCTCCTCCGCAGACGGCGTGAAAATCATTTCGCTTTTCGGCTTCGGCGAAAACCATTCGTCACTCGCGGCTAAAGTGTCAGACACGAAGCGATTCAAAAACGCTCGTGGATCAGGCTCCGTCGCGCTGCCGCCGATATGCTCGAGTCCCCACGCGAACGGCAAAGTGCGGCGGTGTTTCTCATCAGCCCAGCGGCGATGTTCGTAGCGGCGAATTTTTTGTTCAAACCAAGAGGCAGGCATGTAATTCACAATATAGCCAAGCGTTTAGCAGCAATCAAACGGCGTTCGAATGTTAGAACTCGGGCACTGCACTCGGTGCGCGCCTTGAGCGCCAGGATTCACTATGGCACAGTGCAAATATGCTTTCTGGAGCCGTAATCGGCGGGATTGCGTTCGTCTTCGGTCTCGCGATCGGAAGTTTTCTCAACGTTTGCATCCTCCGGATTCCCGCAGGGAAGTCCATCGTTCTGCCTGCGTCGGCCTGCACGAAGTGTGGCACACCGATCAAGCCGTGGGACAACATTCCCGTGCTGAGCTATTTGATTCTGCGCGGAAAATGCCGCAAGTGCGGGACGAAAATTTCGCCGATGTATCCCGCTGTCGAGTTTCTCACCGCCGTGTTATTTCTCCTGTGCTATCTCGCGTTTGGCGTCACTGTGATGACGATCAAGTGGTCGATTTTTTCCGCGCTGATCGTCGTGCTGGTATTCACTGATATCCGCGAGCGAATTCTTCCTGACCTTGTAAATTTCACAGGATTCGCCATCGGCCTCGTCTTGAGTCTCTTCACGCCGCCCTCGGACGGAATGGCTCTGTGGCTGGCCGGGCGCGTGTTCGCTTTCCCGCCGCCACGGCCCGTACTGTCACTGATTGAAGCGTTGCTCGGCGCCGCATTTGGCGGCGGAGTTCTGTGGGTAATTTCCGAAGGCTATTTTCGACTGCGCGGCCGAGAAGGCATGGGGCTCGGCGACGTGAAAATGATGCTCATGGCCGGCGCGTTCCTCGGCCTGCGGCGCACGATTCTAACGATTCTCGGCGGCTCGCTGCTAGGCACGGTAATCGGGCTCGCAATTATCATCATCAAGCGCAAGGGCACAGATTACGAATTGCCATTCGGCGCGTTTCTCGGGGCTGCATCGTTGCTGGTCGTCTTTTTCGGATCGCCGGTTGTCGAGTGGTATGCGTCGCTTCTGAGATTTCGGTGATCATATGCTTGCGGAATATTTGATAAACATTGCTCTAGCGCCCGCGCTGGCAGTCACGCGCGCGCCGGCACCCGCCCGGCCGATTTCGCCGGTCGGCTTCGGGATCGCGGCGGCGTTCGGTCTTGTCATCCTCGGTATCGTCGTTCTGGCCGTCATCGCCATACGAAAATTGTTGCGCGATTCGAATGATCCCGGAGACCGGGATTGGAGCGCGCTCAACGCGTCGGCCGAAAATCCATCAGCATTTATGGCGGCATCGATGCAGGGCGTCATCGAGAAGCTTCGCGCACAGGAGCGCGAACTGGCGCGACTTCATCGCCTCGAGCAAGAGCGCGCACGGGAGTCCGAGCGCATCACTGAAGAAGTTACCCGCAATATGCCTACCGGCCTACTGCTGCTAAGCGCGAAGGGCGCCATCACCTCGGCCAACCCCGCCGCCGAAACTGCCCTAGGCTTCACGGGCATGCAGTACCGCGCCTACTCCGAAGTTCTTGGCGCCGATTCCGATTTGTCCAACATGCTCACTGCGTGCTTGCACGAAGGCAAAACCATTCATCGCGCCGAAGTGCAATACATCAAGCCAAACGGGGACGTCCGCCAACTCGGCGTGACAATTTCGCCCATCAAGCGCGCCGTGCCAAACTACTCGCGCCCGAATACTGATGCCCCGATAGCCCTGGCAACCACCGATATCAAAGTTATCGGCGCGCTGTGCCTGATGAGCGATCTCACCGAGCTCACCGATCTCCAGCGGCAAATTCGCTGGAAAGAAAATCTTGCGACCCTCGGCGAGATGTCGGCGGGAATCGCGCACGAATTCAAGAATGCGCTGGCGACAATTTCCGGTTACGCGCAAATGATTCGCCACGAAGCGCCGGCCGGCGATCTGCTCGAAAACTCCGAAAAAATACTGGAACAAACGCGCGCTTTGACGCACGTCGTCACCGAATTTCTGCGCTTCGCGCGCCCGCTCGAGCTTTCGTATGAAGCAGTGCCCGTGGGCGCGTTGATTGACCGCGTGGCTGAAGAAATTCAGGAAGCAGCGCCGGGATGCATAATTCGCGCTGAGGGCGATTTTTTGGAGATTCCCTGCGACGAAGCGCTGCTCCGCCAGGCTCTCCTGAATCTGACTCGCAACGCAGCGGAGGCCGTCCGCGATCGCGGCTCAGCAGGCCGCGTCACGATTTCAGGCTCCGTTCAAGACCGCCTGGGCCGACCGTGGCAGCGGCTTGCTGTGTCCGACAACGGACCCGGAATTCCGGACCAGGATCTTTCGAAAATATTTCTGCCTTTTTACACTACGAAATCCGAAGGGACCGGACTCGGCCTGGCCGTGGTCCAGAAGGTCGCCATGCAGCACGGAGGCGCCATCGAGGCCCGCAATCATCCCGACGGAGGCGCCGAGTTCGTCCTCTGGTTACCTTTGCGACAGGAGGCTGTAGCGCAGGCCTTTGCCCCAGTCGCCACCCGCGTCTAAACTAAGGAGGACTCTTACCCCAGCTATTTCCAAGGCGGTGTGCATGCGTACTCGATTCTGGACCACAAGCAGCGCGATTTTCCTACTGGCAGCACTCGGAGCTTCCGCACAGCAATCGCAGCCAACTCAGACCCAGACGCCTCCCGACGCAAAAACGCAAGTCGTGACCGTGACCACGCCGCCCGCTCCATCCATTGCCGATGCCGCGCGAAAAGCGCGCGAGCAAAAGAAATCCGAGCCCAAGTCGGCGAAAGTTTTCACCAACGATAATATTCCAGCGGAGGGCGGCATCAACGTTGTCGGCGACGCCACTGCTCCGGCGCCCGCGGGCGTTACCCCCACGCAGGGCGCGATCATCGAGAAGACTTGGCGCGTTCGATTCGCCGCCGCACGCACACAGCTCCAGCGCGATCAGGCCGATCTCGACCTCATGCAGCGCGAACTGGGCAAGCTCGACGTTCAGTATTATCCCAATGATCCAACCAAACAGTTGATGCAAAGTGTCACGATGTCCGACATCAACGACAAACGCGCAAAGATCGCCGATAAGCAGCAGAAAATCCGCCAGGATGAAACGGACATCTCCGTCCTTGAGGACGAATTGCGAAAGTCCGGTGGCGATCCGGGCTGGGCGCGCTAGAATCCCCAGTACATGGAACCGGTCCTACTCGTAGAAGATAAGGCCGAGTTGCGCGCGATGCTGCGCAAGTTTCTCGAACGGGCCGGTTACAAGGTTGATGAAGCTCCCGACGGAAACACGGCGATCGAAAAAGTTCGTGCACGGCGATACCTTCTGGTTCTCTCTGATTTGAAACTCCCTGGAAGTTCGGGACTTGACGTGTTGCGCGAGGCGCGCCGTGTGGATGGCTCGCTTCCCGTTATTCTTGTTACGGCTTACGGTTCGGTTGAAGAAGCTGTGACGGCGATGAAAGAAGGCGCGTTCGATTTTATTCAGAAGCCGGTGGATTTGGACCACCTGAAAATACTTCTGGATCGCGGGGCACGGCAGCAGGAATTGCTGCGAGAGAATTTGCTGTTGCGGGAAGAGTACGCTGCGCGCTATGGCTTTCCTCGCATCGTTGCCGAGCATTCGTCCATGAAAGAGGCGAGCCAGATGACCCAGCGCGTCGCCGCGACGGATTCCACGGCTTTGTTGCTTGGCGAGAGTGGAACGGGCAAAGAGCTTTTCGCGCGAGCCATTCATCACTTGAGCCCAAGGCGTGAGCAGTCGTTCGTTGCTCTCAATTGTGCCGCGATTCCGGAGGGCCTTGTCGAAAACGAACTTTTCGGCCACGAGCGGGGCGCGTTCACCGGAGCCGGTGCGCGGAAAGTCGGGAAAATTGAACTCGCGCATCGCGGCACTCTGTTTCTCGATGAAATTGGGGAGCTTCCACTGGCCACGCAGGCCAAGTTGTTGCGAGTTCTCGAGGAGCGCTGCTTCGAACGGGTGGGCGGGACGATGGCTGTCGAGGTAAACGTGCGTTTAATTGCCGCGACAAATCGCGATCTGCATGCCGCCGTTGACGACAAACTATTTCGCGAGGACCTCTATTTTCGAATTTCGGCGGTGCCCATCACGATTCCGCCGCTTCGCGAGCGCGGCGATGACATTTATCTTCTCGCCGAACATTTTCTAGAACGATTTCGCCGGGAATTTCGAAAGCCCGGCTTGGTGCTCTCGGAAGAGGCGAAAGCGGCGATGCTGGGTTATCGATGGCCTGGCAATGTGCGGGAATTGCAGAACGCGATCGAGCGCGCGGTGATTTTATCTCCGGGGCCGGAAATTGATGCGGAGGCGCTGCAGCTTCCTTCCGCTCGGCCGACGCGCGAGCAACTGCCGGGCGGCATGCTGAATGAAGAATTTCTTTGGGATGGGCCCCTCGATGAAGTGTCGCAGCGCGCCGTTGAGCACGTGGAACGCTTCAAAATCGAGAATGCCCTGCAGGAATCGAAATGGAATAAGACGCGCGCCGCGGAAAAACTCGGCGTTTCCTACAAAACTTTGCTCAGCAAAATACGCGCTCTGGGCCTCGAAAATTAGCCAAAACCGGGCGCAGCAAGCAGCGCCCCTACGAACCGAACGGATGAGCGCGTTAACGCCGGACTGAAAATCCGGATCCCTCTGCTGTTCGCGCGTCAGATTCCAGCAGCCGACTAAGGCTTCCGGCCTGAATGAAGCGCGACGCTTCCGAAATTCCACAATTCATAACGGACATCGGCAAAGCCTACGCGTTCCATCCACTTCGACAGTTCCGGAGGCGACGGAAATTTTGCGACCGAGCCTGGCAGATACGCGTACGCCTCGGGGCTGCCCGAAATCGCGCCGCCGACGCGCGGTAGAACGTGACGCAAGTAAAAGCGGAACGCAGCCGCGCCGAAACCATGCTGTGGATTGGAAAACTCCAGGATTCCAATTCTGCCGCCTTTGCGCAGAATGCGCATGATTTCGGTCAAGCCTTCCTCGTAGTTCGCCAGGTTCCGGAAGCCGAATGCTGCCGTGACGAGATCGAAGCTCTCCGGTGCGAATGGAAGCGACAGCGCGTCTGCCGCGAGGAATGAAGCGTGGCTCGATGCGGCTGCCTTTTCGCGCGCGCGTGTGAGCATTGGTAGCGCGAAGTCGCTGCCCAAGATTTTCACGGCGCCGCCGTTCGCCGGCTTCGAATCATCGGCCTGACGTTCGAGCGAAAACGTGAGGTCGCCGGTTCCGCAGCACAAATCGAGGACGCGAGCATTCGGCCGGGACAAGATAGTAGCGAAACGCTTCGCCGTGCGGCGGCGCCACAGACGATCGAGAGACAGCGAGAGCAGATGATTGAGAAAGTCGTATCGCGGGGCGATGCGGCCGAACATTTCGCGCACGCGAGCGCCGGCTTCTGCTTGGTCGCGTGCACCTTCGGGACGTTTTCCCGAGAGCGGTTTCGAGCTGGACTCCTCTGCTGCGACCGGCCGCGACTCGGTTCCTTGACTCGTCATCTCGCGTCCAGCGCCAGCCGCGCCACTTCCGGCGCCTCTCGGATCGCTTCGATCACAAGGCGATCGGGAATTTCGATGCCCCATTCGACGCGTCCAATACCGACTGGCAATACCCAACGAACACGTCCCGCGTGCGATTTTTTGTCGCCGCGAATGAGCGCAAGCAGCTTCACCGGCTGGATGCTTTCTATGCTTGGGAGGCGGCCTACGCTCATCACAAGCCGCGCGATTCTCTGCGCCTGAAACGAATTGATGCGATTCGTCGCCAAAGCTATCAGCGTTGCGACCAACATTCCCCACCCGACAGCCTCGCCGTGGAGATGGTGGCGATAGTTCCCTGCCGTTTCGAGCGCGTGCCCGAACGTATGTCCAAAATTCAGGACCTGTCGCAGGCCGGACTCGCGTTCGTCCTTTGAAACAATCGCTGCCTTCGCGCGAATCGAGTGCAACATGAGCCATTCCAGCGCGCGCGGATCGCGGCGAAGCACTTTTGCCATGTTCGCTTCGAGATAAGCGAAAGATTTGTTGGCGCCAATGTTGACGTATTTAACGCCTTCATAAACGCCGGAATGGTATTGCGCGTCGGGAAGCGTCTGCAGAAAAACGGGATCGGCGACGACGGCTACCGGCGGGTAGAATGCGCCGACGAGATTTTTCCCTTCGGGCAGATTCACTCCGGTCTTTCCGCCGATCGAGCTGTCGATTTGCGCGACGAGTGTTGTCGGGACGTGAATCAGCCGAACGCCTCGCAAGTAGCTCGCCGCGACGAAGCCAGCGGTATCACCAACGACGCCTCCGCCAACTGCAACAATCACCGAGCGTCGATCCGTGCCTGCGCGATGAAGCGTGCGACACACTTTTTCGACGGTTGCCAATGTTTTCGCGCTCTCGGAATCGTCAAACAAAATTGGCGCTGCAGCGCCCGCTGAGCCGAGTGCCTTAGTAATCTTGCGGCCGTAATATTTCCAGACGCACGGCGAGCTCAACACGAAAGCTCCCGTCACATCGGTCTGCTTCGAGATCACTTTTTTCAAACGCTTGATTGCACCGCGGCCACAGACAATTCGGTAAGTACCCGACGCGGATCGAACGGAGAAGGTCTGCATTAATTTCGACCCAGAAAAAATATGTTCATTACGGAATAAGCCGCGGCGGAAAAGCAACTCCGCCAGATGGACGATGTCATTTTGAAAATGTAACACAACTGCGGAATGAGCCCGGCGCTATTGGCCCTTTTGGCGTTCGGCGGTCCGGTTCTGCAGGTCGTCAACCGTGGCGAGGATTACGTGGCCGACCATCCCAAGACTGCGCGCGCTGACTTTGTCCATGGTGTCGCCGGACGTATGCCAGTAGGGAAAATCTTCCGTGCAGCAGTCAATGATGTCCACCGCTGCGACATGGCGCTTCATGAAGGGCTGATGATCGTCTTCAATCGGGCGTGAACTGTTCAGAAAATAATCCTGATATCCGAACGCGGCTGCTTTCGACCAAACCAATTCCGTTAGCCATCCTGTGGAGCCGGAATCGCGGCGAATCTTCAAATCCTTGGGGCCGACCATATCGGCGAGGATGACAGCCTTAACGCGTTTCAGATCGCCAGAGAGCGCCATCCGCGCGGCGAGTTCCCTGCTGCCGTACACGCTGTCGTCGTCGTTCCATTCCACGAACGCTTCTTCGCCATCGAGGAAGGCGATCCAAACTCCAAGCGGCTGATCTTTCCGCGAACAAAGAAGGCGCGCCATTTCGAGCATCAGGCCTGTCGAGGATCCGCCGTCCACGGCGCCGACGAAGTCATCCTGCCGCTTGGTATCGTAGTGCGTGAGAAGAAGAAGGAAATCGTTCGACTTGCCGGGAATCTTGGCAATGATATTTTTCATCGGCACGGAGCCGATGGGCGTGGACGAATTGAAATCGTCCTCGTCAAAGGTGCAGCCGCTCTTCGTCAGCTCCGCGCGAATGAAATCCTGCTCGCGGTGAATTCCGTCCGTATTTGGCTGGCGCGGGCCGATGGCGACGATTTTCGAGGTGTAGTCGTAAGCACGAGCGCCGTCGAACCCGCCTGTTTTATCCGCCGGGAGCGCGTCTGAAGCGCCGCTGGTATCCGCCGGCGCAGCGGCAGACGCCTGTGCTGGCGCTTCGCTCGATTGCGCGGCGCCAGATTTCGCCGTCCCATTCCCGCATCCTACCAGCGCGAAGGTCATCAGAGCCGTTGCGATTGCGATTCCGTGTGTAATTGCCTTCATGTGCTAGCTCGCTCCCGACTCATCCGCGAGCCGCTTTTCACGCTTCCTGACGACCATGTATGACACGCCGATGCCAATAAAATAGAGTCCCAGCAGAACGCCCATAAAGAGAACCATTGTCGTGGCGTCGGGCGTCGGTGTCACGATTGCGGCGAGAAGAGTAATCACGAGCACGGCGTAGCGAATATTCTTCCACAGGAATCTTGGCGTCACGATTCCGAAAAGGGACAAACAAAAAATCAGAACCGGCAGCTCGAACATCAGTCCGAGGCCCAATAGGATGACGAGAATCAAATCGAAATATTCGTTGATGCTGATCAGCGGTTTAAACGGCCCCTGAAATCCGATGAGGAATTTCAGAATGTACGGGAGGCTCACGTAATAGCCAAACGCGATCCCGCACAGGAACAATACGAGCGACGAGAATACGAACGCGCTCATCGCGCGGCGCTCGTGGCGGTAAAGCCCCGGTGCAATAAACATCCAAACCTGATACAGAACCACTGGCGAGGCGATCACGATGCCCAGATACAAACCGAGATTGATGAGCAGGCTGATGGCCCCGGTTGGGCTGGTGTACACGAGCTTATCTTCGAAGTGCGCAGCGCGAAGCGCGGCCAGCATCGGACGCGCCATATAGCCGAAGACTTTGTTGGAAACGGCGACGCCAATCATCATTCCGACGCCGATCGCGAGCGCAGAATTGATGAGGCGCTTTCTCAGTTCGACGAGATGCTCAAAGAACGACATCCGTCCGCCCTCGTCATCCTCCTGTTTCGACGCAGTCTGGCTGACGAACGGAAGCTCCGGCTGGATTTCAGGTTGGATGTCGGTGGCCATCACTTGGAGCCGGGAGAAGATTCTTGAACGATAGAATCGGAAGAAATTTCTCGAACGGCAGCGCCCCTCTCCGCAACCTTGGGGGTCGCAACATCCGCTGTTTCAGTCTCGTCCGCTCGAACTTGAGCGGACTCGACTTTGGTAGACTCAACTTTGGTGGGCACGACCCCGGCGGGCGCGGCAACGGTCTGAGGCGCAGTCTCGGTGGGCTCCGGCGGTTGCGCGAGCGCCGAGGATTGCGCCAAGCGTACGGCGGCCTCACGCACTTCGAGTTCATGCTTCCTCACCTCGATGGCTTGCGATTCGCGCTCGAGCTCGCGCATGTGCTCGTCAAATGTCGAGCGCAGATCGCCTGTCGCGCGCCGGAATTCTGCCATGATCTTGCCGAGATTTCTGGCCAATTCGGGCAATTTTTGCGGCCCAAAAACGACCAGGGCAACAATGAAGATAATAATCAGGTGAGGAATACTGAGCATCGAGGTGGCAATTTCGCCTTCGTTTGCATCATAGAGTAGGGCATGTGGCGTGTCAAATTGCCCGAAACTTGTATGCTATACTGAATTCGAAGGGCGCGACGGAGGAAACAAAAGCAATGGAAACATCCAAGCGTGGCCTGTTCTTATTGATCGGCGTTTTGGCCGTATCCGCTGTCCTCGGAGGGCTTTACGGGCCTTCGGTGAAAGCTACGGCGGCGGGCGCCAACGATATTCAGGACTCCGTCAAGTCGTTTACCCGCGTCCTCGCGATCGTCCAGCAGAACTATGCCAACCCGGTAGACACTGATAAAACCATCTACGACGGAGCGATTCCCAACATGCTCCGCGTGCTTGACCCGCACTCTTATTTCTTCGATCCCAAGCAATACGCTACTTTCCGTGAAGAACAGCAGGGCCGGTATTACGGCGTTGGGATGACGGTTGCCGCGCGCGAAAATTATACTTACGTTGTTGCGCCGATGGTCGGATCGCCGGCCTACAAAGCTGGCATACGTCCGGGCGACACAATTCTAAAAGTTGACGATAAATCCTGCGACGGACTGGATACGACTCAGGTTGCGGATCTTTTGAAGGGTCCCAAGGGCACCGAGGTCAAAATCTCGCTAGGTCGCGAAGGATGGGACAAACCGATTGTGGTGAGCGTCATTCGCGACGAGATTCCGCGGCCTGGCGTGGATTTTTATTCTGTCGTCCGGCCAGGAATTGGTTATGCGCGCGTTTCGGCGTTCAATGAAACCACCGACACCGATCTTGCATCCGCGCTGAAAGACCTCGATGTGTCTCATTTGGACGGAATGATTCTGGACGTGCGCGGCAATGGCGGAGGATTGCTGCAGCAAGCCGTCGGCATCGGTGACATGTTCCTCGAAAAGAATCAGCTCGTGGTTTCATTCCACGGCCGATCTGCTCCGGAGCGGCGGTTCTATGCGGTGCGCGGAAATCAGGGCGTGACTGTTCCGCTGATCGTTCTTATCAATGGGCAGAGCGCTTCGGCATCGGAAATCGTGGCTGGCGCAATTCAAGATCACGATCGAGGATTGGTTGTCGGCGAGACTAGCTTTGGCAAAGGACTCGTGCAAACGCAATTTCCGTTGAGCGAAGAAACAGCGATGCTGCTCACGGTGGCGCGCTACTACACACCCAGCGGCAGGCTGATCCAGCGCGATTATAAAAACGTGTCGCTCTACGACTATCACTACAATCCGAAGCCGCCACGCCAGCCTGAAGTGAAGCTCACTGACAGCGGCCGGCAGGTGTTCGGCCAGGGCGGAATTACTCCCGACATCGTGGTGGCCGCGCCGAAACTTGACCCGTTCGAAGAGACCCTGGTGCGCCGAGGAATCTTTTATCCCTTCCCGCAGGGCGTCGGCGATTTCACGCGTCATTACCTGGGCGAGAAACCGACCGTTGGCAAGAACTTTGTCGTTGATGACGCCGTTCTTGCGGAATTCCGGCGCTACCTAGAATCGGAACACGTCCGGTATTCGGATGAGGACATCAAAGACAATCTCGACTGGCTGAAGTGGAGAATTAGACGCGAAGTAACGACGTCCGTCTTCGGATTGAATGAGGGCTACAAGGTCGAACTTGAGAATGATCCGCAACTCGACAAGGCCCTTGCAGCGATTCCGCAGGCCAAAGCTCTCTACTTGAACGCGCGCAAAATCGTTGCGCAACGCCAGCCAGTGCCTGAACAGCAACCTTAGGTCGCCCAATTCTAATTGACTCTCGCATTATCGGCCCGTCCCGAGGCTGAGTTTTGGTTTTTTGGCCGACTGGCTGCAATCTGCCGGCATTCTGCTAGCCCTCGCCGTCAACGCCGCGTGTTGCAGTGATGGAACGGGCAATCACACTCATCAACCCCATTTGTTCTTCGCAGAATTAACCTAGTTCGGTACCTCTCAGAGCCGTCATGAACCCAGCGCCAACTAAGCGATTCGTTCCGGGAAGCCTTGCTTGGCCGGACACGAAGTCACGATGGATCCTCGCCGCCGCGTGGATCGGTTTTGTCGGTGTGGCTGCGTTCTGCGCAGTGGCGTTTGCGCCCGGCCGCCGGTTAACCGCCTTCGGCGATATTTCTCTTTGTCTTGTCGCAGCTTTCGCGAGTGTCGCTCTGCTCTCCAACTGCGGCGCTCCGCCGCGGCGCAGCCAAGCTTTCTGGCTCCTCTTCGGCCTGGGACTCGGAACGTGGTTGTTGGGTCAGATCATCTGGACTTATTTCGAGGTCGTCCTGCACCAGGATGTGCCAAATCCCTTCATCGGCGACGTAATTCTCTTCCTGCACGCCGTTCCCATGATTGGCGCTCTTGGATTGCGCCCGCATGACCGCCGCGAAGATCTTCGAATGCATCTTGGGTACGTTGACTTCGCTCTTCTGCTGACCTGGTGGGTTTATCTCTACCTGTTCGTAGTAATTCCGTGGCAATACATCTCGCCCAACGTGGATCTTTACGGGAGAGCATTCGATACTCTCGAAGGCATTGAGAATCTACTCTTGGCCGCGGGTCTTGCGGCGCTCTACCTGCGCGCGCGTGCGGAATGGAAAACAGTGTACGCGCATCTTTTCTGCGCCGCATTTCTGATGGCAATCGGCGCGTACATTTCAAATCTCGCGATCGATGCCAATCTTTATTACGCAGGAGGCCCGTTTGACTTGCCTTTGATGGCGGCGCTCACGTGGTTCGGGACGGCCGGTGTGATTGCCCGGCAAATTCGACCACAAAGCGAACTCGACGCGACTCATCTGCGCGTCCCGAGCCCGTGGCCGGCTCGACTGGCCATGGCTGCTGTATTTTCGATTCCGCTGATGGCCCTGTGGGCTATCCAGCTGAGTAGCGCGCCGCGCCAGATTCAGGAGTTCCGCGTAGCTCTTACTCAGATCACGGTTCTCGTCGTCGGGCTGCTCATCGTCGTGCGACAGCGGCTTGTAGATCGCGAGAGGATGCGACTGCTTTGCGCTTCAGACAACGCTCTCGAAAACCTGAAGCGGCTGCAGGCGCAAATGATTCAATCCGAAAAACTGGTGTCACTGGGGCAACTGGCGGCTGGAGCGGCTCACGAGATCAATAATCCTCTCACCGGAATTCTCGGATACTCGGAACTCCTTGCCGAAGAACCCGGGCTGACGGACAAACAGCGCGCGCTGGCCGATAAAGTGGCCGCATTGGCGCGGCGTATCAAAGCGCTGGTGACCAATCTTTTGAGTTTTGCTCGGCGCGTTCCTGCCGAGAGGACACTGCTCGACATCGGCCAGGTGATCAGCAGTTCGCTGAATCTCAATAATCTCGACGTGCGCGGCAAAAACATTCGCATCGAATTCGATCCTGCCACATCCCTGCCGCAAGTGCGCGGCGACGGCAATCAAATCATGCAGGTCTTTTTCAATCTTGTAGACAACGCGGTAGACGCTCTCGAGGAAGTGGGAGGCGGTGTGCTTTCGATTCGTGCCACGCACGAGGGACCGAACGTGGTTATCGAAGTCTCGGACACCGGTCCGGGAATCAAATCTCCCGATCATGTCTTCGATCCGTTTTTCACGACAAAGCCCGTGGGCAAAGGTACGGGTCTTGGTCTGAGCATATGCTACGGGATCGTTCAAGAGCATTTCGGGGCGATTGAATGCTTCAACCGGCCTACCGGCGGCGCGACGTTTCGTGTGACATTTCCCGTGGCCACAGGACTCGCGCCCTCGAATGAGCTTGCTGAGATGCATCATGGATCGGCTTGATTTCTTTATTCTGGCCCGTTGTTGCTTGGCTTATCGTTAGGCCACATCGCGCTTGCCGCGCGCTGGCCAAACCAGCGCGTTGCATTCAGACTGTTAGTTCAACTGGGTGCGAACACCAACGGTGCTTCGTTGGCCTGCGGAGTGAGTGGATGGACATTCCTAAACCAGCCGAGGGCAATTCATCGGCAATCGTGGACGAGGTTACCAGCGCGACGCCGAATTCTGCCTACTCGGCGGAAGATGGCAGGCTTGGTGCCCAGCCGTCAGCGGCCTCCCAAAATGTCACGCCGAAACCAGCCGCTGCAAGACCGGCTAGCCCAGGCGCAAGCTCACCGAACTCTGCCGTGAATCCAGCCGCGGGAGGAACTTCGAGCGGCATTCCACCCAACACCCCCAGGGCCGCGCAGCCAGCTGCGCCGAAGGCCGCGCCTGGTGCTCCCAACGCGGCAGGTGCTGCAAGCCCGGCGGTCGTGCCGATGGCCGCGGCGGAACTCATCACCAAAATGCTGAAGGCCGCGCCGAAGACGAGCGATTTGATCTTCTCGCCGGGGCGCGCTCCGATGGTTGAGCTTCATGGCCAGTTGCGCCAAATGAAAATTGACGAGGTGACCGTCCTGACGCCAGAGGACACGGCGAGAATCGCGGGCGAGCTGATTGGGCGGAATACGATTGCCGTTCAGAAACTCAGAGACGAAGGCTCCTGCGATATCTCTTACAGCCTTCCCAAGCTATCGCGGTTCCGCGTGAACATTTTCACGCAACGCGGGAGCTGCGCGATCGTGATGCGCGTGATTCCTAGCGTGGTGCCCACATTCACGGAATTGAATCTGCCGATGGAGCTCGCGAATATCGCGGGACTTCGCAACGGCATCGTCCTGGTGACCGGCCCGACGGGCTCGGGCAAATCATCCACGCTCGCGGCGATTGTAAACCAGATCAACGAGGAGAAGGCTTACCACGTCTTGACGATCGAGGACCCGATCGAGTTCCTACACATGCACAAGATGTCGACAATCCATCAGCGGGAACTGCACAGCGACACGCCAAGTTTTGCGCTGGCCCTCCGCGCTGCGTTGCGACAGGCGCCGAAGGTGATTCTGGTCGGCGAAATGAGAGACAAGGAGACGATTGAAATCGCGCTCGAAGCGGCCGAAACGGGCCACCTGGTTATGTCGACCCTCCACACCATCGATGCGTCAAAGACAATCGAACGTATCGTCGGCGTCTTTCCGCTCAGCGATCAACAAGCGATTCGCTCGCGCTTCTCGAAGGCCTTTCGCTACATTGTGTCCCAGCGGTTGATTCCGCGCGCCGACGGCGCGGGCCGCATCGCAGCCATGGAAATTTTGAAATCCACGATGCGTACGAGAGAGTACGTGGAAAAAGGCGAGAGCGAAGGAAAATCGCTGGTGGACGCGATGCGCGACGGCTCAACCGAGGGAATGCAATATTTCGATTTCGAACTCGAGAAGTATATGCGCGCCGGAATCATCGATATAGATACAGGATTGTCGTACGCGACCAACGCCGGCAACCTACGATTGCAGATCACGGACTTGATCGACGAACAGAACGAGCGGCTGCCGATTAACGCCTAGCCAGCACGAAAACCGCGAAGAAAAACTAGAGCGAAGCGGGCACGCCGCGCCAGGTACATTTAAATCCTAGAACGCCCATGGCTCTGGAGGCGAAAGCTTACAGGGGAATCAAGCGCGGATTGGGCGACGCCTGCATCACAAACTGCAATTTCAACGCGACCTGAAATCTCCCATCCGGAAGCTGAGTCAGGCGAACTACTTCGGCAAGATACTCCCAGCCAGTGCCTTTGCTCGATGAAGTAAACGGGTAAGAAACGAGCACGCGCATGCCCGCGTAGTAGGAATCTCTCCAGGTCATAACGTTCAGGCAACCGCGGGAAATGTTCGTGGTCGACGTGACATCTTCGAAGTTCCCGTCGTCAAAGCGCACGGGGCGCAAGCGGACAGGAATCAGAACCGAAGCGCGCGCGGCGCGACGCCGCTCAGACGTCTTAAGCGCATCGGGCTCCTGGATCTCTGCGGCTCCGAGCTCGGGCACTGGATTTAACGCACTCATACGACACCTCAGTTCGATGGAAGCGGCCGCCATGGGGCGCGCCGCATCGTCAAATTCAAGAGTGCCGATTCGGTCTGGCAGGGTCGATGGTACGAGCGTACCAAAGGGGGCGTACTTGGACGCCGGGGCGGGGTGAAACTAGCAGCAAAAGCAACAAGGAACGAGAAAATTCGAATATCTGGTGGACGAGAGGGGATTCGAACCCCCGACCCCCGCGTTGCGAACGCGGTGCTCTCCCAACTGAGCTACTCGCCCACCGGCAGGAATTATTCTATCAGACGCACAGGCGAGAGCAACACGCGTGTACCGCGTGCAACTCCTCCTGAGCACAAGTCACCGCGCCCCAAATCCAAGCCAACGCACTGTGAAACCAAACCAGCTGCGCCAGTACGCGACAACGTTTCATCAAGCGGAGACGCGATGTTGTTAGAATTAGAGGGTGGCGGTGAAACTGATTGCAATAGACATCGATGGCACGCTGCTCGACAGCCAGTGGCAGATACCCGAAGCGAACAGCCAAGCGATCGTTGAAGCAATTGCGCGCGGAATCGAAGTTATTCTCGTCACCGGGCGCCGCTTCGATTTTGCCCGTCCGGTTGCCGTGCGATTGCCCTGCGAACTGCTGCTGATCGTCAATAACGGCGCACTCATCAAATCGCTCGATGGCCAGACTCATTTCCGCAGTTTGCTTTCCGCCGCGACCGCGCGCGGCGTTCTCAAAGCGACAACGGAATATCGCACGGGAGCCGCGCTCGTATTCGACCGGCCGAAAACGGCCCAGATTGTGCTGGAACACATCGATTGGAACGATCCCGTGAGGCACGCTTATTACGAGCGAAACAGCGAGTTCATCTCGCAAGTCACGCCTCTCGAAGACGCTCTCAGCGAGGACCCGATTCAGGTGATGTTCAGCGGTGGCTGGAACACAATACGCGAGCTGCAGCAGATTCTGCAGCATGCTCCGGCCGCCGTCGATTACACACTTGCGATCACCGAGTACGAAAACAAGGATTTCTCAATTCTGGACGTGATCTCTCCGAGTTGCTCCAAGGGCGCGACGCTCAAAGAATGGGCGCGGAGGCGCGGGATTGCCCGCGAGGACGTCATGGCTGTCGGAGACAATTGGAACGACCACGACATGCTCGAGTTTGCCGGGTTACCTGTGGTGATGGGCAATTGCGTTCCGGAGTTGAAATCTCGCGGCTGGCCGGTTACGCTAACCAATGACGAAGGCGGCCTCGCGGCTGCGATCCGGACATACGCTTTCAAAGAGTGAGCATCCAAGTGTATTCAATGCGACGAATCGTCTTCACGATCGGCTTATTTGCGCTCGCCGCCATTAGCACGCGGGCGGATTATGCCGTGCTTCGGTCAGGTGAGCGCTTGCACATCACCAGCTATGAGCGAACGGGCGCGTCTATCCGGCTGATGATTGGTGGCGGGGCGATCGAGCTTCCGGCCGAGAACATTGTAAGCTTTGAGCCGGAGGATGTTTTCCCGGCGAATGCGCCGGCGCACACGGGGACAGGGAAGCTCATCGACATTATTCACGCCGCTGCAGCGCGGCATGGCGTGGATGAAAAGCTGATCACGAGCGTTATCGCCGCGGAATCGAATTTCAATCCGCGCGCTGTTTCCAGGAAGCAGGCGCAAGGCCTGATGCAGTTGCTTCCGGCGACGTCGGCTCGTTTTTCAGTTAAAGACGCGTTCGATCCCGCTCAGAACATCGAAGCCGGCACACGATACCTGAAGCAACTTATCGAGCGGTACCGCGGGAACCTTGTTCTCGCGCTGGCAGCCTATAACGCTGGTCCGGAGGTTGTGGCGAAGTACGGCGGTGTTCCTCCAATCGCTGAGACGCGCGCTTACATCCGGCGAGTTGCCGATCGCTACAGAAGTCTTTCCGCCATCGACTCCGCGTCTGCGCGTTAATTCCCTTTTTCTTGGAAGGCTATCTTTTGCTTGTAGCGCCCGCCGGCGTGAAAGTCAAAATCGTCGGCTAGAAGCCGACGCTACGGCTGACAGATTGCCGGTGCAGCGCGCATCCGATCGCCGGAATAACATTGGCCTTGCTCCCGGGAATGCTCGCGTTCCGTTGCTTTGACTTGGTTATTGTGGTTGCTGCGGAGATGGAGGCTGTGGAAGCTCAGGCGGCGCCGGTTGGCCGCCGAATGGACTCGAACCTGAACCTTGGCCTCCGAACGGAGCTGGATTGGCCTGCCCAGCCGGCACGGAGCCTGGGACGCCGCCCGTTTGAATTCCTGCGCCCCCGCCCAGTTGTTGTTCGAGCGGGTTGAAAATGAACTCCCACTGCTTGTATGTCTTCCCATTTTTATAAACGATGAGGGACTTTTTGTCGATTTTGCTGCCGACACCGGCGATGCTTCCGCCGAGCGTCGTAGTCTCCAGAGGAGAGCCGATGGGTTGGCCGACGGTGTTTCCCGCGCCGGAACCGCCTGATGTTTGACCAAATCCTCCAAAACCTGTCTGCCCGCCTGGAGATTGTCCAAAGCCTCCGGATCCCGCTTGCCCTCCGGGTGAATTCGACGCCGGATTGTTGCCGCCGGTTTGGTCAGGGCTCTGCGGATTGCTGTTAGAGTCGGTCGAGCTGCCCTGTCCGTTTCCTGGGGGAGTTTGCCCGTTGCCTTGCGGCGACTGTCCGTTCGCCCCAGATGCGCCTGCTTGACCGCCGAATGTGCTGCCGCCGAACGTGCTCCCGCCTAATGAAGATCCGCCGCCGCCCGCGAGTCCGCCGATCAGCCCGGCGCCCGGCACGCCTAATCCCGGCATTCCTGGCATACCAGGCATTCCAGCCACGACACCGGACTGGCCCGTCGCAAGACGATCCATCATCGCCATTTGCTGCAGAGAAGTGTAGCGGACGCTGCCAATCAGCGCGCCGCCGCCGGTGACGTAGATGAAGCGCCATGTTCCGTCGGCGTCATTCATCGGATCCTTGTAGGCCTTGCGCAAGAAGCGAACGCCGTTCGTCGGCTTTACAAGGTCATCAATTTTGGTGGGATTGCGATTGAATTTTCTCGTGTAGCGCCCGATTGCTTTTTCGTATTGCTTGCCGCGCCACACCATTTCCAATTCTTGTTCGCGCTTGCCCTGCGTAAGGATGCCCGGCACGGCGATCGTGGTGGCAATAAGAGCGAGGGCAACCAGAAATACGGCGAACAAAAGCGTGTACCCGCGTTCGCCCGGACGGCGTTCGCGCGTGGAACGTACTGGGGCCTTATTGAGTAATTCGCGGTTCATGGCTGTTGTTGCGCGGGCGGCTGAACTGGTTGCTGGTCGGGCTGCGTCATAGATAGAGTCGCATGGAGGCCGCTCGAAATCTCCTCAAATTCGGCAGAGCTGTTCCCAATCTTCACAAGACGGAAGCGGTTGAAGAGCGTTCCGCCTTCGCCGAGGATGAAAACATCGTCCTCTTTGCTGAAAAAGCCGAGGCGATTCTGCGTGGTCGGATTCGTCGCGTATCCAAAAAAGGTCGCGGGCACCTGGGGCACCGGCGGAGGAGGCGGCTTCTGCGGGCCGACAAACTGGCGAGGATGCTCCTGGTGCGCTGCCGCGGCTTTCTCCGCAGGAGTGGGAGCAGGCGGGCCGAAGCTGAAGATATCGTGATGCTCTCCCTTGTATTCGGTGCGGCGAACTTTCTCAAGCAGGTCGAGGCGCAAACTCGGATCCTCGACTTTTAACGGCTCAAATTTGGCGTCTACCGGAGCAAATCCGGGAAGTGCGGAAGTCTGAGTTCCCGCGAAATTCGCATACACCACGGCAATAAGAATCACGCCGAGGACGACGAGAACGATTTGCTGTGTGCGCTTCGACATGGCTAAGTTCGAAAGTACGTCCGCAATTCCAACGTCAAATGCAAATGGCCCAATTCCGCGCGGTCCATCGCGAGACTGTCGAGAAGGTAAAAGCTCTTCGACCGTTCCAGGCCCACGATAAACTGCAGTACCGACGCGTAACTGCCCTCGACGCTCTCTGTGATTCCAATTTCGGTTACGTTGCGGCCCTTCAAAGGCGATTCATGAAATCCCGTCGCGCTGGTCTTTAATCCGGCCTTGGTTGCAATCTCACCGAGATCGTCAACGATACCGGAATAGCCCTTGGCGGCGACCGGCATCTCATGCTCGTAGAACCGGTCCGCCTCTACTCCCACGTCCGGCATGTTCTTGCGAATGCGTTCGCTGCGGCCGATATCCGCTTTGAGAAGCTTCGCCTTAGTCTCAAGCGTCGCGCGCTCGCTGCGGAGTTCGGCCGGATCGGACTGGCGCAACTGCCACAGCAAGATGCTGAAGCCGGCGTCCAGCACCAGGAGAACGCCAAGCCCGCCCAGGACGGCGAGCTTCCAGCCTGCGAATTTTCTTTGCTCGCTCATATCGTCGAATACGTCGCTTCAATCGTTACGGTCATGCGGTCCATGGACTCGGCGCCCGAGCGATTTGAGGCTGGCTCGACATATTTCTCATCTCGTACGTGAACGTCGCTGAACACGGTCGAGGCCTCGAGCGCCCGAATGAATTTCACTTTGCTTTCGTCATCCATCGCTGCAATCGTCAACTTCACCTGCGCGCGGCCGCCTTCGAGCCGCGGCGCAATATTCACGATCCGCACGCCGCTGGGAAGCGCCTGCCCCAGGTCTTCGAAAAGCTTCGGCCACGGAAACGAACGAGCTTCGATCAAAGAGTTCAGAAAGCTCGAGCGATCGAGAACCTGTTTGGCCTCGGGCGTGTCAAAATATTGCCCAAATTGCCGCTGGCGCACTTCGTCCTGGCTAATCTGCGCCTCAATTCGCGAAATATCCGCGCGCACGGCTCGGTTGGCGCTCCAAGTGGAATAGACTTTTTGGGAAAGAATCAGCAGCGCCACGAGACCTACGAATCCAAGCACGCCTGCGCCGACGACAAAGCGACGGTGATTCTCGAGTGGCGTGGTCGAAAGATTTAGATTTATTTTCATCCGAGTTGTGCTCGCTTCATCACGCCTCAGGCGCCGTTAGCCATCCAGCCGACAAGAGCTTCCTGTCCCTGGCCTAGCATGGTTCGCGCGTCCGGGGACAAGCCCATTCCCGATGCACTGTCGGTCAGGTTGCCTGTCTCGACCCTCATCTCGTTGCTGACCGCCAGACGGATCGTTTCTTCGCGGTCACCAAAGCCGGTGATAACGACGCGATCGAGTTCCCCGCCCCACGTGTCCTGGTGATATGCGACTGCCGGGAATATTTCGTCGAGAACGGCCTGCACATCGACTTGTGCCGCGTCCTTGGTAGTCGAAGTCGAGCGATAAACGCAGAGATTGCTGCCGCGAACGATGACCGTCGTCAAGCACTTCGCCCCGGCGCGGAGAAGCAGCGTCGCGCCGGCATCCGAAAGCAGCGGTAAACAGGCCATGGTCGAGCTTAAAACCACACCGGGCACCCCTCCTGCGGCCTCTACGGCTTGTTCATACTCGCGAATGATCGACTGGCGGGCCACGGCCGTAATGACTTCGAGTCCGCCATCGCGGCCAGTTTGTCGCATGGAGGAAACCACCGTGTCGTCAACGTCGAACGGAACGCTTTTCTTCAATCTCCAGCGCAGGAGTGGAATCGCTTCGTCGGCCCGGCGCGGAAGCGTTTCAAATGGAAAAATGAAAATGCGCACAACGGGATCCGGCAAAAGCAGCGCGATCGACTGGCCGCTCAGGGATGTCTGATCGAAAACCGATTTCAACGCGGAACGCAATAAATCCGCGTTCGCCACGTTCTGATCCACAGGTGACGGAATAATCGAGCCTGCGTCGAGCGCGCTGGCGGCTCCCGATTCGAGAGCGCCCTTCCCCGACCAGTGTGCCGCTGCAACGCGATTGGCAGCGATCTCGCACACGCCCGCGGGATGCGGCATGGCATCGAGCCAGGACGTAAGCCGCCTATAAATTCCGCCCGATTGTGCCTGTTGAAGCGAGGCTCCGCTCAAACTACTCAATGAAAGTCACCTTGTTGATTTCGCGAATCGTCGTGAGTCCGGCGCGCACTTTATCGATGCCCGAATCGCGCAGAAACAGCATGCCTTCTTCCTTGGCTGCACGCTTGATTTCCGAAGTGGGGCGTCGCGCAATGATCATTTCCCGCACGCGGTCAGAAAGATCCAAAAGTTCGCAGATAGCGGTCCGGCCGTGATAGCCGGTGCCGCTACACTCGAGGCAGCCCGCGCCCTCGTAGAGAGGCTTGCCGGTCCACTCCGTTGGGTTCAAGCCAAGTTCCTGCAACTGTTCGGGCGCATATTGCACGGATCTCTTACAGTTCTCGCAAATCAAGCGGACGAGGCGCTGCGCCATGATGCAATTGAGCGCAGATACGAAATTGTACGGCTCAACGCCCATGTTGATGAACCGGCCGATTACGTCGGTTACGTTGTTGGCGTGAACCGTGGTGAATACAAGGTGGCCGGTGAGCGCCGACTGGATTGCGATCTGAGCGGTTTCCTGGTCGCGGATTTCGCCGACCATGATCTTGTCCGGATCGTGCCGCAAGATGGAGCGCAATCCTCGGGCGAACGTCAGGCCCTTCTTCTCGTTTACGGGGATCTGAGTGATTCCGCGCACCTGATATTCGACCGGGTCTTCAATCGTTATGAATTTGTCTTCCTCACTCTTGATCTCGTTGATCGCGGCGTAAAGCGTCGTGGTCTTTCCGGAACCCGTCGGCCCGGTTACCAGCACCATGCCGTATGGCTCACGAATATAGCGCCGGAGCCGCCGCAGTTCCTCGGGGCCGAATCCGACTACATCGAGGGTCAAATTACGGAATTTCTCGCTGAGCGTTTCCTTGTCGAGGACGCGGAGAACGGCGTCTTCGCCGTTGATTGACGGCATGATGGAAACGCGGAAATCGATGAAGCGGCCCTTGTAGCGAACCCGGAAGCGGCCATCCTGCGGGACACGGCGCTCTGCGATGTCGAGTTCGCTCATGACCTTGATTCGCGAAAGAATTGTCGCGTGCCACTCTTTGCTGAGCGGCGCCATTGCGAGTTGAAGGATGCCGTCAATCCTGTACTTGACGACGACTTCGGTGTTCCCTGTTTCGATGTGAATGTCGCTCGCTCGACGCTCGAGGGCGGTGAAGATGACTGTATCGACGAGACGCACGACGGGGCTCACGCCGGTATCGCGCGTGAGCTTTTCCATCGAAATGTTTTCTTCGCTCTCCTCGTCTTCCGTGACCACTTGGAGCGTGAAGCCCTCGGTGGCCTGATCGAGCACGCGCTGCGATTGCTCGGTTCGCTTCAGCAGATCGCCGATCTGCGTCGCCGTCGCAACTTTGATCTGAAGTTTCTTACCGATCAGCAGAGATAGCTCGTCGTAAACGAGCACCTGGCTCGGGTCGGATACGGCGATTGCCAGCGAGTGGTCATGGGCCTCGAGCGGGACAAAGTTGTAGCGAAACATCAGTTCGGCAGGAATGCTACGGAAAAGCTCAGGGTCTATCCGTTGTTCGCGCAGGTCTACGAAGGGGCAACGATACCGTGTCGCCAGAATCCTGGTGCGCTCGAGCTCGGCCACGTCGTCGGCGTGTACCGGGGCCATCGTATTTCGGTTCGTCGTTGCCATGATTTCCTAGCCCTGCATCGATCCCGTCGTCAAAGAGAACATGGGGAGGTACAAAGCAATCAAAATAAAGGCTACCACACAGGCCATGATGACTAAAATTGCCGGCTCAATCCACGCCAGAATGGCGCCCAACTTCATGTCCACTTCTTGTTCGTAGAATTCCGCGACGCTCGACAGCATGGGAGCGAGCGCGCCGGAAGCCTCGCCGACTTCAATCATTTCCAGCGCAAGATCCGGTATGACTTTCGTTCCTTCAAGCGCGGTGTGCAAGGGCACTCCCTCGCGCACGCGCGCGGCGGCGTCTCGCACGGACGTTGCGATCAAGCGGCTGCCCATGGCTTCGGATGATGTATCGAGCGCCGACACTAGAGGAGTGCCACCCGCGAGAAGCGTTGAGAGCGTCCTTACAAACTGGGCGATCTGCGCCTTCAGCCAGATTTCGCCGATAAGTGGAACTTTCGGCTTGAGCCGGTCAACCACGAGCGCGCCGTGATCGCTTCTCAGCCACAGGTACATGAGAAAGCCTCCAGCAGCAAGCACGCCAACAAAAACGAAAATGTAATTGCGCAGCGGCAGCGAGATCGCGAGCACGATGCGCGTTGCCATCGGAAGTTCGACGTGCAATTGATCGTACAACTCGGCGAATTTCGGCACGGCAAACGTGACCAAATACGAGAGCACCAGCACCGTCATGGTCACGAGTATGGCCGGATAAATCAGAATATTCTTGAGACGGCTAATGAAATTGCTGCTGGTCCGCTGGTACGCGATGTACTGGTCCAGAACGCCGCTTAAATTGCCGCTTCTCTCGCCTGCCATTACAGACGTCGTGTAAACCGGCGGAAAGACACCTTGAGCCGAGAGCGCTTCTGACAGAAGCGAGCCATTTCGCACGCGGCCGCGAACTTCGCCGAGGATCGGCCGTAGCTTGGGCGCGGCGGCCCGCTCGGCAAGTAGATCGAGAGCCGACAAAATCGGCAAGCCGGCCTTGATTAGAGTATTGAATTGCTGGTTGAAAATCAGGAAGTCCTGTCCTCGGACGAGTCGGCTTGTACTCGAACGCCGGAACTTTGTAATGAATCCGAGGTGCTTCTTGATGGAGTAGACGTAGAAACCGCGCTCAGCGAGGCGCTGCCGCGCCTCGGCCTCAGTCAGCGCTGTCTCCACCTGTTCGAAGACCCGCCCACTCGCATCTCCCAGCTTGCAGACAAATTCAGCCATGTATCAGTTTCGCCAGGACCTTCGACTCGCGGGAACCCATTAGAGTTTAGCACATACCGAGTTGGCCGAGTCCGCCACGGATCCTCAGATAAATGCGTATTGCGTCAACGCCAGCTACTAGTACTGATGCGTCGAGGGGGCAAATCTTTGCCTGCCCGATTCAAGTAATTGTTGGCTTGTTGCCGGGAATGAAGACGCGGATGTTCGCGATGACCCGAAAAAGTTCAGTGTACGCCCTTGGCTAGATCCTCTTGATTGACGATGGTCACGCCGGCGGGCGGCTCGAAGTGAAACATCGATTCAGGCAGAGGCATATTCTCTTTCCAATTGCCAAAACGGAACTCCGTTTCAACGTCCCCCGGCTCGCGAATCACGACGCGCGCGAGTTCCGCCGCCGGGCTGACCTCGAAAAGAATCTCCCGAAACGCCTCTTGCACGTTCCGGTCACTCGACTTCTGCGGCAGGCAGCGAAGAATGCGGTTGCGTGGATCGTAGGGCAGATCCGCTGGAGAAGACGTTCCGGTTGCTTCGTCCAATAATTCCATCTGGCCGCACAGGCGGTCGAGATGAATTTTCCCGGTTAGAAGCGAGAGCGGCGTGCGCCAGTCTTCGCTTTCTTTTACACTCGCGCGGCTGGCGGTGCGATCGGCCGGAACGTAGAACCAGACGTTCTTCCCATCCACGACGAAGAGCTTTTGCTCCGGAGACTCGTATTCCCAGCGCATGCGTCCAGGCTTCGAAAAAAAGACAATACCGGATTCCGCCTGACCTCCACTGCCACCGGCGTTATATCTCTCGTAGAACTGGGCCTTGAGAGTCTGCGCATGCGCGTAACGGGCTTCCACGGCTTTCGCCATAGATGCCGCGCTTGCTCTTGCATTTTGCAGCGGACTGCCTAGCGCGAGCCAACAGAGGACAAGCCACATGCACTCAGTCTAGCAAGAAATGCCCATGTGATACCCGTGCTCACGCTTCTGCATCTCTACGGGCGCGTCAATCAAACTTCCTGCCGGGCCACCTGTCGGGCCAGCGGATCTTGCCCTGAAAGTAACCTTCAACTAGCTTGGGCTACCGTCGCCACAGACCGCCGAACGCTATACTTATGAATGGGAGCCTTCAAATAGCTTGTTCGATCGAAAGCAAATGACCTTTCGCGACGCGTCGACGGACTCTGCCGCCACGGGAATCCTCGATTCGGAGGAAGACAGCTCAACAGTTGCCGGCAATCCGCGCTCACTCGCATCGCCTGCGATCGAATCGGCGCGTGCCTCGAATCTCAGCCGCAAGTCTCCGTGGGTGGACGCCGCGCTTTTCTTGATCGTGTGGCTGCCCGCTGCCGCCATGGCAGTCTACTTAAAGTGGTACTCCATGACGGGTCTTGGCGGCTTTACGAAAGCCACACACTCGATGGGGTATCTGACGCTCAGCCCCAGCAAGCACCTGAGTTTCTTCAATGGCGAAATCTTCACAGGATTTCTGCTGATCCCCGTTGTTCTTCTGATCTTGAATCGCTGCCTCGGCCGATGGTGGGCTGCTATAGTCACGCCGATTGTGAGCATCGCCTACATGCTGCTTTTCGCAGTTCAACTCCGCGCGCTGGAGGAAGTCGGCCGGTATATTTCACTGCACGTTATCGGGATCGCGATCGGGTGGGGACTTCACGAGCCGGGCGCGAACGCCGGCTATCTGTCGGCCCGAGGCATAGCCGAAATACTCGTGGCGCTCGTTGCCATGTGCGGTGCGATTGTTTGGAGCTTGAAACAGCACGGGCATCTCTATTCCAACCGGACTCTGCGCACCGTTCGGATTTCCGCCGAGCTTTACGTTCTCGCGATAGTGATTGTGCTTGCCGCTGGATGGCAGACGAGTGAGTTTCGGACGCCCTATCACGAGAGCACGTTCGTGCGCGCCGTCGTGTCTCTGTGGCGCGAAAAGCCGGTCGATACCGGCGAATTTGCCGCTTTCAATGTTGATCGCATAAAGCAACTGGACATCAAGACCCTGAATTCTGTTTCCTCCGCGGACCTCATCGCACGCTACCGCGATCTCGCACACGCTCCCACTCCTTCAGCCGATCCCCGCTATTTCGGCAAAGAAGAGGGAGACAACGTTCTTTTCTTCGTGATGGAGACGACGCCTGACGAATTCCTTCCCGCTGATGACGATATGGCGCAATTTCCAAATATGCGGCGCCTAAGAGAAAAATCCTTCGTTGGCGTGAAGCACTATACGACTCTGCCGTTCACGCAGTGCGCGCTGTTCTCCGTCTTCAGTTCGTGGTATCCGCTGGATACGCTGCATGCCGTCCGCGGCTATCCTGAAGGTGATGTTCCGCCGGATTTTCTCTACCATTTGAACTCGATGGGATATGAATCGGCGGCGTTCACTCCGCTCACAGGACCGAACAATCCGGACGAGGCCATTTACGCTGCGGTCGGTTTCAAGGATCATTTCTACCTCGATCCTAATGCACAGTTGCCTGCCGTCTCCGGTTTCGATGGGCAACCATCGTGGAAAAGTCATCGTATCGGCGCCGATTTGGTGACTTTGCAGAACCTCGAATCGCATTTGGACGGCTGGATCCGTTCGCATCAAAGATATGTCGCCGCGTATCTACCGCAGGTAGGACACTTTCCGTATCCAGATGCGTGGCCGGAGGATAGCGACGACGATCTGCGCAATCGTGGCCGGGCGATTATTGCGATGCAGGACGCGTGGCTCGGGCAATTGATGGATTTTCTCGCGCAGCGCGGACAACTGGACCGCACAATAATCCTGGTATTCGGCGACCATGGCCGCCGCAATACACGCGAAAACCCCGACCTTCGCCGCGGCACGATTGACGAGACCGCGTTTCACGTTCCACTTCTCGTCTACGCTCCCCGCACTCTCGACCACACCGAGCGCATTCCCTGGATTACGTCCCATATCGATCTGGCGCCGACTGTTCTCGACCTGCTCGGAATCAAACGCGAAGAAGAGACTGCGCAAGGAACGGCAATCTGGAACCCTGCGCTGGCGGACCGCACGACATTTTTCTTCGCGCAGCCCCTTTTCGGCGCGGATGGCTACACCACCCAGGGAAAGTTTTTCATGTGGCACTACGATTCGGACATGATTTACGAAAACAAGCAGGCTTTCTTCGACGACACGAACTTCATCATGCGAAAGTCCCCCATCGGGCGCGACGTCACATCGAACATTCGGAGCATGGTCGACCTTCAGGCTACGTGGCAAAGCCGCTTCGCCCGTCCACCCGCGCCGTAATCGTAGCGTTTGAGCGTTCCCAGCGCCTCACGTCTGGCATCGCGCGAATTATTCGTGTTTGCACATTGGCACGCCCGAGCCAGACCCGCATCCACAGACAAGTCTCCCCAGTGATAGATTCTCATGATGAAGTGGGATACAACGTTGTCGCTTGAGCGAACGCTTGCCTGAATCTCGCGCAACGCAACCGTCGTCCTACTCGACCACGTCGCCGCACTCGCGCCTGCTGGCAACGCAACTCCTGCTCCTGATCGCGCTGAGCGCGCTGCCGTATCTGCCTTCTCTCAAATATCAGTTCGTTTATGATGACGAAGTTCAGATCGTAAACAACACTTCGATACAAAGCTGGGACGCAGTCCCTTCGTACTTCACGAGTACGCTTTTTGGCTCCGACGATCGAACGGCGGCCAGCAATTTTCATTACCGCCCAATTTTCTTTCTGTGGCTTCGGATCAATGATTCTCTTTGGGGACGAAATCCCGTTGGCTGGCACGCCTCCGCGCTTTGCCTTCACCTTGCAGTGACGGTTTTGGTGTTCTTCCTGCTACGACGGAACGTCAAGAATTCATGGATCGCGGTGGTCGCTGCACTAATCTTTGGCGTTTATCCGGCTCACATCGAGTCGGTCGTGTGGGTATCCGGCGCAACCGATCCTCTTGCGGCGCTTTTCTTGCTTGGAAGCGTCCTTCTCTGGCTGAGTGGAAGCGGCTGGAAGAATAGCCCGGGTCGCATTGGGTCGCTCGTCTGTTACGCCGCGGCGCTTCTGACCAAGGAGACCGCGATCGTTTTTCCCGCAATCGTTTTCATTTACGCGCTTCTAGGTGTGGAGAATACACGCACGCCTGAGGCGGCCGACGGAGGTCTCGCTCCTGAGGCTAACGTTCGGACCGCATTTCAGGCAATTGCTGAGACTGTTCCCTTCCTCGTTGTTAGCGCGCTCTATCTGGCAGCGCGTTACGTGGTGTTGCGCGGGGTGCCGACGCAGGTGCCCTGGCTGGCAACCCGCGACGCGCTGGTCACCGTGCCGTTAGTCCTGGTTTTTTATCTGCGGCACTTGATCTGGCCGTTTGGCCTCAGCCTGTTCTACAGTTTCCCCGTCATACCGAGCCCGATGAACGTGCTGTTCTGGTTGCCGGTGGCCACACTGGCTGCTTTGGCGGCGTTGATCTATACGTGGTGGCGTCGAACGAACGAATCATCGATAGCGTTGGCCGTGGCCTGGTGCTTTCTTCCGCTCCTGCCCGTACTCGACATCGCTCTCTTCCAGCGAGACGACACGGTGCACGACAGATACCTGTATCTGCCGAGCATCGGCATCGCGATCGGCGCCGCGCTCTTGCTCCATCCGTCCACGCGCGCCCTTGAAAAATGGCGTCGGCCGCGTTTGGCTTTCACCGTTGCGGCCATCTTGATCACAATTTTGGCCTTTTCGACTGTCGCCCAGTCGGCGCCCTGGCAAGATAACCTCGCGCTCTACATTCACGCCTGCGAGCGATCACCCAAGAACACCATTGCGCGGAACAATCTTGCTGCCGAGTTCGTCAAGCAAGGCCGTCTGGGCGACGCCAGTCCTATCTTTCAGGCTGTCTTGCTCGATCGCCCGGATTATTGGCTCGCGAACTACAACTTCGGATATCTGAATTACCGGCTGAAGCATTTCGACGTGGCCGAAGATTACCTGCGCCGCGCGATCGCCCTAAATCCCGCCGACCCCGACGAGCATGCCTACCTCGGCCTTACTTATTTCCACGTGAATCGTTTCGCAGATGCCGCTGCAGAATTACGATCGGCCATCTCAATTAAACCCGAGGGCACCGGGTATCACATTGCACTCGCAATCGTGCTGCTCCAACTGCAAGACCTCGACGGGGCCCGGGCTGAATGCCTGGAAGAATTGGCGTATCACCCTGATAATCCCGCAGCGCGCGGCGAACTGGAGCTAATCGAGCAGCGAATCGCAAAACGCAGCGAACCTCAGAAATGATCCGGAGAGGCAGAACTACTGAAGCGCAGGCAGGGTCTCGCAGGCCGTGGTGCTGCCCGAGACCGCACCGGTTATGTCGTAGTGCAATGAACCCGGTTCGTCGCTGCAAAAGCTGCGTTGCCCGGTCATGCCGTAGGAAGTTGGGACGGCGGTCACAAGGTAGTTGTTGAAGCCGGGATTTGAGCAGGTGGGGCCTGTGGTGCCTTGCGGGGCACCCACGCCTGTAAGGGCGTAGCTATATCCGCCTTTCACGCCGGCGGCAACGACTTCATCAATCAAGTTTGCTGTATCGCAGGTGGCAGTGTTGCCTCCTCCAGCGGGCGGCCCGAGCACGGCAAGCGAAGGGGGAAAGCCATTGTCGTAGGTGGAGTTGTACACGACCGACGCCGTGGTAATGGTCCTTACGTACGACGCGGCCGCAGCTTCATTTGCTGACATTCGCGCCCGCATGAAGTTCGGAACCGCAATCGCCACGATGACTAAGATAATCGCTACGACGATGAGGAGTTCGATCAGGGAAAAACCGCGGGAGTTTGATTCGGCCGCGTTTGAGTTTGAGGTTATTTCGCGCGGTGGCATGGCCGGTTGCCGTCCTTTTTTTAGAGCGACAGGGAGGAAGCTTGACGCTTCCTCCCGTCGGCCTAAACCATGCTTACTGCAGTGGCGCGGACGTTGCTGATGCCGCACCAGTCGCGTTGAAGCGGATCACACCCGTCTGGTCGGTGTAGAAGTAGCGTTGACCAGTGGTGCCCGGCGTAACCGGCTGTGCAGTGATGGAGTACAGGTTCCAGCCAGC
>Ga0302326_10002792_pt1 | contig 41995 bp, 31 predicted proteins | sample Palsa_T0_3_FD_202264 | JGI IMG/M metagenome (GOLD analysis project Ga0302326, IMG submission 202264) | Peat permafrost microbial communities from Stordalen Mire near Abisko, Sweden - Palsa_T0_3 | ecosystem: Environmental > Terrestrial > Soil > Palsa > Peat permafrost | place: Sweden: Abisko...
GGACGCCCGTGTCAACGGTGTTCGAGAACCTTCAGGATATGAGCGTTGACGAGCTTGTGGACGAATTCGGAGTGACTCGGGAGCAGGTTCAAGCGGTTCTGCAATTTGCAGCGCATAGCACGGAAGCAGAGGCTCCGCACCCGTAAATGCTGGCTCTTTTCGACAACGGCACCCCGCGCACTCTCGCCCGCCATCTGATCGACCACCACACGGTCACGGAAGCCCGCGCCCGCGGGTGGGAGGAATTGGAAAACGGAGAACTCTTGAACCAGGCGGAGGCTGCTGGGTTTGAAGTTTTGCTGACGACCGACAAGAATCTCGGCTATCAACAGAACTTAACGGGCCGCAAGATTGCCATCGTTGTGCTTGGACAAGGTCGCTGGACACTCATCACGCCCCATGTGGCGCAGGTCGTTGCAGCTGTGACGCGGCTATACCAGGAAGCTTCGCAGAGGTAGAAATTCCGTTTCGCTAAACGCGATGACGGGTTGAATCAAAGCGGACCTGTTGCTCGTACTGTTGTTTTATGTCATCACTAGCGCTTGACTCCCATTTCATGAGCCCGAATTACAGTGAGCCTGCATCTGATGTTTGATGTATGATGCAGACAGCACTGTAGCCGGGGAGGCGACATGCGCACAACACTAACAATCGATGATGACGTCCTCGCAGCCGCCCGCGAACGTGCCGATTTCGAGCGTAAGACCATCGGCGAGGTGATCTCATCCCTGGCCCGACAAGGTCTTTGTCCGCCCCAGCAAACCCAAAAATTCCGCAACGGCGTTCCTTTACTGCCGATTCAACCAGGGGCCAAATCCGCCACCCTCGAACTCATCAAAGAGCTGATGGACGAGACTCCGTGACGTATCTATTGGACGTGAACGTTCTGATAGCCCTTATCGATCCCGCCATCAGTTATCACGAAACGGCTCAAAACTGGTTTGCGTCCGTCGGACGGAAATCTTGGGCTACCTGCCCTTTGACCGAAAACGGAGTGATCAGGATCGTCGGAAATTCCCGGTACCCAAACTCCCCAGGTAACCCCAAAGCCGTAGCTGAATTGCTGACTCGCTTCATCGAAGAGCCAGGACATGAATTCTGGCCCGATGACATCAGCCTGCTCGATGGCGAGAAGGTGGACGTAAGCCGTCTACTGAATTCGAGCCAGGTCACAGACAGCTACCTCCTGGCGTTGGCCATCGCCCACGGAGGGCAACTGGCAACCTTCGATCGTCGCTTGATATCGGATGCAGTGAAAGAGGGCGCAAAAGCAGTGTATTTAATCGGCGCTCAGTAAAAGGATCGAGCCCCCACCGGACCGGTCGAAACTATATCCCCATCCCAAACTCAGAAGCCGTCTGCGTCCCGGCATTAGAGTAAAAATCATACGGCGTCCGGTGATTGAACTTGTAACGTTTGCGCAGTTCGTGGCCCACAAACACGCTCACCGCGGCAATCCCCAGGCCCACCGACACCCATCCGATAGCCCGCAGAGCGCTGTGTATGGTTTTAGTATCGTTTTCTGCTTCGATCTCGGACATTTTAATACGCCCCCTGAGCAAATAATAACTCACCGCTGGTTAAGACTGTCCAGAACGAACCTTGTCAACCACCGCCAATTATTCAATGGAATCAAGTTGGGCAAGCCATCGCTGCTTCACCATTTCGGGCAGAAAACTGGCCCGAAATGAGTTCGCGGCAAGCCGCTTCAGCTCTTCCCTGTCAAATCCCTGCACCGTATGCGCCAGCCTGTACTCATTCTCTATCGAAGACCCGAAGAACGCCGGATCATCCGAATTGAGCGTAACCATCAATCCCGCATCGAAGTACCGCCGCAGCGGATGCTCGGCAAACGAAGCGCAAACCCCGGTTCGCACATTCGAACTCGGATTCAGCTCCAGTGGAATCTGCCGCCTGCGCAACTCGTCCATCAACTCCGGATCGCGGATAGCCGAAAGCGCATGACCCAGCCGCTCCGAGCCAACCGAGAGCGCATCCCAGATCGCCTCAGGACCAGTCGTTTCGCCGGCATGATTAGTCAGCCGCAAACCAGCCGCAGCCGCCTCGGCATACAGCGCCCTAAACGGCTCAGAAGCCGCCACGCGCTCATCCCCGCCCAGCCCAATGCCGATGATGGATGGATATTCGCCGCGCAATCGCGCCGCCATGCGAAAGACCCGCTCAGCCTCAGGAACGCTGAAATGCCGCACCGCGTCGTAAATCCAGTAAAGCGTGACCCCAAAATCGCGCTCCCCACGCAACCGAGCCCTTTCCAGACCTTCGAAAATCTTCTCGAAGAGAAGCGGATCGGCCGCATCCTCCTCCTTGCGCCAGTAATAGACCACCCCAACCGAGATATACACCTCGGCATGGACCACCCCTTGGGCCGCCAGCCCCTCAATCATGCGATAAGCAGCCAGCTCATACTCCGCCGCCCCGCGCAGCCGCCGGGTAACCGCCTTGAACGCGATCATAAAACCCGAAAAATCCGTGTACTGATAAAGGGCTTCAGCATCCTCAAGCGTCAGCGGCTCGGAATCCGTGCGCTGACTCAGCTCCGCCAACGTGGCTGGCTCAATCGTGCCCTCAAGGTGCAGATGCAGCTCCGCCTTGGGGAGCCTGCGGATAAATTCAAAAACCTCGTCAGACATACTTCATTCTATTTCGCTCGCGCAAACTCCGACCGGTGGCGGCTATAACAGACATAAATCACCAGCCCAATCACCAGCCAGATAAAGAAGCGGAACCATGTGATAACCGGAAGTCCGCTCATCAGCAATACGCAGAAAACCACGCTGAGCACCGGAATCACCGGACCGCCGGGAACGCGGAAGCCGCGACGGCGCTCCGGTTCCCGATACCGCAGCACCAGCACGCCAATCGAAACCAGAACAAAGGCGAACAGCGTCCCAATGTTCGACAAATTGGCCAATAACTCAATGTCAAAAAGACCGGACGGGATAGCCACCAGAAAACCAGCGACCCAGGTCGAGAACGTTGGCGTTCGAAAGACCGGATGAATCTTGCTGAAGATCTTTGGCAGCAGACCATCTCGCGACATTGAGTACCAAACGCGGGATTGGCCCAGCTGATAGACCAGCAGCGAAGAGATCATGCCCATCAACGCGCCGATCAGCACAATCAGCCGCACCCAGTGCAGTGGATGGCCGCCGGGAAGCAACGAAAGCTTCTTGAGCGCGTTGACCACAGGGGCCGCGTCGTCGATCATGGACTGCCATGGAACCAGACCTGTGAGGCAAATGGCGACCGACAGATACAACACCGTACAGACGATGAGAGTCGCGATAATGCCGATCGGCAAATCCCGCTGCGGCCGCTTGCACTCCTCTGCCGCAGTGGAGACGGAATCAAAACCGATGTAAGTAAAGAAAATGATGGAGCCGCCGGTCAGCACTCCGGAGAAGCCATTAGGCATGTAGGGATGCCAGTTGCCAGGGTGAAGGTACCCGAGCGCCGCGCCAACGAAAACCAGGATAGCCGTAATCTTGATCCCGACCATGAAGTTGTTGGCTTTGGCCGATTCCTGAATCCCGCGGACCAGCAGCACCGTAAGCAAAAGCACAATGAAAAACGCCGGAATATTAAAACCAAAATGCCACCCGGGATTGTAAAGAACCTTGCCCTGCAGATCCGTCATACCGTCGGAAAGGTACGCTGGAGTGATCCATTTTGGCGAAGGATGAAACCCAAACCAGTCCAGAAAATCAACCACATGCGCTGCGAATCCGACACTGACAGTCATATTCGATCCCGCGTACTCAAGGATCAGATCCCAGCCTATAATCCAGGCCACAAGTTCGCCCATCGTCGCGTAAGCATACGTGTAGGCTGACCCCGCGATAGGGATCATGGAAGCCAATTCGGCATAGCAAAGCCCAGTCAGCGCACAGACAATCGCAACCAGGACCAAAGAGAGCGAGATCGCTGGCCCCGCGCCCGGTCTACCCCCCGACAGCGCCGTATGCTGGATTGCGTGCAGAACGAGGTCAGATATCGGAGCTTCACTCCACTCGGCAACGCTCGACTGGCTGCCAGAGATCGCCGTCCCGATGACCGTGAAAATCCCAGACCCGATCACAGCCCCAATACCCAGCGCCGTCAGCGACCAGGGACCGAGGGTCTTTTTCAGGCAATGTTCAGGATCCTGGGAGTCCAGAATCAGCTTGTCAATGGACTTGCGGCGCAGCAGTTGGCTTGCCAGGGGGTTAGCTCCTCGCCCTTAAGATGGATCGCTCACCAGTTCCGTTTGCCCAACTATACAAGACTGCAAAGGGCTCCTGCGAACAAACTCAGGAACCCTTGCGTAGAACTGAAATTGCCCCGAATTGAGCACCGCGGGTGCCCCATATCTGTCCGGCGTTCTATGCCGGACAGATATGGGAGGGATGCTGTGGGAGCGATGCCCGTGGGAGCGATGCCGCCCCTACTTCCGTTTGGACTGACCGCGCGCTGCCTTCTTCAACTTCTGTTTGTTCTCGCCACGCGCGCCCGCGCGCGGACCCTTCGGAGCGGCCTTCTTGCGTGCGGCGCGCTTCAGCTTCTTTCGTTCCTGTACATCCTCAATTTTGGTAGTGTCTGCCATGCTCTTCTCTTTTCCTGTTGCTTGAAATGTCTTCGCGGGATGGTCGGGTATCGCTACATCTTCTCAAGTTGTGCGAACTTTTCGATCAGCTTCTTCACCCCAAACTTAGCAAAGTGTACTGTAAGTTTCGCATCTTCGCCGTCTCCTTCGCGCAGAATCACCGTTCCTTCGCCATATTTTCCGTGACGCACCCGGCTGCCCTTCGCCAAACCCGCCGGCGCCACAGAGACAGGAATCTCCATCTTCGGCCGCGAAAACCCTCCGCCCGGCCTCCCACCTCCAGCCCGCCCGCCAAAAAACTGCGCAATGTTATCCAGCGAATCAGGCGCTTTCTCCGCCGATTTAGCACCCGAACCCGCACCTGAATACGCCTTGGGATAAGGCGTAGCCTTCAGCCCGGCATACTTGGCCCCAGCAGGAGCACGTCCCGGCAGGCCTGCGGAATTGCTCGCGGAATTTCCAGAATGACTCTGGTCCTCATCCTCATAGCTATAGTGCCCGCCTTCAAAATCCGACCCCGCACCCGCAGCCAGTCCAGTCCGGTAGCTCGACCCAAACCCGCTTCCCCAGCTCCCGCCCGACTGGCCGCCGCGATGCATAGGCGTACCCAGATTCTCCATCAGCCGCCCCGGAATCTCCTCCAGAAACCGCGAAGCCATGCTCGCCTCAGGCGCATCATTCCCGTAGCGACGACGATACTGCGCCCGCGTCAGCACCAGCGTATCCATCGCCCGCGTCATACCCACATAGCAAAGCCGCCGCTCCTCTTCCAACCCATTCGGATCGTTCAGCGTCCGCGAATGAGGGAAAAGACCCTCCTCAAGCCCAGCCAGAAACACCAGCGGAAACTCCAGCCCCTTGGCCGCATGAAGACTCATAAGCGTCACCCGCGCATCCGCATTGAACTGGTCCGTATCCGAAACCAGCGCCGCATGATCCAGAAACTCGCTCAGCGTCTCGCCGCGCTCCTCCGCATCCTGCGCCGCATTCGCCAGCTCCTTCAGATTCTCAATCCGGCTGATCGCCTCCGGCGAACCCTCCTGCTCCAGCACCCGAATATACCCGCTGCGATCAATCAGGAATCGAATCAGCTCCGGCAGCGTTCCCCGTTCTCCCGGCTTGCGAAACGCAGCCTCAGTCGCCTCAGCCCTGGCCGCCGGGTCCGCTCCCCGAACCTCAATCGGCTTCCGCGTCGCCGTCTTACCCGCCGCGCTCTTATGAAACGGCGAAAGCATAGCCACATCCATCAGCGGAACAGGCGCAGCCTCAGTCTGCCCGCCAAAATCAAACTCCGTCCCCTCGCCCGCGTCCGCTGCGGCGCCAAAATCAAAGTCAAGATTCCCGCCAAAAGCAAAACCGGCATCCGGCTCGTCATCCGAAATACTATCCAGACTCAATTCAGCCAGCGCAGGCGAATCCAGCCCCGAAAGATCCAGCCCGGAAGAGTCCTGCGCAGCCAAATCCACCGCCAATTTCCCCGCAAAGTCAGGATTAAGCAAAGCCTGAGCATCCAGAATCAGCCGCTGAAACCCCTCCAGCGCCGCGCAAGCCCGCGCCGGCACCAGCTGATTCCGAATCGCCTGCCCAATCGCCTCCCACGTCGAAACGCCCGTCTCCAGCGCCAGCCGCTCCAGCGTCTCCAGCGTAGTCTTCCCAATCCCCCGCGGCGGGGTATTGACAGACCGCTGCAGCGCCACCGAGTCATGCGGATTCTGCACCAGCTTCATATAACTCAGCAGGTCGCGAATCTCAGCCCGCTCATAAAAGCTGAACCCGCCCACCATCGTGTACTTGATCCCGTACCGCCGCAGCGCCTCTTCCACCAGCCGAGACTGCGAATTCGTCCGGTACAGCACCGCCGTGCGAGCCTCATCCCGATTCTCGCTCGTCGCCTCGCGCAAAAACTTCTGTATCCTGTCGGCAATAAACAGCGCCTCATTTTCGCCATCCGGAGCCTCATAGTACCCAATCATCGCCCCGCCATCGCGCTCCGTCCAAAGCGTCTTGCCCTTGCGCTGCGCATTGTTGGCAACCACCGCTCCAGCCGCCTCCAGAATCACCTGAGTAGACCGGTAATTCTGCTCCAGCCGGACAATCTTGGCATTCGGAAAATCCTGTTCAAACTCCAGAATGTTCCGAATATCCGCCCCGCGCCACGAGTAGATGCTCTGGTCCTCATCGCCCACCGCGCACACGTTCCGGCGCTCGCCCGCCAGCAGCTTCATCAGCTCATACTGCGGCCGATTCGTATCCTGATACTCATCCACCAGCAGATACTTGTACCGCCGCTGATACCGCTCCCGCACCTCGCTGGAAGCCTTCAACAACCGCACCGTCTCAAGCAGCAGATCGTCAAAATCCAGCGCATTGTTCTTGGCCATCTCCTTGCGATAAGCCTCGTAGATATGCGCAATCCGCTCGCTCCCAGGGTCACTCGAACCCAGGTAATACTCCTGCGGATCGATCATGTGGCTCTTCGCCCACGAAATCTTCCCCAGCACATTGCGCGGCGTCAACTGCTTCGTATCCAAACCCATGCGCTTCATGATCGTCTTCACAATCGACTGCTGATCGTTCTCGTCATAAATCGCAAACGCCCGCGTAAGGCCCTCCCCGCCAACCCGCAAAGCCTCAATATCCCGCCTGAGAATCCGCACGCAAAGCGAGTGAAACGTAGCAATCAGCGGCTTCGTCAGCGAACCATGTTCGAGCAGCTTGTCAATGCGCTCGCCCATCTCTTTTGAGGCTTTATTGGTAAACGTCACCGCCAAAATCGAATCCGGCGCAACGCCTTTCTCCTGAATCAGGTAAGCAATGCGGTAAGTAATCACGCGAGTCTTCCCCGACCCAGCCCCAGCCAGAATCAACACCGGCCCATCGACAGTCTCGACAGCAGCCCGCTGCTCAGGATTCAATTGGTCAACAAGATGCTGCAAGGTGATCGCGTCCGGCGGGAAAGTATCCTCTTCCAGTGTACCGCCGCTTTGGAGTGCCGGGCGCCAGCCGCCCATCCCCGTATTGCTGAAGATACGTGACTGAAGGCATGGCCTTGTGGTTGTGTTCAGCGATTGTTATCATCGGTTCACTATGAATGGCGCATCGAAAATCGCAACGAGTCTGGGCATGGCTATGAGCAGGCTATTCCCATCTGGATCGGGCGGTTTTCCAGGTGAACACTATGCCATGCTGGATGGTCGACGTGCCTCCTTCGCATGCTCAATGGTTGACAAACCAGATATTCCACCTGAGAACTCTCGAAACTGGCAATGGTCGTCCGATCTAGCACATCATGTCTTTATAACCCCCGATACAGTGGAGGTGCGATCCGGCCGCGATCCGGACATCCGGCGCTTTAAACGCACAAGCATAGAAACTCGGCTCGAAGAGTTTTTAACGTTCCTCGATAATTCACGTCGATACGCTCTGCCAGACGTCGTACCATTTCTTGCCGATGAGTTCCGGACGATCTGGGCTGAGAGCGGACACGCCGAGGGTCAGAGCGCGTTGGTTACTTTTCTCCTGGCTTTATGCGCGGCAGGCGAAGGTGATCCAAGCGTTCTGGAGGATGCGGCATGGCGTGGCACGACGGCCCTGGAGATTGGAATCGACGGCTTAGGCCTGGATGCTGGAGATCTACTTAAGCCGACTATGCAATGCGCGCTAAGGATGCAAGCAAGTGTCCCGCTTGGTCTTCGGCTCATTCCGTCGTTGGTCCTGCGCCACACTGCGGGACGACTATTTCAGGAAGCACACGCAGTTCTGGAATCGACGCAGTTCGATCTCTTTGGAAATGCATCAATTTCCACAACGCCGGGTTACTCACCTACAGGAGCATACTTTACGCCCGTCCCCATTGCCCGATTGCTAGCTGAATGGGCATTGCAGCGCTGGTCCACATTCCCTGATGAACTGACAGTTGCAGACTTCGCCTGCGGGTCCGCAGTTTTCCTTACAGAATCGCTCCGAGCACTTGAAAGGCGAGGTTTTCGAGGTACGGTGCGCATCATAGGCCGCGATAAAAGCGCTCAGGCAGTTATGATGGCCAAAGTCGCCATTCGGGCACTGAAGCATGATGTGCCAACGATGGAAGTTACCACTGATATAAGACAAGCAGATGCTTTGGATAACGTTGATTGGCCGAAAGCGGATATTGTGCTTATGAATCCTCCATTCAGATCGTGGGAGCGAATGGGCTCGCGCGAACGTGAATGGTTGCGTGACGTCACAAATGGCAAAGGTCGCCCCGACTTGAGCGTTGGGTTTATTGAGCATGCTATTCGAAGCCTAAATCCCTCGGGAGTACTCGCTACCTTGGTTCCGGCAGGCGTACTCGCAAGCGAGAGCCTATCGAGATGGAGAGATGAGCTGCTGGAAAAAACGACCCCCAGTTTGATCGCTGTGCTCGGGGAGCATGGACTATTTGAGCATGCCTTGGTGAACGTCGGTATACTCGCGCTTCGGATGAATGCCGAAGTCCGCACTGCATCCAAATCCCCGCTTTACGTCGCCTGGTCATCCGCAGAGACAGGAGCGGCATCTCGGGTCATGCGTACAATTCGCAAATCAATATCGGGACCCCATGAATCGGGATCCTTGCGCGGTGATATCGCCAGCTTTAGTTTTTCGATAACAAATATCGATGCTTTGAAGCAGAGGCCGTCTTGGCTTCCCGGCGCAGGGGCGCTCGGTTCTCTGCTTGACGCAATACAAGCAGCGGTAGGCACGAAGGTAGGTGATATCTTCACCGTGCGGCAGGGCATCAGAACAGGCGCAAATGAAGTATTTGTACAGCCAAGAGAAATCGTTGACAGTCTTCCAGAACGTGAACGGCTTTACTTCAAAGAGGCTGTTGACGCCGCGAGCTTTGTAGACGGTGAGATCAAGCCAAAGAAACTCCTCTTCGTAGCGGATAAGGCGTGGCGCGATGAGTCGGAAGTCAGCCGAGCGATCCCACAATTCTTCAACGGGTACCTTAAAACAAGGAAGGAGCCTCTTGAAAATCGCAAACGTAAATCAATGGACACTAGCCGCTATTGGGAACTCACTTGGCCCCGCTTCTGGGCGTTTGATGGACGCCCTCGGCTACTATCCAAACGTTTCGGACTGTATCCCGCATTCGCAAGGGATCCCGAGGGGCGACTCGCCGTAGTGCAAGCTAATGCTTGGATACCAACTGAAACTCTGACAGGGAGCACTGGGAAAGATGCAATTAGGGATCTGCTAACCGCATATTGGTGGATGCTAAATTCGCGCATTGCGGTCGCTCTCTTACGTGAATATTGCCCCAATGTTGCGGGAGGACAGTTAGACCTCGAACACAAATATGTAAAGGATATTCCTCTGCCGCATCTTCCGAAACTCTTTCTACAGAATCCAGCACTACAAATGCTAGCAAGCTCCATTCGCACTCGAAGCGCAGACCACCTGCCAAGCATTTCGGATCGTGATCAATTTGCTGCGACCGCCTTCGGAACGAGCGTATCCGATTGGAACTTGTCAGGAATAGAAGTATCAGACTAAATGGAAGCCAAAGTTACAGAGTTGACGGACCACAAGAAGGGCATCAATGCGGTTTTGGCAGAAGTGTGTGCCGCCTCCAACCCTGAGCCTCTTCTTCGGCAGGACAATCTCATCATCAGTACATCAGATTCGCGGATACTATCAAGAAGGGTCACGACTGACCTTGGTAACAGTGAGTTTGCTGTTAGGCTTCCAATTCCGGATGCCAATGAGGCACGATTCTGGCTTGCGATGCATGAGAAGTGGGAGTACAAGACCCAGCGGATCGTTCGCTTTCACAATTGTGGCCTCCGCCTGTATGTCGGCTCTCGAAATGAGGAAGCGGTTCAAGTCATGAGGCTCGAATGGGTCGCACCGACAACCGATCCCGATGGGAGTCCAATCTACGATGGAAAACACGCCGGGCATCCGCATTGGCATATTGATAGGGCAGCGTTGGTGGGCCCTGAAGATTACTTGCGCTCGCTCGAAGTTCTGACAGCCCCAGATTCGCAACCTGAGCTACAGGATTTCACTGAGTCTGCTGTCCAGCTAGGTCGACGCCTCGTCTACGATTGCTCTTGGATTTTGAAAATGCATCTCCCTGCGCAGGCGAGATGGATGGACTTTGAATGGAAGAATCGCAAGGTACCCGGTCCCCATCAGTCCGAGCCGAGCGACATCGCAGCACTGGGGCGTTGGTGGGCAGGCTCGCTGCGATATTTCGCTACTGAATTGCCAAAAGTAGTGCCCTAGCTATGAGCAAGGGTGCCATTCTTGGCGGGTGGCCGAACTCACCCAAGCCTAAGCACCTCGTGTCACTACCACAAAACTGGGTGCTCGATCCTTCGCCGTACTCTTTTTGGAAGGGTAGGAGACCACAAAAGCCAGCCCCGCTCTGCCGTTGCGTTGTTTTTCTGTCTGTCATTCCCATCCGGGAATCTGCCTCTCCGCCACAGGGCCAAACGCGCCCTCAAACCCATCCCGGCCCAGCGGCGGATACTTCAAATCTCGCTCTTAAGATGTGAGCCCCAAAAAATCTCATCCACCAGTTGCGTGTAATTATCCCCAAAAAGCGCATAATCAAAATAAGCCGCAAACTCAAGCTCAGCCAATCCAGCGAGGAGCAAATCAAAGTGCCAATTACGGTGCCAGATAAGTGCGCAAATCCCCGGCTAAACGCGCCATAACGCACCTAATTTCTCCCGTATACCATTGAAATTAAAAAGGATATCGCAAAAATGCGGTACCCCACCCCCTTTTTCGCCATTCAGGCCAGGTACGCACCCTGCTCCAGCACATTTAGTGTCTGAAGCGCTCCTCCAACCCTCATAATGGAAGCATGCTCCGACCCTGTTACCTCGTGATCGACCGCGAAACCTCAAGCGGCATCTCTACGCGGAAACTCATCATAGAAACCGCAAAATTCAATGTCATCACCGCCTACAGCAGCAAAGAAGCCATCGAAACCCTGAAGAAATATCCGTCCCTCGACGGAGTAGTCCTGGACGCCGGTATGGAAGACATGCCCGCCGAAGAACTCATGGCATCCCTCAAGCAACTCCAGCCCAAAATCACGGTAATCCTCGTCTGCACCCCTCGATCCGCCCCCTGCCAAGGTGCCGATCACACCCTGGAATCCTTCGATCCAAGGCGTCTCCTGGCCTTGCTTGAAAAACTTCAGCCCGAGGCCAGTGCCGCCATAGAAAAGCGCAACGAAGAGCTCGAAGACGCCCAGTTCCGCAACAAATAAATCTCCCGATCGATTCAGCCGGGTGCCGGGTGCCCCATCCTTCGCCGGACTTGCGAAGGGTGGGAACCACAAAGGCCAGCCCGCCCTTGCCGTTGCCTTTCTGTCTGTCATTCCCGTCAGGGAATCTGCTTTTCTGCCCAAGCAGCAACGCCACCGGCAAGGACACGGTGGCTATGGCATTCCTCTACAGAGTGGTCGCTCTAACCGCCCATTCCATATGTAAGCTGGGACAATCATGACTGCGGAAAAAACGAAGCAGCACTTCGGCTGGCGCGTCTACGGCCTGGGCGTGATGGCAGTGAGTCTGGTCAACCTGGTAATAGGCGATTTCGACCCAGGGCAGCCCGTGCCCAGCGGCTTCCCCGCCCGCACCGCTCTGGTCTATCTCGCCAGTGCGTTCATGCTCGTCGCAGCCGCCGCCGTCGAGTGGCGTCGAACCGCGCCCTGGGGCAGCGCCGCACTCACCGCCTACTACGCGCTCATCGTCGTCATCCTCATGAACGGCCCCGTGCTGCTGGCCCATTACGCCGAGTACGGCGCCTACGAAGGCATCTCCATGCAGGTCGCCATCGCCGCGGGTGGGCTGATCGTTTATGCCACCACGGCCAACATCGATATAACCCTCGCCGCGCGCCTCACGCGCCTGAGCCAACTGGTCTTCGGGGCCTGTTCGCTGGTATGGGGCGGAGCGCATTTTGTCTACATGAACCTCACCGCCCCGCTCGTCCCCAAGTGGCTGCCGCCCTCGCAGGAGTTCTGGGGATACGCGACCGGGATTGGCTTCATCGCAGCCGGCATCGCCATCCTGACTGGCATACAGGCACGCCTAGCTGCGATCCTGCTGACCGCCATGATCGCATCCTTCGGCCTACTGGCGAACGGGCGCGTTCTGCTGGCAGATCACTCCAGCCACTTCAACTGGACCGAGAGCGCCCTGAATCTCGCCCTGATCGGCGTCGCCTGGGTCGTGGCGGATTCGCTGCCGCGACCCGCCAACCCGTAGTGCTCTCGATCCTAATTCAAAGTGAAAATGAGAAAGTAGTCCTCTCCATCCGTCTTGGTGAAGTCGTACTTTCCCACTCGCTTGAACCCCGCTTGCGCCATCTCCTGCTCCACGACTTCGGGCATGATGCCGTGGTCGGTCCCGTCGCCGTAGCGGTCGATAATGCCAACCTTCGCCCCAGGCTTGAGCGACAGTCTCAACCTCTGCATCAGCGGTACAGGATGTGCAAACTCGTGATAAGACTTCAGAATCAGCACCGCATCGACGCTATTTGCCGGCAGCTGCGTATCGTCAACAGTTCCCAGCACCGCATGCACGTTGCTCAGCTTCTCCCGCGCCGCCCGGTCGGTAATGTACTGGATAGCATCCGGATTGATGTCCTCTGCATATACCGCTCCACCGGCGCCAACCCGCGCCGCAGCCCGAACAGTGAACCATCCAGACCCCGCGCCGATATCGGCAACCGATTTACCCGGCACGATGCCCAGCAGATCCATCACCCTGTTCACATGCAGCTTCTGGTCCCGGCCGGGATATTCAAAGATCGACAAATCTCCGGCATAAGGCGTACTGGTCGGCCTCTGAGCCTGCCCCGATGCAGATTCCGGCGCTTGAACCGCCATCAACCCCGCTGTCCCGGCTGACGCACTGACAAAACTCATCAGACCAAGGCTCGCCAATCCAAGAAAACAAAGTATGCGCGCCAATCTCACAGTTGCCCCAGCCACTCTGCCCACCGGCATCCTCCACATCTCAATCTTCAACACGTCTACTCTACGCGGAAGCAAGATTCGATCCCGTTTCGTTTCCAGACTTTCGGAAACATGCCGCATTAGAACTTGCGCGACCACTCCTTCGGCCAGCGCTCCACAATCACCTTCTTATCGGTGAAGAACTCGACCGCGTCGCGCCCTTGCGCGTGCATCACTCCAAAGAAACTGCCCTTCCACCCGCTAAACGGGAAGTAAGCCATCGGCGCAGGCACGCCGATATTCACGCCGACATTGCCCGTAGAAACCGAGTTGCGAAATTTCCTCGCCGCAGAGCCGCTGGTCGTGAAGATCGAAGAAGCATTTCCATAAGCCGAGCGACCGATCATGGCCACAGCCTCTTCCACGCTATCGGCATGAACAAGCGACAGCACTGGCCCAAAGATCTCCGTCTCCATCAGCTCGCTCGTCGCCGGCAAACCTTCGAGCACCGTAGGCGCAACGAAGCTGCCGCCACCTGCTCCCACGCCCACAATCGACTGAGCTCCATCGGCCTGCCCCTGAGCCACAAACCCCGCAATACGCTCGCGGCTGGCAGCGGTGATCACCGGCCCCATTTGCACCGATTCATCTAAGCCATTGCCCACCTTGAGACTAGCTGCTGCGTCAGCAATCCGCTCGCGAAACCACTTCTGCGCCTCGCCCACTGTCACTGTCACGCTAACCGCCAGGCAGCGCTGCCCGGCGCATCCAAAAGCCGAGTCGGCAATGATCTTCGTCGTCGTTTCCTGCTCGGCATCCGGCAGGACTACGACATGATTCTTTGCCCCGCCCTGGCACTGCACCCGCTTGCCGCATGCCGATCCGCGCGTGTAAACGTACCGCGCAACAGGAGTGGAACCGACAAAGCTGATCGCCCGCACATCGGGATGATCGAGCAGCGCGTCCACAGCCTGCTTGCCGCCCTGCACCAGATTCACCACCCCAGCCGGGAGTCCGGTCTCGGCAATCAACTCCACCAACCGTTGCACCGCAAATGGCACACGATCCGAAGGCTTCAGCACCACCGTATTCCCTGTCGCGATCGCATACGGCAAAAACCACAGCGGAATCATCACCGGAAAGTTGAACGGAGTAATGACACCCACAACCCCCAGCGGCTGCCGCACCATGATCTCGTCGATGCCCGGCGCAATGTCTTCAAGCGAATACCCTTGCATCAGCACCGGCATTCCGCACGCAACTTCAACATTCTCAATCCCGCGCCGAATCTCGCCCTTCGACTCCGCCAGCGTCTTGCCATTCTCGACCGTGATCAGCCGCGCCAGCTCATCGATATGCACATCCAGCAGCGCCTTGAGCCTGAATAGAAACTGAATCCGATCCCCCACCGGCGTAGCCCGCCATGCCGAAAAAGCCTTCTGAGCCGCCGCCACAGCTGCATCAACTTCCGCCGCGCCACCCGCGCCGCTGCGTCCCAGCGATTTACCGGTCGCAGGGTTGATTAGCTCCAACCCACCCTCGACCTCAGCCGCCTGCCAGACCCCGCCCACGTAGTTCATTACCGCCGCGTAACTCAGCACTTCACTCATAGGCTCACCTGCTCCCCTCGAAAGATCAGGCCAGTAGTATCCCACAGACACAGAGAAACAGCCCACTCGCAATCCGCCAATCCGTCCGCCAATCTGCTATCGTGAACCCGATAAGTCCGGGCGCGAATGCAGCCCCTCCAAAATCGATCCACTTCCCGGAGCCTCTCATGCGCTTTACGACCTCGCTTACTGCCCTGTCATCGCTTTTGTTTGCAGCCTCCATTCTCTCCGCCCAGCAAACCGCCCCAGCCCCCACGCCGGATAAACCGCCAGTGATGCCGCTCCCCGCGCACCAGCCCACCACTGCGGCCGACGCCCCGCAGCGCGACTCAAGCTACATCGACGAACAAGGCCGCGCGCACATTACCCGCATCGTGCCCGTGCCGGCCTACCTCAGCTTTCAGTCCCGCTTCTGGCTTTCAGAGCCAGTTCCCGACGCCGACCCGCACGAATCCCTGGCCGATCGCCGCGCCGGCACCGACAAATGGGCCGCTGGAGCCAGTCTGGACTGGCAAAAGCTCTACCCAGCCACTCTCACCGAAGAGAAAATCGCGGGCGTTCCGGTCCGTATCGTCGTCCCCGCTGATCTACCCGATGCGAACAAGGACAAAGTTCTCCTCAACCTCCACGGCGGAGGATTCAACTCGGACTCCGGCAGCTATACCGAAACCATCCCCATCGCCGGCATGACCAAAATCAAATGCGTCGCCGTCCTTTACCGTCTCGCGCCGGAATTCCCATTTCCCGCCGCGCTCGACGACTCTATCGCCGTCTACAAAGAGCTGCTCAAGACCTACAAGCCAGACCACATCGTCATCTACGGCACTTCAGCCGGAGCCATTCTTACTGGCGAAGTCGCCGTCAAGATCAAGCAGTTGGGCCTGCCCATGCCCGCCGCACTTGGCATCTTTTCCGGCATGGGAGACTTCGCCCGCAGCGGCGATTCGCAGTCCCTCTATGCGCTGCGTGGTCTCTCCGGGCATCTTGATGTTCCTGACGACTCCAAGCCCCACGATGATTTCTACGTGGGCACTCTTGATCCGAAAAACCCAGTCCTCTCGCCCATCTATGCCGACCTGCACGGCATGCCGCCCACGCTCTTCGTCACCAGCGGCCGCGACCTGCTGCTGAGCGGCACCGTCAACCTCCACCGCGCATTCCTGAACGCTGGCGACGATGCCCGCCTCATCGTCTACGACGCGCTGCCTCATGCTTTCTGGTACAGCACCAAGCTGCCCGAGGCGCTCGAAGCCAACCACGCTATGGCAGGCTTCATCACCAGGCAGCTCGGCAAGTAATCATGATCCACAACGGCCGCCGCAAACTCCCTTACGACCCAGACGAAGCGCTGGACCACCTGCGCCGCGCTGACCCCAAGCTGGGCGCGCTCATCGACCGAGTCGAGGCCACCGGCGGCTTCACGCTGAAGCTCGGCCACACCGGTACACCCTTCACCTCTCTGCTTGAGTCGATCCTCTACCAGCAACTCCACGGAAAAGCCGCAGCCACCATCCATCGCCGCGTCCTGCTCCTTTATGGCGGTCAGGAGCCTGCCGATCCCCACCCGCAGGCTCTCCTGGATACGCCAGACGAACTCCTGCGCGCCTGCGGTGTCTCCGGCAACAAGATCAAGGCTCTCAAGGATCTTGCCACCCGCACTCTCGACGGTACCGTCCCTACCCACGCGGCAATCAGAAAAATGGCCGACCACGAAATCATCGAGCGCCTAACCCAGGTCCGCGGCATCGGCTCCTGGACCGTTGAGATGCTGTTGATCTTCCGTCTCGGTCGCCCTGACATTCTTCCCGTCACCGACTACGGAGTCCGCAAAGGTTACGCCCTGACCTTCCAGCGCATCCCAAAGTCCCGCGCGCTCTCGGCAACCGACCTGCCCAAACCCGAAGTCATGCTCAAGCGGGCCAAACGCTGGGCGCCTTTCCGCTCAGTGGCAGCCTGGTATCTGTGGCGAGCCTGCGATCTGCACGCATCTGCAGCAAAATCCACTAGCTCCGGTTCTGAATGAGCCCAATACCGCTCAACTTTGCACGGTTTTCACGCTCCACCACCCCCGGACAACGCCTGCGCAAGAAATTGCCCGTAAAATAAATTCCAGCGGAGAGCAAGCCGCTTAAGGGAGACCTGGTCGATGCCCAAATCAGAGCGTTATGTATGTATTCACGGGCATTTCTATCAGCCGCCTCGCGAAAATCCATGGCTCGAAACTATCGAAACCCAGGATTCCGCAGCACCTTACCATGACTGGAACGAGCGCATCTGCGCCGAGTGTTACGCCACCAATGGCGCGGCCCGCATCGTCAACAAGCAAAACCAGATCACCCGCATCATCAACGACTATGCCCGAATGAGCTTCAATTTCGGGCCGACTTTGCTCAGCTGGCTGGCCGAATGCGCTCCGCGAACCTATCGCAACATTCTCGACGGCGAGCGCCGCAGCCGCGACCGCTTCGACGGCCACAGCTCGGCGATGGCACAGGTCTACAACCACCTCATCATGCCGCTTGCCAATCGCCGCGACCGCCTCACGCAAATCCGCTGGGGCATTGCTGACTACAAGCACCGGTTTGGCGAGGTCCCGGAAGGCATGTGGCTGGCAGAAACCGCCGCTGACACTGAAACCCTGGAGTTGCTCGCAGCAGAAGGCATTCGGTTCACGATTCTTGCCCCTCGCCAATGCCAGCGCGTCCGCTCGATTTCAGGCGGCTCAGGAGGCAAAGCCGGCAAAAAGGCCGACGGGAACAAGTCAACCAGCGACCTGTCTTTCGGAGATTGGATCCCGACGCCTAACGCCACTGTCGATCCCACGCACCCGTATCTGGCTCGATTTTCGTCCGGCCTCTCGCTTGCCATCTTTTTCTATGACGGACCCACATCGCGAGCCATTGCGTTCGAGGGCCTGCTCAACTCCGGCGAAGGCTTCGTAGCCCGTCTCAAGCAAGGCTTCAACGACAGCAACAACAACCAGGCCCAACTCGTCCACGTTGCCACTGATGGCGAGAGCTACGGCCACCATCACCGCCACGGCGAAATGGCTCTGGCCTATGCGCTTCGCCTAATGGAGCAGGACAACAACGCCCGCCTGATCAACTACGGCAGCTTCCTTGCCCAGTTTCCCCCGCAATGGGAAGCCGAAATCTACGACAACTCCTCTTGGAGCTGCGATCACGGCGTTGAGCGCTGGCGCTCCAACTGCGGCTGCAACGGCGGCAAAGTCGGCTGGAACCAGCTTTGGCGCGCCCCGCTCCGCGAAGCGCTCGATGGACTGCGGGATTCCCTCGCTCCACTTACCGAAAAACTGGGAAATCAGCTCTTCAAAGAGGTATGGGCCGCCCGCGACAGTTACATCGACGTCATTCTCGACCGCAGCGAAGAGTCCCTCGATCGCTTCTTCTCTGCCCAGCAGCACCACAAGCTTTCTCCAGAAGAACGCATCCGCGCCCTCTCGCTGATGGAAATGCAGCGCCATGCCCAGCTCATGTACACCAGTTGCGGATGGTTCTTCGACGATATCTCCGGTATTGAAACCATCCAGATTATCGCTTACGCCGCCCGGGTCATCCAGATCGCGCAGGAGCTCTTTTTAGAGGATGTGGCCGGCCTCGAACTTGCTTTCCTCAACAAGCTGGCCCAGGCCAAGTCTAATGTTCCCTCAGCCGGCGACGGCGCAAGCATTTACACCCAGCAATGCCTCCAGATGGAACTCAGCCTTGAGCAGGTAGCTGCCCACTATGCCATCAGCTCCGTCTTTTCCAGCTTTGCCGACGAAACCGAGATCTTCTGCTACCGGATCCACCGCATTTCTTACGAGATTCTCAACTCTGGCCGCGGCCGGCTCGCCCTGGGCCGCGCCCATGTAACGTCGACCATCACCGGCCAATCCCAGGACTTCTCCTTCGCGGTCCTTCACTTCGGCGACCAGAACATCACCGCCGCAGTCAAAGCATATCTGCCCGAGGACGCTGAAGCTTTCGAAAAGGTAGTAGCCCAGACTCGCGAACAGGTCCGAGGCGCCAATTTCCCCGAAGTCATCCGCCTTCTCGACCGCTACTACGACCTCGACTACTCTCTTACCTCGCTCTTCCGCGACGAGCAGCGCCGGATCCTCCAGATCATCCTCAACTCCACACTGTCGGACATCGAGGACTCACTCAAAAACATCTACGAAGATCACGCCAGCCTGCTTCATTACCTGGCCCAGGCCGGCCTGCCCAAGCCCTCCGCACTCGCCCTTGCCGCCGGGTTCGCGGTTAATGCCGGCTTACGCCGCGCTCTGGAATCCGACCCCATCGATATCTCCCTGATACGCTCCTTCCTCTCGATGTCCAAGACCGATGAAGTTGCGCTTGATACCCCTACGCTCACTTACATCGCCGACCTGCGTATGAAGCGCGCCATGCTTGAACTGCAAATGTCCTCCGGCAACCTCGACATACTCGATCGCGCACTGTCGCTGGCCCGCACCCTGGCTGAGCTGCCCTTTGAACTTAACCTCTGGCAAGCCCAGAATCTGTGGTACGAAATCCTCCGCAGTTCTCCGCACGGATTGACAGCCCACGACATCGAAGACCGCTCGCGCTGGACCCGCGACTTCTACGAACTGGGCTGCTGCCTCTCGATCGCATGTGACGTAATCACCGCCGAAGAAGCCAGCGTCCCAACCCCCGCTGACTACCTGATCGCCGAAGCCTAGTTTCGTTATGGCAGCACAGCGAAATAAACCGCACTTCCTGCGTGAAAGTCCTTGCAGACCTCTCGCTGGGGCGTTTTCAATTCAAGTATTAACAAAACTTCGGGTGCCCCATCCATTGTGCGTCCTTTGCACAATGGGTGGGATATCACAGATGTTCATCTGGCCTGTAAACGGTTAGACCGAAAACGCTCTAGGTGGTCAGACGATCCTTCGAAATCGGCGATAACTGCCATAGCGAAAGCCGGCTCACATCAGCAACGCTCCCCGTGAAGCTCACCGCAATCTCCGACGCAACCGATCCAGGATAGTAGAAGCGCTTCGTAGAAGTGACCTGTCCATTCACGAATAGCTCAATCACCGAGCCATCCACGAAGAACCGCAGTTCCAGCGCCTCACCAGCGGCAAGCATGATCGGCAGCCGCTGCTGGTCTACCACCAGCTCCTTCGGGTTCGCATGACTGTAGCGAATCGAAAGCAAGCTGGCCTGCGAATCCAACGCCTTCGCGTCCCTCGCGTCCTTTGCTTCCTTCTCATCGCCAGGACTCAGCAAATCCAGCGTAAAGGGCTCCGCGCTTGGCTTGACAACACACAACAGCTCTCCGCAAGCGCCTTTTAACTTCACATCGGAAATCATCTCCCTGCCGCCCGCGGAAACTGGGGCAAGCCGCAGTTTCTCTTCATGTCCGCGCAGCTTTTCAATCCCCGAATCGACACCAACCTTCAGCCTCCCATCCCCGCCCAGCGTCAACACTCGTGGCAGCGACATCAAACCCGCCCAACCCGAGGCGCTGTACTCCGCAACCGGCCGCGTCTCTGGAATCCATCCCCACAGAACCCGATTTCCATGCTTGTCGAGCTGGGTCTTCGGCGCATAAAACGAGCCAAAATCCAGCACTCCGCTCTGCCCCGCATGAAAAACCATCGCCGTTCGATCCAGATCGCCCGTCTGCCAGAAAACCTTCCCCTGTGTTGAATAAATCAACACATGCTTGTCACCTAGCGCAAAGAAATCCGGGCACTCCCACATATCTCCCGAATCAACTGGATTGCTCGCGTTCGCGTTAGCGGTTCCATTGTTATCGCCGCCGCACAGCAGATGTAGATACTCCCAACTCTGCAAGTCGCCAGACTTATACAGCAGCACCGCGCCGCCTTTACCTTTGATCCCCGAACCTACCGCCATGTACCATCCATCCTGCTCCTTCCATGGAGAAGGATCGCGAAACCCAGTGACCTGCAGCTCCTTCGGCGGTGCGGCAATCACCGGCGCAGCCCGCTTGGTCCAGGTCCTAAGCTCCGAATCGTTCGAGGTCGCATAACACTGGCTCTCCCGCAAGCTGACCTTTCCATCGTTCAAAGTAGCCTGATCCTGAGGAGCGTTAGCCACACCGGTGTAGATGAATGTGACCACCCCATCCCGCACCGCAGCCGTCCCGGAAAAGCATCCTTGTGCATCAGGCCCATCTGGAGTAGGAGCCAGCGCCACCGGCAGATGCTTCCAATGCACCATATCTGGACTCACCGCATGAGCCCAGTGCATATCTCCCCAGAACGCCGCATGAGGGTTGTATTGGAAGAACATGTGATAGCGGCCCTTCCAGTAGATAGGCCCATTGGGGTCGTTCATCCAGTTCGCCGCAGGAAGCAGATGAAATTGCGGCCGCCTGGGGTCCAATGCAAGCTTGAGCGCAGGATTGGCGTCTGCATCCGGATTCCCGACGACACCGTCGGCATGGACTAACTCTGAGGCGAAAACTGCAAATGCAACCGCCGACTTCGCCGTGCCGCAGAGAAATCTGCGCCTGTCCATAGCCTTCCGATTGCCGTTCTGATCCATAACCGGTCGAACCCTCCGCAGCCTGCCGATCTCATGCCCGCCTTAGCATACGTTGCTTCGGGCAGCATCAGGTGCGCAAATCAGCACTCAAATCGGAGGCTGCTGGCCAGCTCTACTCCGCCAGCAGGGCCGCCAGCAGGGCCGTGCGCGGCGCCAGATGTTCGAGGAGAACCGATTCGTGCGTTGCGTGTGCGCCTTCGCCGACCGCACCCATGCCATCCAGCGTCGCAATGCCAAGGGCCGAAGTAAAGTTGCCATCCGAAGCGCCGCCTGTCCCCGCTTCCGCCAACTCGCACCCAAAGTCCGCTCCTAATTCCGCAGCCAGCTTCTGTGCGCGGCGAAAAAGCTTCACCGTTCCCCGCGTCCGCTCCATCGGCGGCCGATTGATGCCGCCAGTGACGGTCAGCGAACAGCCATTGGTTTTGGATGTCGGCTTCAGCCCCGCAAACCGCTTTTCCATACGCGGGCCGTCTGCTCGCCGAGCGACCCGCACGTCCACTTCGGCCCAGGCCTCGGCTGGAATAACATTCGATTTAGTCCCGCCGCCAATCACTCCAACATTGACCGTCGTTCCCCGCTCCAGATCCGTCCAATCGCTCACCTTTTCGATCAATCGGGCAAGCTCCAGAATCGCCGACCGCCCCCGCGTAAAATCCACCCCCGCGTGAGCCGCCAGCCCCTCCACAGCAAGCCGCCAGTTGCCTGTCCCCTTGCGGCTTGTCTTGTAGGCCAACCCCTGCGCCGGCTCTAGCACATACACAGCGGAGCACTCCTGCGCCAGTTTCTCTGTGATCGGGCGCGAGACGGGACTGCCCACCTCCTCCTCGCTGTTCAGCAGCAAAATGATCTCCCGGCCATCCTTCTGCTCCAGAATGGCAGCCTCGGTCAGCATCTCCAGCGCCGTGAAGGCCATCGCCACGCCAACCTTCATATCCAGCGTTCCCGGGCCCCAGAGCCGAGCCATACCCGCCGAATCAGGTCCAATCCGGCAAGGCATTTGCTTCAACGTGCCCTGCGGCCAAACCGTGTCCAGGTGCCCTAGCATCAGTGTCCGGCCTTCAGGAGATTTCTTGCGCGGCCCAAATCGCAACTCCAGCACATCGCCCCAGCCGCGCTGCCGATGCCGCTTCACCCGGCCGTCCAGAGAACTAGCATGAGCCGCAGCGAGATCCATGCACGCGTCCACCGCAGCCTTGTCGTCGGAAGGCGATTCCGCCAGTACCAACCGCGTCGCCAGCGCCAGCAGCTCTGCCTGCTTGCGCCGTGCCCCAGCCAGCAGGGCACGCATCGGTAGCCGATCTTCAATATTTGAAATTGAACCAACCATGCAGCTAATTTCGCATATTCAAGCCCGCTCCGCTTACAACTTCTTTACGAACTTGCCTGTTTACAATACGAATACGCCCCAGACTGTGGTAAAAATGCCACACCCCAAATTCCCCCAAATCCGTCTAGTCTACTGTTTGGTGTAGATTGCTTTGCAGCAACAGGTATTATTTGGCGAATTTTAGTTCTAATCCGACCCACCAGGAACAGACCATCGAGTCGCCGCTCGCGTTTTCCGGCGTCGGTCTTCACTCCGGTGCACCCGTCAATATGCGCCTGCTTCCTGCCCCCGCCGGCTCCGGCATCGTCTTCCGCCGCACTGACCTAGACAACTTCGAAATCCCCGCCACCGGCCGCAACGTCGCCAAGGTCAGCTACGCAACCAGCCTCATGCGCCAGGGCGTGCTCATCTCGACCACCGAGCACCTGCTCTCCGCGCTGATCGGCATGGGAGTGGACAACGTCATCGTTGAGCTCGATAACCTCGAACTCCCCATTCTCGACGGCAGCGCCAGGCCCTACGTCGAGGCATTCCTCGCTGGAGGCATCCGGACCCAGCGCCGCCGCCGCGAATACATTCGCGTCCTCCGCCCCGTAGAGGTCCGCGAAGGCGACAAGTTCATCGGCGTCTACCCAGGCGACGGGTACAGCATTACGTATGAAATAGACTTTCCTGCTCCGATCGGCTCCGACACCTTCTCTGTCGACCTGGAAACCGAAACCTATGGCGCAGAAATCGCAGCCGCCCGCACCTTCGGCTACAAGGCTGACGAGCAGAAACTTCGCAACATGGGCCTGATCCGCGGCGCAGGCCCGGATAACGCCATCATCCTCACCCCCAAAGGCCCTGAAAACGGCCCCTTACGCTTCCCCGATGAGTACGTCCGCCACAAAGTTCTGGATCTGATCGGAGACTTGGCCTTGGCCGGCAAGCGCATTCAGGGCAAAGTTTTCGCCATGCGCGCCGGCCACGCCATGCACACCGCGCTTGTCTCCCGCCTAATCAAGGATCGCTCGGCATGGGAATTGGCCTACGCACCCGTAGCCAAGCCCGTAGTAGAGACGGCTCCAGCAGTAGCAGGAAATCCTGCATTTGCCGGAGCCTAGCCGGCTCTGACCCCGCTTAATCAAACAAACACAATGCACATCGGCGTAGCCGCGGCAATATTCTTTCCCTCGTTCGCCAGCACACCCGTGTTGGGATCGCGAGCAAAGACGCTGAGGTTGCTCGACACCTGATTCGCCACCAGCATCCATCGCTCAGTAGGGTCCAGAGTGAAGTTGCGCGGAACCTTGCCCCCGCAACTGGTTCGCGGATTCCCGCCGAAGGCCGTAAGCCTGCCCGTCGCCGGATCGATATGGAAACCCATCAGAAAGTCATCGCCGCGATTGGCAAAATAGGCAAAACGGCCATCCCTGGTCAGAACGGCATCGCAGCCGGTGTTGGTAACGCTGCCGTGTTTGGTTTGCGTCCCCTCAGGCAGCAGCTTAACTGTCTGGATCGGGCTGAAGCTCCCATCCTCTGACTTCCAGGCAAGCACCGTCACCGTGGAATCGAGCTCGTTCACGCAATACGCCACCTTGCCGTCTACGGCAAAGTGAAGCGTCCGCGGTCCCACGCCCGGCTCGGCATGGAAGGTACCCGCCGGATTCAGCTTCCCCGTGCCTGCATCCAGCCTATAGATGTGAATCTTGTCCGCCCCCAGGTCGTTGATATACACAAAGCGGTTATCCGGCGAAAGCGAAGTAAAGTGCGCGTGCGCCATCTCCTGCCGATCCGCCACCGGACCGTGGCCTGGGTATCCGGTGTAATGCTCGCTCCAAACCGCCTCGCTCAGCTTGCCGTTCGCGGTCAGAAAGCTGGCTGCGCTGCCCCCGGCGTAGTTTGCGCAAATCACAACGTGCCCGGTGTGATCCGTCGTCAGGTAGCATGTCCCCTTGCCCATGGATGGCACGACTGAGATCGCTGTCAGCTTTCCATCCGCCAGCCCATAACTTGCCACTGCTCCCGTCGGCTTGCCTTGAAACTCATCCAGTTCGCAGGCCACATACAAATTCTGCCGATCCGGAGAAAGCCCCAGCCAGGTCGAGTGAGAGATCCCCGCCGCAATTCCCTCCGGCGTCAGCGTTCCCGTTGCTGCATCCCAGCCAAAGGCCAGAATCCCATCCGGAGTTCCGCTCCCAACGAGAATGCGTTTTGAAGCCAGAGCTGGAGCTGCATGAGCCAACAGCCCCGACGAGGCAGCAATCGAAAATGCCGCAGCTCCAGTCAAAAACTCCCGCCGAGAAACATCCTCGGGAGTCGAAGTCAGCCTGTTCCGTGTCGAACCAAATTGGTTTTTCATATCGCCACCGATTGTCGCCGATCACCCCATCCCCACGCCACTCAACCCGATGCGTCGGCCCATCAGCACCCGGTTAGCACAACTAAGCGCGAAATCGGAGAATTTCTCCAGCGTCATTCGTTGCGCAGCGCCTGCATCGGATCGACACAAGCCGCGCGAAGCGCCGGAAAGTACGCGGCAGCCCCGGCAGCAACGACGAAAAGACACGCGATACCCGCATAGGTCAGCGGATCGCTCGCGCTGGTGTGAAACAGCAACCCCTGTAACACGCGCGTCAAGCCCAGCGCGCCGCAGATACCCAGCAGCACTCCGGCCAATGCCAACCTCAATCCATGCCCCACCACCAGCGACAGAATATTCCCACGCTCCGCGCCCAGCGCCCGCCGAATTCCCATCTCTTTGGTCCGTTGCGCAACCGAATAAGCGATGACGCCATAAAGCCCAACCACCGCTATCAATGTTGCGACTCCGGCAAAAATTCCAAGCAGCGTCATCATCGCCTTCAGCTGTCCCTCCGACGCATCCACCACCTCGTTCATCGACGCAACATCCGAGACAGGCTGGTCGCGATCCAGCGCCAGTATCTGGCTGCGCACAGAGTTAGCCAGCAATAGCGGATCGCCCGCTGTTCGCACCGCCAACATACCGGACGCTGAAGCCTGTTGCGCCGAAGCAACGTACACTCCCAATCGCGGTTCGGTATCCAGGCCACTCTGCCGGGTCTCCGCCACGATGCCGACAATCTCCATCGGCGGCAGATGAACGCCAACCTGCAGGCGCTGACCAATCGGGCCAAGCGAGTCAGTGCCACTCGGATATTGCGGCCAGAAATGCCGCGCCAGGCCTTCATCGATGATCACCACTGGAGCCGCTCCGGCATCATCCTCCGCAGTGAATATCCGCCCGCGCTTGAGCGGAATCTTCATCGTCTGGAAATACCTCGGCGTGATCTCCTCGAAGACAGCAATCGGACGCTCATTCAGTTTCATCTCCGTTCGTCCCACAACCTCGACAGGAACGCCGGCCCAACTGCTCATAGGCAGTGTCCGCGCAATCGCAGCGCTGCTCACCCCCGGCAGAGACTCTACCCGTTCGATGATCCCATCGTAAAAGGCGAATCGTTTGTCGACCGTGTCATATCGCGTTGGAGAAAGAGCGATGCTCATCGTCAGCAGATTCGAGGGCTGAAAGCCCGGATCAACCCGATACACACGAGCCAGGCTCTCAATTAGCAGCGTTGCGCCGATCAGCAGGATAAGCGACAGCGCCACCTGTCCGACGACCAGTACGCTGCGAACAGGAAAGCTCAAGAATCTCCGTCTCGCGCCCGACGAGCCCACTCCCTCACCGCTTCCGCGCAGCACGCCGGCCAGATCGGGCTTCGATGCGTAGAGCGCAGGCAACAGCCCAAAAACAAGCCCGGTAATCAGCGAGAGCGCTGCGGCAAAAACCAGCACTCCTCCATCGATCCGAATCTCTCCCGCACGCGGAAGATTGAGCGCCTTCATGCCCTGAATTCCCCTCACGCTCATCTCCGCCAAAGCCACTCCCAGCGCCCCGCCCATCAGTGCCAGCAGCACACTCTCCGTCAGCAATTGCGAGAGAATGCGCCTGCGCCCCGCCCCGATCGCCGCGCGTACGGCAAACTCCCGCGAACGTGCCGTGGCCCGCGCCAGCAGCAAACTGGCGATGTTCGCGCACACAATCAGCAGAACAAATCCCACCGCTCCAAAAAGCATCCACAGCTTCGGACGAATATCGGAAACAAGCTGATCCTTCAAGAGCACAACGTGGTCCGGCGCACGATTCCATAACCGTGACAACCTCTGGCCGCCATCAAGCATTCCCGGATGCGCCACATCGTATTGATGATCGATGAGCGTGAGTTCTTCTGACGCCTGTTGAAGCGAGACGCCCGGCCTGAGCCTGCCAAACATATGCAGGCTTGGACTGATAGGTCGTGACTTTACGTCGATCACCGACCACTCCGAAGGTCTCGTCAGCCAAACATCCGTCCCTGCTGACGGAAATTGAAACCTCGCAGGCAGTACACCGACAATGGTGTACGCCGTGCCTGCCAGCGTCACCGAACGGCCAATGATTGAGAGCTCTCCACCAAACCGTCGCTGCCAAAGCTCCGCGCTGATCATTGCCACTGGTGCCGCGCCGGGTTTGTCCTCGGCAGCAAAGAAGCCGCGGCCGAGCAAAGGACGGACGCCAAGAATATCAAGGAAGCTACCGGAAACCCGCGAGCCCTTCAGCATCTCTGGCTCACCATCGCCTGAGATCGCCAAATCCTCCCGTCCTGAGTACGCTCCAAGACCCGTGTAGGAGCGAGCCGTGGCAGCTATCTCATCAAATCGAATTGGAGTAGCTCCCTCAGTGAGCAGCACCAGCCGATCCGGATCGCCGTAGCCAAGCGGTTCAAGCAGCACCGCGCGTATCACCGAAAACATCGCAGTATTTGCGCCAATTCCCAGCGCCACGCTGAACACCACCGTCACTGAAAATGCAGGGTTCTTGCGCAACTGACGCAACGCATAGCGCGCATCACGACCAACTCGCTCCCACACCAGCGCAACATCCGCAGCAATCACCCGCTCCTTTGTTACAACAGGGTTTCCAAAGCGCAACAGAGCATTGCGCCGCGCATCCACCGGAGACATGCCTGCAGCAATATTGTCCTGAATCCGCATCTCGATATGCGCCTTGAGTTCAGCATCAATCTCCCGTTCCACACTGGAATGAGAGAAGACATTCGCGATACGACGAAAGATCGACATATTTCACTGTCCCTCATCAGAACTCATTCACTGCGCAACGCCTGCATCGGCTCAATGGACGCAGCTTCCCTGGCAGGCACAAGGCTGGTCAGAATCCCCGCTACCACCATGCCTGCGCTTACTGCCGCAAGCAAGCCAATATCCTGCGCTGCATGGATCTCAACCACGGAAGCCAGCACCTTGCTCGCAGCCATTGTCAACAGCCATCCCATTGCGGTGCCGCTCACGACTAACAGCGCGACCCGCCGCAGCACCTGCGCCATCACCGTCCCGCGCGTCGACCCCAGCGCCATGCGTATTCCAATCTCGCGCGTCTGCAGCTCTACCTCGTGGCTGATCAACCCGTAAAGTCCAATCACCGCCAGTAGCAGAGCAAACGCGGCGAAGACACCAAAAAGCCAGCCCTCCATGCGTTGAAAAATCAACTGGTCGCGTACGACTTCCTCCATCGTCACTGCAACGCGAAAAGGCACCGTGGGATCGGTAGCATGAATCGCCTCACGCATCCCTGGAATCAGCGCCTTCGCCTCGCCATCCGTCCGCACCATCAGAAACATCGTGCGTAGCGAATCGAGCCGTCTGTTCGCCGGAATCCCGTCGATCAGCCAGTCCATCTCCGGCATCGCCGTATTCTGCAAATCCTGCCGTACATCGGTGACCACGCCCACAATCCCTGACTTGAATTCTGACTTGGGATCATCGTCGATGTGCGCACCCACAGGATCGCCACCGTTTGAGAAAAACTTCTTCCGGAACGCCTCATTCACCACCATCGAGGAAGACACATTGTCAGCCCCGGCAGGGAAACGATCCAGCGACGGCGTAAGCAACCGCCCCCGCACCAACCTGATGCCCATCGCGTCGAAATACCCTTGCGACACATAGCGCGTCTCAGCGGCCTCTGGCGCATCCTTCGGGTAAGGCGGCTGTCCGGTGATATGAATGTCATACCCATCGCCCCACTCCGCCACCGGCAACAGATCAATCAATCCAACCGCCTTGACTCCGGCCAGATGAGAGACCCGTTCCAGCATCGGCTGATAAAACTCCGCCAACGGATCGCGATGTTCGTAACGCCCTCGCGAGAGCGCAATCTGCACCGTCACAATATGCTTCGCATCAAAGCCAAGATCTGTCTTGAACAGTGATTGCAGATGTTTCAGCAGCAGCCCGGAAACCACCAGCAGCACCAGTGACAGCGCCACCTGAGTAATCACAAAGCCTGATCGCAGCCGATGCTGCCCGCGCCCAGTCCCTGACCCGGAAGAACCAGCTCGCATCGCGCGATTCGGATCGGTGCCCGACAAACTCACAGCCGGCGCCAACGAAGCAGCCACGCTCGTCAACAGTGCAATTGCCGCCGCTGCTGCCGCCACCGTCCAGTTCAGCCGAACATCCGCGCCACGCGCCATGGCCTCAACCAGGAAGACATTCATCGCCTTCAGCAAAGCCCAGGCCAGCAGCATCCCTCCGGTCAGCCCCGCCGCTGCCAATACCAGGCTCTCACTCATCATCTGCCGGATCAGCCTGCGTCGATTAGCCCCTACCGCGGCCCGCAGAGCCATCTCACGTTCCCGCTTTACACCCCGCGCCAACAGCAGTCCCGCAACGTTCACGCAGGCAATTCCCAGCAGCGCCATCACAGCCAGCGTCAGCGTACGAATCGGACCCTCCATCTTGTTGTGCTGGTCCGCTCCAAACCCGTTCGCCTGCGCCGCCAGAGGAATCAGGGTCGCCGTATGGCCGCCCTCCTGCTCTGGAAACGCCTGCCCCAGGTTCGCCATCACCTGCGTAATATCGGCCTGTGCCTGTTCGAGGCTCACGCCCTCCTTCATCCGGCCCAGCGTTTGCATCCAGTGCATCCCGCGTGACTTCCTCCACGCATCAGGCGCATGCAACGGCGTGTAGATTGCCTCACGTACAAACAGTGGAAAACGAAAGCCTGCCGGCATTACGCCAACCACCATGTACGGGCTCCCATCGAGCCGCACAGTCTTGCCTACTGCATCCCCGCGACCCTGAAAATTGTTCTTCCACACTTCGTAACTCAAAACCGCCACATTGTCTTTCCCAGGCTGATCCTCCCCCGGTAAGAACGTACGGCCCAACAACGGCGCGACGCCAAATACATCGAAGAAGTTATCCGTAGTCTTCACCGCCGGCAACGAAAGCCCCACTACCGAGTCGCCCTGCCCACCGGGTGACTCGAGATTGATCCGGTCCATCGTCGAATACCCGGCCATCGCGTCAAAGGTCCTCAACTGAGCCCGCTCATCGTAGTAACTCAGCACCGATGATGGAGTCGATCCTCCGCTCCGGCCCTTCATGAAAGAGAACACCAGCCGCTCCTGATGATCGAACGGCAGCGGCCTCAGCAACACCGTATCGATCACGCTGAAGATCGCCGAAGCGGCGCCGATTCCCATCGAAAGTGCCAGCACCACCACTACCGCATATCCCGGCGACTTCCACAACTGCCGTAGCGCAAACCGCACATCCGTCCACACGCTTTCCAGCAAGAGCGCCGCATCCGCTGCCACGGTCCGCTCGCGCACAACTATGGGATTGCCGAAACGGACCAATGCATCGCGCCGCGCCTGTCGCGAAGACATACCCGCTGCAATATTGTCGTCAATCCGCATCTCAACATGAATCTTGAGTTCAGCGTCAATCTCCCGCTCCACCTCGGAGCGAGAAAACAAATTCACGACACGGCGAAATATCGACATGAAGAACCTTTCCACGCGCTTACTCAGCGCGCAACGCATCCACAGGATTCACCGACGCGGCACGACGCGCAGGCACAAAACACGCGATACCCGAAACGCAAAGCAGCAGAACAGTTACGGCAACGTAGGTCAGCGGATCAAAGCGCGACACGCCAAACAGCAGCGTGGCGATGGCGCGGCTTGCAGCGACCGCGCCACTCAAACCGATCAGAACTCCAAGCACGGTGAGCGACATTCCCTGGCGAATCACAAGCGCAAGAATACTGCTCCGCGACGCGCCCAATGCGGCTCTCACACCGATCTCTCTCGTTCGCTCGGTGACGTTGCCGGAGAGCACGCCATATATGCCAGTAGCCGCGAGCACCAGGCCCACCAGGGCAAATGCTTCAAAGAGCATGAGCACAAAACGCCGCTCCGACTCCGACGCCGCGAGCAAACTATCCATCGTCGCAACTCGCACAATGGGCTGATCCTTATCCACCGACCAGATCGCATCTCGGATCGCCGGCGCGAGTGCAGCCGCGGGACCACGCGTGCGCACCACCAGAGACTGCGCACTGTCTGTCCACGCCCACTGCGCAGTGGTGGTATAGACCGCTTCTTCCTCGCCTACCGCAAGAGACTCCTGCTTCACATTGCCAACCACGCCAACGATGGTGGCCCAAGGCCTATCGGCACGGCCCATATCTGGACCGAGTCGTACACGCTTGCCAATCGGATCTTGTCCAGCAAATACGCGTTTCGCGAACGCATCATTGATCAGCACTGCCTCCGGAACACCAGCGATATCGCGCTCGTTAAGCAAACGGCCGCGAAGCAGCGCAATATGCATCGTCTCGATGTATCCCGGAGTCACCGAATAGCGAAGAGCGGCAACCGCATCCGGACCCCCTTCAAACTGAACACCATAAACATCGTCATCGCCGCTCAACGGCAACTGGCTAGTGAAGCCTGCCGAGAGAACGCCCGGCACTTGGCGTACTCGCTCAAGCGCCTGCTCAAAAAACTGAAGCCCCTCCGCATCGCTGTCGTAGCGATGGCCCGATTCCTGCACCTGCATCGTAAGCAAGTGCGCCGATTCGAAGCCAGGATCAATCGCGAAAAGACGCTGCATACTGTGCAATAACAATCCCGCACCCACGAGCAGCGCCGCCGCAAGCGATACTTCCACGACCACCAACCCACTGCGCGTCCATTCGCGCCCGCCAGCGGTACGGCGGGAACTCTGCTGCATCCCAAGATGCAAATCCGCGCGCGAGGCCTGCAGCGCGAGAACCAATCCCACCGCTGTGCCAATGACCGCCGTGACCCCAAGCGCAAAGAGGAAAATGGGACCGTTGACGCCTATTGCGCTCACCCTGGGAAGCCCCGCCGGACTCAGCGACACCAGGGCTCGCACGCCCGCCACAGCCACTCCCATCCCAAGCACGCCGCCCAGCGTCGCCAGCAATAGGCTTTCAGTAAGCAACTGCCGGATCAGCCGTCCCTGAGCCGCGCCCAGCGCAGCTCGCATGGCAAACTCCGCCCTCCGCTGCGCGCCGCGCGCCAGCAGAAGGTTGGTCACATTCACACAAGCGATCAGCAATACCAGCACCACCGCGCCTAACACCGCCATCAGCGCAGGCCTGACGCCGCGAGCGAGATCGCTCTGCAATGAGTTCACGATCACGCCTCGTGGAGCGCCGCCTGAGCTGTCATATCCTTTGGCATACATCTGTCCCAGAACTTTAAGAACCCCGTCCACTTCACTCCGCGCCTGCTCCCTGCTCACTCCCTTTCGCAGCAATCCCACCATGCGCAAATGGTGTCCCCACTCGCGCCCATCCGCCGGCAGCGACCGGTCGTATTGCAATGGAGCCCAAAGCTCCGCCGAAGGAGCCAGCACATCTTCAAACGTGCTTGGCATGACGCCGACGACCGTGAAGAGATTGTCGTCGAGCCGCACCTGGCTGCCCACAATGGAGCGGTCAGCGGCAAAGCGTCGCCGCCATAGCCCATCGCTGAGGATCACCACATTAGGACCGTGTAACCGATCGTCTGCTGCCGTAAAATCCCGTCCCAGCAGTGGCGATATCCCAAGCGTCTGAAAGAACGCAGCACTCACGCGCTGTCCTTCGAATCGCTCTGGCTGGTCAGATTGGCTCGTCTGGCCTGCTTGTCCTGTCTGGCCGATATGATTAGTTGCCACCATCACCGGCTGCCACGGCTTCATAACCGCTAACCCATCAAAGGCGCGGCTTCGCTCCTCCAGGCCATGAAATGTTCCGAACGCCACATCCTCCGGCTCCCCGTCACGTCCCATCTCCCACAGCATCATGAGCCGGCTCGCATGAGGATACGGCAGCGGATCGAGCAAGATAGGTTTGACCGCACTGAAGATCGCAGTGCATGCTCCGATGCCCAGAGACAAGATGAGAATCGAAGTCACAGCAAAGCCCGGCGCTCGCCTCAGTTGACGAAACGCATAGCAAATATCCGACCAAAGGCTTGTGAGGTAGAGTGCTGCATCCGCCTCTGTCGTTCGCTCTTTTGTAACAGTGGGGTTGCCAAAGCGAATCAACGCATCCATCCGCGCCTGCTGCGCAGACATGCCGGCAGCAATGCTGTCCTCGATGCGCATCTCAATATGCGATCTGAGTTCAGCATCAATTTCCTGATCCACCTTAGACCGGGAAAACAAATTCAAGGTACGGCGAAAGAGCGACATAACCACCCTCTTCTGCGCACTTACTCTGCGCGCAATGCATCCACAGGATTCACCGAAGCAGCACGACGCGCAGGCAGATAACAGGCGCCCAGAGCTACCACGATCAACACGAATGTCGAGCAGAAATACGTTGTTGGGTCGTAGGATTTGACTTGATAGAGTTGCGAAGCCAGCGCACGCATCACGAACGACGCCGCGACTATTCCGAGCGCTGATCCAAGGATCGCCAGATGAATTCCTCTTCGAAGAACCATTCGAAGAATTTGCGCTGGTCGCGCTCCCAAAGCGATGCGAACTCCGATGTCTCTCGTTTGTTGGGCGACAATGTAAGAGAAGACACCGTAGACTCCAGCCATCGCAAGTATCAAGGCCAAGCCCGCGAACATTCCAATGAGGATCGCATCAAAGCGATCTCCCGATGCTGATTCTGAAATGACCTCGTCCAGCGTCTGGAAGGCAGCCACACCAATCTGAGCGTCCATACCAGCTACAATTTGACGGATCGGCTCCGCAAGCATGCGCGGATCGCCGGAACTCCGGACGACAAGATCCAGGCCATTCGAGTCGATCTGCGTATAGGGAAAATACAGGATGGGTCGCGGCAAGATTTTCAGCCCGTATTGGCGCACACCAGAGACTTCGCCGATGATTTCGCGGTCGACGTATCCACGCGTCCCTTCAAACACCAGCAGGTGCCTGCCGATCGGATCGGAATGCGGAAAATATTTGCGCGCGAACGGCTCGTCGATCAATGCGACCGGCTGCGAGAGCTGACGGTCTGCGTCATTGAACAGTCTTCCCCGCAGCAAAGAGATTCCCATGGCTGGAAAATACATAGGTGTTGCCACGCGATAGTCTTCGTCCAGTTTGTAACTTGGATCTCTCAACGATTGCCCCAGGATCTGGAAGAATGTGTCGTCATTGCCCTCGTTGCCTAAAGGAATCTCCTCGATTGCGCCCACTGTTTCAACCCCCGGCAACGCGCGAACCTTATATGTCAGTTGCTGCTCGAATGCAATGCGCTTCACCGAATCCTGATAGTTATCCGGCAGCACCATTTGCGTCGTCAGCACACCACTCGCAGAGAATCCAGGCGAAGTATGGAGAGTTCTCCACAGACTCTGTAGCAGCAGCGCGGCGGCAATCAGCAGGCAAACGGAGAGAGTCGTCTCGGAAACGATCAGCACCGATCCCAGAGTATGGCGATTGCGACCCGTGCCGGCGCGGCCATCATCCCGCAATGCAGCTTGCGGTGCGGTATTCGTAGCGAGCCAGGCGGGCAGCAGACCAAAGAAGATTGCCGCAAAAGTTGAAATGAAGGCCGTGTAGGCAAGCACATGAAGGTTCAGATGGACCTCGTTCAGCCTCGGTAAGTTCGCAGGCCCGAATCGACGGACGAGTTCGACGCCCAAATACCCAAATAAAATCGCCAGCAACCCAGACAGAAGAGACAAGACCAGGCTCTCAGTCATGAACTGTTGCAGCAGTCGCATCTTTCCCGCACCGATTGCCAGACGAATAGCGATCTCCCGCTGTCGTGCTGCGTTGCGCGCCAACAGCAAGTTAGTGATGTTGACACACGCAATCAGAAGAACCATGCCGACGGCGCCAAGAAGAATCAACAAAACAGAGCGCGTTGAACCAACGAGTGCGTCCTGCATTGGCTGCAATGCAATACTCCAACCCTTGTCCTCGGTCGGATAGAGATTTGCTAAGCGGCCTGCAATCGCATCCACCTCCTGTTGCGCTTGCATGAGGCTTGTTCCAGGCTTCAGCAAGCCAACAGGGCGCAGCCCGTGACTGACGCGGCGCTGCATATATTTTGAGAGCATCGGCACTGGATACCAAAAGTCGGTATTTGTAGGAAAGTCGAACGATGAAGGCATCACGCCAACGATGGTGATACTGTCTCCATCGATACGCGCCGTCTGTCCAATCACATCGGGTCTGCCGCCAAACTCCTCCTGCCAGAGGTGATAACTCAGGATCGCTACCTGCGGCTGGCCTGTTTGCTCATCCGCACCGGCAAAGTCACGGCCCAGCATGGGAGCAGTCCCTAGAGTGTCAAAGAAATCCGCTGTTGCCATTGTGCCTTGAAGCTGTTTTGCAGTTCCGTTCACGCTCCAGTTCGAAATTCCGCTGCGCTGAAAAGCACTCAGTTTCTGAAAAGATCGAGCCTGGGCGCGATAGTCCAGATAATCGGGACCTGAGACCGAGGCATGTTCTCCCGACGGAATCCTTCCCCAAATCCAAACCAAACGATCCGCGTGAGCAAATGGCAGCGAATTGAGAAGAACGCCGTTGACCACGCTGAAGATCGCAGTATTCGCGCCAATACCGAGCGCCAACGTAAGTATGGCCGTCACCGCAAAACCTGGAGATTTACGCAATTGCCGGCAGGCGTAGCGAACGTCCGACCACACGCTCGCCAGGTTGAGCGCTGCATCCGCGGCAGTTACCCGCTCTTTCATCGCAACTGAATTGCCAAATCGAACCAGCGCAGCACGGCGAGCCTCTTTGGGAGACATGCCAGCAGCCAGGTTATCCTCGATTCGCATCTCGATATGAGACCTGAGTTCAGCATCGATCTTGCGCTCCAATGCGGCGCGGAAAAATACATTCGAAACACGGCGAAAGACACCCATGCAATCACCTCACGCATACCGCAGCATCGCGCGGACGCCCCTCACAAGCTGCTCAAAGCTCTCTTCCGCGTCCTTCAACTGCTTCCGCCCCACAGCGGTCAGCTTGTAATACTTCGCCTTCCGCTTTGTCTCCGTCAGCGCCCACTTCGAAGTCACCCAGCCGCTCTGCTCCATCCGATGCAGCGCGGGATAGAGTGAGCCTTCCTCCACGCTCAGCAGCTCATCCGACGCCCTCTGGATATGCAGCACGATCCCATAACCGTGCAGATCGCCCATCTGCGCCAGCGTCTTCAAAATCAATAAATCCAGCGAACCCTGTAAATCGTTCTTAGCCATCTATCAATCCCCGTCTGTTAATCCTTGATACCCCTAGCAAACTGGGTATATCGAAAAGTAACCCTAGAAGTAGGGGTATGTCAAGCTGCAATATTCCTCTTCATATTCAAAAATCAAGAGTCTGTTAACCAAACCCCCGCCCGCTTCGTTGTATAGGCAGAGGACGCCGCCAGCCCTCCTGCTCCGAAAGGGAAACATACATGTCCAGCCTCAGCCGCCCTGTCCAACGGATTCTCCGCGCTATCGCCCCACTCGTATTTCTATCCGCCCTGCTCTGCGGAACCCTCGCGCCGGCCCAGCCGCATCTACCCACGCCGCCGCGCATCTCAGCGACGCCCATCGCCACAGACAGAGACATGTCGGCAACGCAGGAGCAGCTCATCAAGCTCCTCCGGCTCAGCCCCACGCTCACCACCGTCGTCGAACACGACCCGACTCTTCTCTCCAACCAGGACTACGTTCGCCGCAACAACCCGCAGCTCGCCCAGTTCCTCGACAGCCATCCTGAAATCGCCCTCAATCCCGACTTTTACCTCTTCACCCGGCTCCCGGACAGCGACGGCCACCCCGATCAGGCCCTCGAACGCGCCGTCTGGCCGGAGCTCAATCAGCCCCCGCAGGAGCGTCCCTTTCTGCGATGGTTCATCGAAGAAGCCGGGCCGTTCCTCATCTTCGCGTGCATCCTCGGTGCTCTGCTCTGGCTTATTCGGCAGTTCCTCGAAAATCGCCGCTGGAGCCGCATCTTCAAGCTGCAAATGGACGTTCACGGAAAGCTGATCGACAAGTTCGCCTCCAGCGCAGAACTGCATACCTACATGGAGACTGAGGCGGGCAGGCGCTTCCTTGAAGCTGCCCCGCTCCCCGTCAACTTCGATTCCAGTCCCGATAACATGCGTGTCCCCAACGCTGTCGCCCGTGTCCTCACGCCGCTTCAGATCGGTATCGTGCTCAGTCTGCTCGGCACCGGCTTCCTCTTGCTCCGTCATGTCCACGCGGACATGGAAATTCCCATGCTCGTGCTCGGAACCGTCTTCCTCATGCCCGGCCTCGGATTTATCATCTCCGCAGGCGTTACCTGGCTTCTTGCCGGACGTCTCGGCCTGATGCCCCAACCCGGCGCTGTTGAGAATAAGATCGACTTGCGAGACCGGCTGTGAGCCACGCCGGTCTCAGCCGTACCCGGAACCAAACCAGCAATCGAACCTTTAATCCAGAAAGCCAATCGCACAATGCCCTGGGAATCCATCCTTCCGAATGCAATTCCCGCCCTCGCCGGCGATATCCAGCAGGCAACTGCGCTACATATGGATAATGATGCCTTCGCCGGCTTCTATCAGCGTTCCGCGCGTCCTCTCTGGGCCTACCTCGCGCGCGTCTCCGGAGACCCCGCGTTGGCGGACGACCTCATGCAGGAAACCTTCGTCCGTTTCCTCTGCGCCCATACTCCGCCGAGTCTTGAAGATGGAGAAATCGCCAGCCGCAGGTACCTCTTTCGCATCGCCACCAATCTGCTGCGCGACCACTGGCGCCGCCCCGGCACCACCTCCATCGAAGAGCTCTCCGAAGACCTCTTCGCCTCCGCCAGCACCTCAGCCCAGCACGACTCGCAAGCCATCCTCACCCCGGCCCTGGCTCTTATGAAACCCAGAGAGCGCCAGCTCCTTTGGCTGGCCCATGCCGAGGGTTACTCCCATCGCGAAATCGCCGAAATCACCGGCCTCGCCTCCGCCAGCATCCGCTTGCTTCTCTTTCGCGCACGGCATAAGATCGCACGCCTCCTGCGCGAGCCCGCCCAGCCCAAGGCCGTTCACTCCGAGCCTTCCCGGAGGCAGCCATGACCCTCCGCCGCTGCCCTCGCGAAATCGAAGTCAGGGCCCTCCTGGCCAGCGGACACTGGCCCCACGCCTGCCCTGCCGAGCTGCGCACCCACGCCGCCGCCTGCAACACATGCGGCGAGGAAATTCTGCTCACCCAGGCCTTTCAGGCCGCGCGCGCCTCTTCGACGGCCGTTCCCAATCTTCCCTCGCCCGGCGTCATCTGGTGGCGCGCCCAGCTGCGTCGCCGCAACGCCGCCGTCGAGCGCATTGGCAAACCCATCCTCGGCGCGCACATCTTCGCCTTGGCCATCACTCTGCTCATCGCGGCAGGCTTTGCAATCTCTCAGGCAAGGCATGGCTTGAATTGGCTGGCATGGTCGGCAAAATGGTCCGCAAAGTCGTCCGTAAATTGGTCTGAAGGCTGGCTCTCCGCCATCACCCACCCCTCAACCTTCCACATGGAAACCCTTCTGTCCCTCTCCTATCTGAAGGCCAGCGTAAACCTCGTATATCTAATCCCCGCTCTCGTCATGCTCGCGCTGCTAAGCGCCATAGTGCTCTATCTCGCCGCAGAGAAACAGTAAGTCCCTCTCCGCCCATCGAATATCTCGTTAAGAAGTCAACAGGGCCAATCCATCTCCAGGGCGTTTTCAATTCAAGTGTTAACAAAACTTCGGGCGCCCCATACTTCAGGCGCCCATACTTCAGGTGCCCCATCCATTGTGCGCCCTTTGCACAATGGGTGGGCTACCACAGATATTCATCTCGCCTGTAAACGGTTAGACCGAAATGCTCTAAATCCGGTGCGACGGCCCAATCAGGTGCCAATGCACCGCCCACCAGCTAAGAATCACGCAAGCCAGGCCCACCAGCGTAAATTTCACGCGCGTAATCCACCGTAGTGGCTCCCGCCGCCAGATCCGCACCGCAGCAATCACCGCGAAGAGGCTCAGCAGCAGCACCAGCGCAGTAGCCCAATTCAGCAGCACCATCCACTTGAACCAATACGGCGTAGGAGGCATCAGGTCATCCCCTGCCGCCGCAAAAAATCCTCCCACGCACCCCACCACGATCAACCATCCAAAAGCAGCCAGCCGCGAACTCCATCCCAGCCACATCGTACCCGGCAGCGGAGCCCACTTCACCCGCTTGCGTAGAAAAACCCATCTGCCAGCCCGCACCAGCGAAGCCAGCACCACCAGCGCCATCACCGCCAGACTCCCGCCCAGAGCAGGCAACACCCACTTCGCGTCCTCGTACCACACCACGCGCTGCTCCTGGACGCCAGGGAAATCCACCGCCAGCCGCACCACCTTACCGCTCCCATCGCGAACCGCAAAAATCTTCGCCTGCTCTCCCTCCGCCTGCCACAGATCTCTTCCCACAGCCTTGAACTTCATCGGATGCCCGCGCAAATCCTTCGCGCCTTCCATCCTCAGCTCGCCATCCTTGTTCACCGTCGCCGTGCTCTCGTTAAACAGATTCCTCAACGCCATCCGCGTGCTGTCCGCGCGCCGCGTACCCAGGTATCTCCCGGCAATCTCCCGCATCTCTTTCGGATAATCCTTCAGAAAAATCTGCTTCGGCGCATCCGGAAAATACCTGTCCGAAAAGAAGTCGATAATCTCAGGCCGCGGCTCATCTCCGCCGCCCGCCGAGTTATAGCTGACAAACAGCACGATCTTCTGCGTCGGCTCCATAAAGAACAGGCTATGAAACGCAATCAGATCTCCTTCATGTCCAATCCATCGCAGGTTATTCCGCCAGTCCTGATAAAAACCCATACAGATCGGCGGCATCTGATCGCTGGCCCTGAACTGTGGCGTCCACATCTGCGCCTGCGTCTCGGCCTTCAAAATCCGCTTCCCGTCCAGCTCACCCCCATTCAACAGCGCCTGCCCAAATCGCCCCATATCCGCCGCCGTCGAAGAAATCCCACCCGCGCCCACAGGATTGAAAATCTCAAATCCCACCGGCGGCTTGGTCGTATTCCCGCGATACCCCTGCGAAGGCAGATTGACCAGCGACTTCTGCAAAGGCTGATAAAAGCTCGAATGCACCATCCCCAGCGGACCAAAGATATGATCCTGGACATACTGCTCAAACGGTTCTCCGCTAACCCGCTGCACAATGTAACTCGCCAGCCCCACGCCATAATTCGAATAACCGGGCACAACACCCGGCGGAAACAGCCTCCGCGGCTGGTTCCGAATCAGATAGTCGCGCAGCGAAGGAGCACCTTTGGGATCTGTAATGATGATGTCGTCCGCTGTATCTTCAAATCCGCCCGTATGCGTCATCAGATTGCGCAAAGTAATCGGCTTGTCAAACGCCGGCTTGATCTGAAAATCCAGATACTGATTCACATCCGCATCCAGGTTCAGCTTTCCCTGCTCTTCCAGTTGCATCACCGAAACCCAGGTAAACAGCTTCGAAATCGAAGCCAGCCGAAAGATCGTCGACTCCGGATCGACCGGCTTCTGAGTCTTCTCATCCGCCACGCCATAGCCCTTCTTGAGCAGGACCTGGCCGTCTTTCATCACCAGCACAGAAGCCCCGGCAACGTCACTCCGTTCCAGTTGCAACGGCAAAATCCCATCAAAGAAGGCCGTCAAATCCGCCGAATTGATTACATGCCCGCCCGCCTGCGTAACTGTCTGCGCAACTGCCGGACCACCTGCCACCACAGCCGTCTTGGGCCCGTTCGTCACCGCCGTAACCGGAGGAGCCACAGGCGTGACGGTCTTGGGCGCTTGAGCCGCGCCCATCAACCCGCTGAACACCATCCCAGCCGCGATCAATCGCAATCCCAACATACTTCCATCTCCCAACGCGTGATCTGAACTTCGCAAAGTTTGTTCAGTCTCACGCAAGAGACTTGGTTTGACAAGCGATTTTCACAAGCTGCCGACCACCACAAGCGGTCTCGATAGCGCAGACCGGTCCCCGCGCCCCTTTACTCCTCGCGAAGCAGGATCAAAGGATTCACCGAAAGCGCGCGTTGCGCCGGAATCCACGTAGCCACCAGCCCCAGCAGCAGCATCGCGAAAACAACTCCACCCAACACCAGCGGATCGCGAGGCGTCGCTTGATACACGATGAAGGCCAGCACCTGCGTTGCCAGCAAGCCCAGCATCAATCCTGCCGCCGAACCCAGAGCCAGCAACTTCAATGGCCGCCCCAACGCCGCCTGTAAGACCTCTCGTTGCTGCGCGCCAAGCGCGATGCGAATGCCCAACTCCCGCAGCCGCTTGCTCACCGAGTACGCAGCCATGCCAAAGATACCCGTGATCGACAGCATCGCCCCCATCACACCCAGCACTCCAAGCGAAACCGTCGCCACCCGCGAAGGAAACAGAACTACGCCCAACAACGTGTTCCACGGATTGATGTCAACAGGCAGCCCTGCATCCAGCTCGTGCAGCTTGCTCCTGATGGCTGCGGTAATTTCCTGCGCGCCGCGGCCAGGCTCTGGATTTATCCGTACCACCAAAGTCGCCGAGTTGTCCGGCGACCGCGAAGCCGGAAGAAACATCGCCGGCTCTTGATCTTCCGTGATGCTCAGATATTTTCCGTTCTCGACAACGCCCACCACCTGAACA
>Ga0302326_10002794_pt1 | contig 41989 bp, 36 predicted proteins | sample Palsa_T0_3_FD_202264 | JGI IMG/M metagenome (GOLD analysis project Ga0302326, IMG submission 202264) | Peat permafrost microbial communities from Stordalen Mire near Abisko, Sweden - Palsa_T0_3 | ecosystem: Environmental > Terrestrial > Soil > Palsa > Peat permafrost | place: Sweden: Abisko...
GGTTTATCGTTCATCGATGGCATGTATAGCAGTCGGTCAAGCTCTGAATTTTATACTCCGCGACAAGTTTCTTTCCTAGCGCTTCCTGGTCGGCCGGCGGCTCATAGGCCATGTTGAACACCTGATCGCGCGGCCGCACGTACTTTTCGGGATTGCGGTGACAGTTGATGCACCAGTTCATGTAGAGCGTGTTTTCTTTGTACATTAGCGGCATCTGGTCGACGCGGCCGTGGCAGGTGGCGCATCCGACGCCTTTAGCGATGTGGATACTGTGGTTGAAGTATACAAAATCCGGCAGGTCGTGGATGCGGGTCCACTGCAGCGATTCCCCGCTGCGGTAGCTTTCCCGGACCGGTTCCAGAATCTCCGCGTTCGCCCAGATTTGCGAATGACAGCTCATGCAAATCTCGGTGGCGGGGAGTCCTGCGAACGACGACGTTTCCACCGACGTGTGACAGTAGCGGCAATCGATGCCGTCGTCGGTCACATGGTGCTTATGGCTGAACGGAACCGGTTGTTCCTTCACCACCTTGACGTCGGTGATGTAAGCCCCGCGATCCATCGAATACGCGAAGGCGATGAGCAGCCCTGCGCCGATTACCGCGGCCCCGAGACTGATCTTAGACAGAGTGTTAGTGCTTCTGTGGAAAATCTGCGCCATCCGAAAGACCTTACAAACGCTCTATGGTAAATCAGATTGCGCTAGAAATGCAAAAATTATTTTGTGGCAGGTGCCAGTGTAATGAGGGATACTGAGCGTTAGGCCGCGAACCGCTTCCCAACGGCCCGACGGGCGCGCAGCAATCGGATGCGTACGGCGGTTTCCGTCCAACCATGCGCGCTGGCGATTTCCTTGACCTTGTAGCCCTCGAGATAGTGGCGTTCGAGCACCAGGCGGTCGTTCTTCTTGCAGGCTTTTAGGATGCGGCCTACGTCGATGGCGGCGAGATTGACCTTCGCCGGCGTCGCAAGTTCGGGAAGAGTTTGAAGGAACGGTTCGCGGCGCATGTAGCTGCGATGGATGTTGAGCGCGATGCTATTCATCCAAGTGAGCACCATGTTCGAGTCGCGCAGCTGGCCCAGCCGCTCCCAGCCCTTGGCCCAGGCCGCTTGTGCCGTCTCCTGAGCTGAGTCGTAAGAGAGGCCTCGAGAAACCAGAAACCGCACCGTGAGGTTGTATCCCTTTTTGTAAGCACTTCCGAATTGTTCTCTAGTCATCGCGCCTCCCAGGAAGGCAGTTCGAATGCCAGGGTTGCGCCGTGTCTTTGCTGTCCGGCTAAGTGACACGCAATGTTACATTAAGCACGGCGGATTGAACGCGGCGCGCGAACCGCGTCGGGGATTTCCTGAGCGGGAAGAATTGCTGGTCGCGGAAAAAAATTCAATGCTTCGACGAAACCTTCCGACGATTAGGCGAAGGTATCGACGCTGGCTTTGCGTTCGAGCTTGCCCCACCCGACTAAGCGACCGCGCAACGCGTACAGCATGGATTTTCCGAGGACGTAGTACATCAGCTGGCGATAGTAGATCCGCTGAAAGAAAAGCAGCGCCAGGTCCCACGGTTTCTCGCGCTCCAATCCATAAGCCAGCAACGCGGTGATCGCTTCGAGCACAAACAGACCGAAGTAGTAAAGCAACACGACGCGCCAGTTGCCGGCGAACAACGCGATCAGCATGGCCAGATCCGCGAAAGGCGAAACCACGGCCAGCAGCACCTGGAAAATCCAGATGCTCGGCAGGGCGACCCAACCCAGAAAGCCATAGGCGGGGTTGAACGTGGCGTCACGATGCTTCCACGCGGCTTGCAACGTGCCGAAGGCCCACCGAAACCTCTGCTTGGCGAGGTCGCGCGTCGACTCCGGAGCTTCGGTGAAGGCCACCGCCGATTCCTCGTAGCGGATCTGGTACCCGCTCCGCCGGATAGCGAGCGTAAGATCGGCGTCCTCGGCCAGGGTATCGCCGGGGAATCCGCCAACTTGTTCGATGAGATCCTTGCGCCAGGCGCCGACGGCTCCCGGGACTACCGTGATCGCGTTCAACAGATCGAGCGCGCGGCGGTCCAGATTGAAACCGCAGATGTACTCGATGGATTGGAAGCGAGTGATCCAGCTCTTGCGATTGCCCACTCGCGCGTTGCCGGAAACCGCGCCCACTTGCTCGTCGTGAAAATGCCGAACCAGCCGTTCGATGGTCCCCTTGCGCAAGATGGTGTCCGCATCCAGGGCAACCAGGATATTATTGCGACTCTCGCGAATGGCATGATTCAAAGCGCTCGCCTTACCGCGATTCGGCTGCGTTCGAACGCGAACTCGCGAGTCGTCGGCGAAGGCTTGCGTGGCGACAGCCAGCGTTTCGTCGCGCGATCCGTCGTCCACGATCACAACCTCGAGGTCCGGATAGCCGTTGTCCAGGGCGGCTTGGACGGTGCGCACGATGACCTTCGCTTCGTTGAAAGCGGCGATCACTACCGATACAGCGGGCCGATAATTCGCCGGCACGTTTTTCAGACGGTGCCGACTGCGCAGCTTCTGGTTCACGGCCAGCGCGCCGTACACCAGCGATCGCAGGAGGGTCAGGTAGATCGCGATCAGGAACAGCAGGCCCGCCGCCTTGCGGATGTTTCCCTTGGTGGTGAGCGCTTCCCCTTCGATCACGGCCCAGCGCTTTTCGTCGCCGGAGGGGACGGGCATGAGCTGGTCGCGCGTCTTGCCCATGAGCTGCTCGATGGGAACGAAGGTGTACCCTTCGGCGCGCAAGGTGTCGATGATTTTCGGCAACGCCTGGATAGTGGCTGAGCGGTCGCCGCCGCCGTCATGCAGCAGGATCAGATTGCCTTCGTCTTTCTGCTCCAGCACCTCGTCCAGGATTTTCGCGGGCGTGCTGCCCGGCTCCCAATCGCGCGGATCGATACTCTCGGCGATGGTTACGTAGCCCATGCGTTGAGCGCGCTCGATGGGCACGATCTCGGCGGGCGTTTGCGGCTGGCTGTCGGCGTTATAGGGCGGCCGGAACAGCTTGGTGCCGTGTCCGATCTCATGCTCGATCAACCTCTGAGTGGTGTTCAGCTCCAGCTCGGTCATCGTCTGGGAATCGGCGGCAATGTTCGGATGGCTGTAGGTGTGATTGCCGATGGTGTGACCTTCGGCGTATTCGCGCCGAATGATGGCCGGGTACTGCTCGGCGTTCACGCCGACCACAAAGAACGTGGCGGGCACCTGTTTCCGGCTGAGGATGTCAAGCACTTTCGGAGTATCGTCGGAGGGGCCATCGTCGAAGGTGAGCGACACCTCTTTCTTCGCGTTGCCCGCCGACGCCTCCACCACATAGTAGGACGGGAATTTCTGATACTGCTCGGCGAAGTCGCCGTCCTGGTCCTTCCAAACGTTGCGGCTGCCGTCGTGCGGAGAATCGGTGATCCGCAGCACTTCGCCGTCGCCGTATCGCTCCACCGATTTTTGCGCGGTCAACGGAAATAATTGTGCCGCGTTGAAATTATCCTCGGGCCAGGAGTGCTCCCCGAACATGGTCCAGAGGCCGGGGTCCTCGGCGCCCAGACGCCACAGAGCCACGCCGCGGAAGCCGTCGTTGGAAATGTCCTGAAGCTGATTCAACGCGGTGACCGCATCCAGGAACCACACTTCGTGCTTGGTGGAACCGTTCTGATAGCGCAACACCGGATTTTCGCGGTCGCGATCCCAAGCGACGCCGGTCTGGTTGGCCTCGGCAGCCGCGATCACGTCGCCGTAGCTCACTTCCACGCCGCCCTCGCGCGATCCGATCATCCAGTCGTAACCGTAATTGCCGAATCCGACCACCGTTTTCTTCGCGGGCAGCACTTTGGCAAGATTTTCAAGTTCGTTATAGAACCAATCCTCGGACGCCACCGGACCCGGCTCGCCGGATTGGTAGTGCTCGTCATACACCATCGGAACGATGAAGTCGCAGATGGCGCCCAATCGCTTCAGGTCATAGGCGGCGTCATTAGTGGGAACGCTTTGGGTGAGGATCAATCCGGCCGGCTCCAACTTGGCGCGAAGCTCCTCCATAAAGGCGACCATCTTCTCGCGGTCGCGATCGCTGGATTGCTCCAAGTCCACGTTCACTCCGGCGAAATGGTGTTCCTCAAGATTGCTGTAGATGTTATCCACCAGGTTTTCGCGGGCGGCGCGGCTGTTCAGAACCTGGCGCAGATCGCCGGCCTGCCAGCCGTCGCGGAAATTATTGAGCTCCGCCAGTATCGGGAGATTGGCGTCGCGCGCGATCTGGATGACCTGCGCGTCGGAATTGTCTTCGACGTCGCCCGCGCCGTTCTTCAACGTGAGCCACTCGGGAACCAGGTGGGTCAGGCGGCCGAGATTGGCGCGCAGCGAAATCATGCTGGCCGGGTCCCAATTGACGTAGAAGCCGAACACGATGGGCTGGTCCTCGCGCGGCTTGGCGGCTGTGCGGGGATGGATAACCGGGTTGCCGCCGTTGCGGACATACTTAACGCCATTGTCCCGGCGCACCCGGAATGGAACCGCCCGATTGGTTTTTTCGCCGTGGGTAATGGCGGCCAACTCGCCGAAATTGGCCAGGTGTTGGACGGCCGGAAGCCCGAGCGCGGGCAATTGAGGATTGCTAATGAGGCTCAAGCCGAGCAGCAACGCCAGCACTGCGGCGCCGATGCCCGCGACCGAGAGCGCGCGGCGGAACCGCAGCCAGCGCTTGCCAGTTGGATCGTAGAAGACAAATGAATCGCCGCGCATGGACTCCCCGCTATTACCATTAGAGTCCTCGCGGCCCATACTCGGTACATCGGCCCGCCTTAAAATCCCTTTAGACTTGCCGGGGTGCCAGTGTGCCCCCTACCAGTGGATGAGGTCCCCAGGGTCTTCGACCAGCACAACCTCATACTTTTCCAGCATCGGTAACAGGACACTCTCGAGCTCGCGCTTCCACAGTTCCCCTTCGTAGAACTTCGCTTTCATCGGCTCGCGCGAAGATAAGTCAGGAAAGCCGCGCATGAAAAAGAATGTATCGGCATCCTCGACGGAAAGAAATGGACCCAATATCTTCATTCCGATTTCCGCATGTGCCGGCATCGACTTGGCGCGGAATATCGCAAGGAATTCGGAGCGCTTGCCGGGCTTGGTTTTATAGGTGCGCATTTCGATAATCATTTGTCGTTCTCCAACAGCATGTTTGCTCGGCAGGCGCAAAAAGCAAGAACTCACTGTCCGCTTCGTGTGTTCTGCGCGTTTGAGACAATGTAAGTAGAAATCCCAATGGATCAAACTCCACTATCGATCTTTGATCTAAGCCCCGCCGAGAAGCTTCAGCTTGTCGAAGATCTGTGGGACGACCTTGCATCGACGCCGGACTCGGTGCCGGTCCACGATTGGCAAAAGCTGGAACTGTCACGCAGAAAGGCGAATCTCCTGAGGAATGCGGCGCCCGGCCTGGCGTGGCCGAAGAGACGATAACGATATACGCCGTGTTTTGCACGTCTCGCGATCCACATAAATGGCGTCAGCCGCGCTCCCTTGCGTGAGTTTAAGTCGGATAATCCGGGAAATTCATGTACTCGGGTGGCCACGAGCGAATGGGCGCGATAGCGGAATTGACTCGGTGCCCGACCTTCGCTCAGGACCGGCCCTCCAGAATCTCCTTCATGTCGCGTTTGGCGTGAAGCACGGCGACAACTTGCAATGCACCTTGTCAGGGCGGTAGAGTATGACGTAATTGGGGGCTTTCGTCACGGTCCAGAAGCGCACTCCGAGCGATGTTATGTCTTGACGCTTGGATCCCATCAGAGGATGTCTGGCCAGCCGTCGGCAGGTAGCGACGATTTCCGTTTCCACCCGGTCGGCGGCGCTGCGGTTGTCTTTGGCGATGAACCACCAGATTGCATCGAGGTCTTGAGTCGCTTGCCGCGTGAACTCAAACCGCGCATTCATTCCTGCGGCTTGAGCCGCTCGGCTCGCCGTTGGCGCAACAACTCGACCGCCGCGTCTCCGTCGAGCAATTCGCCCCGCTCGGCTTGTGCAAAACCAGTCTCGATGTGGGCGGCGATCGCATCGCGTTGCTCGATCATCCAGTCTTCAAGATCGAGCTGCTCGCGGATGATCTCGAATGCCTGATCGAGAACCTCGCCGGGATTCTGATAGGCGCCGGAACGCACGGCCAAGTCGATCACTCGTTGTTGTTCCGGCTTCAGGTCGATTGTCATGAGATCCTCTCCCGAGTAGTCTTATTATCTACTTTTACTTCACGGCATCGCCCGCGGCCGCCCTGGTAAGATCGACGCTAGAGGTGCGCTTTTGAATTCCGTCCTGACCGGCACTCCCACCCAGGAAGTCTTGAACCAGCCGCCGCCGCTAGCGAATTACAATTTGTTCACGTCGGACCGCGTGCTGGCCGACGCCCTCGGCCGCGAAGGCGCACCATGGGCTCGCGCACAGCTCGAGGATTTCGGGAGCCGATGCGGCAGCGAAGAAGCCATCCGCTGGGGATTTCAAGCCAACGAGAATCCGCCGGCGCTGCGCACGCACGATCGTTTCGGACATCGCATCGACGAAATCGAGTTCCATCCCGCCTGGCACCAGTTGATGCGCCTCTCCATCGAACACGGCTTGGCCGGCTTGCCCTGGGCGGATCCGAAACCGGGCGCTCACGTGGCGCGCGCCGCGCTCATGTTCGTCGCGTCCCAAAACGAAGCCGGCCATACCTGTCCTGTCTCGATGACGTACGCCTCCATTCCGGCTCTACGCAAGCAGCCGGAACTCGCGCGGCAGTGGGAGCCGCCCATTTTATCGGCCCGCTACGATTCACGCTACCGCCCGGCGACGGAAAAGACCGGCGCGCTCATCGGCATGGCGATGACGGAAAAACAGGGCGGCTCGGATGTGCGCGCCAACACGACCACGGCCGACCCGATTTCGCCGGGCGAATACCTCATTACCGGTCACAAGTGGTTCTGCTCGGCGCCGATGTCCGATGCGTTCCTGGTTCTGGCGCAGGCGCCCGCCGGGTTGACCTGTTTCCTGCTGCCGCGCTGGACTCCGTCGGGCGAGCGCAATCGATTTCACATCCAGCGGCTCAAGGCGAAACTCGGCAATCGTTCCAACGCGTCCGGTGAAGTGGAGTTCGCGGGCGCTTGGGCGCGGCGCATCGGTGAAGAAGGCCGCGGCGTGGCAGTCATCATCGACATGGTGCAACACACGCGCCTGGATTGCGTAATCGGGTCCTCGGCGCTGATGCGGCAAGCTTTGACGCAGGCCATTCATCACGCGCGGCATCGCAAGGCCTTCGGAAGCTTATTGATCGATCAACCGCTCATGCGGAACGTGCTGGCCGATCTCGCGATCGAATCGGAAGCGGCCACCGTTGTCATGATGCGGCTGGCGCGCGCCTTCGATTCGCGAGAAACCGATCCGGGCGAGCGTGGATTCGCGCGGCTTGGCGCAGCGGTCGCGAAGTATTGGGTTTGCAAGCGCTGCCCGGGCCTGGTAAACGAAGCGCTGGAATGTTTGGGCGGCAATGGATACGTTGAAGAATGCGTACTCCCGCGCCTCTATCGCGAAGCGCCGCTCAATTCGATCTGGGAAGGATCGGGCAATGTGATCTGTCTCGACATCCTCCGCGCCATCAAGAAAGAACCGGAGGCGTTGGCGAGTCTGCTCGACGAAATTCGTCTGGCGCGCGGCGGAGATCGACGGTTCGACGCTGTGGTCGGCGGGTTGGACGGCAAGTTGCGACATGCGGCAACCGAGACCGAGGCCCGCCGCCTGGCCGAACATCTGGCGTTGGCTCTCCAGGCATCGCTTTTGATCCGGCACGGTATCCCGGAGGTCGCGGATGCGTTCTGCGCCACTCGCTTGGCCGATGAGGGAGGGCGGACGTTCGGCACTCTTCCGAGCCATGCCGATTTCCGCGCGATCCTGGAGCGGGCATACTAGTGTCCTGTGGCAGAAGTCTTGGACAAGCTGAAGCATGTCCCACAAGCCTTGTAGGTGCTTCATGGATAGTGTGGGACATGCTTTTAGCTTGTCCTGTTCGGGCGTGCAGAGAGACTTCTGCCACAGGAGACTAGCCCGCGGTGGGCGCATCGGGTCTGGTGACCACCATATAGTCTTCGTCCACGTAAGCTTCGCCGATTTTGAGAGCGTGCCGTTCGCGCCCGAACACTACGAATCCCAAAGCCGAATAGAGGCGCTTCGCGGCGGCCTGTTCAGTTCCCACCGTCAGGATGATGTGTTCGAGGTCGGCTTCGAGCCACGCCCGGCGGAGAAGTTCCGATAGCAGTTGCCGGCCAGCGCCTTGGGCGCGATAGTCCTTTCTCACAAACACACCCCACACTCGCCCCTTGTGTTTGTCTTTGAGCCGTTCGCCTCTCGCGAAGCCGGCGGTTCCGACGATCCGTGGACCGTCGAACGCGCCCAACAGAAAATCGCAGGCGCCCATGTTTGTAAGGCGCTCGGCCACCGCCTCGATGGACGTAGCTCGAAATTCCTCGGCGGATTCGGCGAAGGCACGCGGAACTCGTTCGAGAGCTTCCAGGCGGATCTCCCGGAACGCTTGCGCATCCCGTGGAGTAAGGGTCCGAACCGTCAGGCCGCTCATAAACCGGCCTTCCGGGCCGCCACCATCAAGCCGATCAAACTGGCATCATTGTTAATGTTTATGCGATTTGCTTGTGTGTCGGCTTTACTCGTCTTTTCTATCGCGTCGACGGCCCAAACGGACCTCACGGAACCGGATTCGGCCGAGCAAAAGAAAATCCTAGCCGACGCCGCCGAATTCGCCCTGAACCACGAAATGAGTCTGCCTAACTTCCTCTGCACGCAGACCACCCAGCGGTTCGAGGACTCCATGGGGAAGGGGAACTGGAGGCCCATCGATCTCATTGTAGAGAGACTGACCTACTTTGAACACCGCGAGGAGTACAAAGTTTTCATGGTAAACGGCCAGCCGTCCAATGTGGCGCACGAAGCGCTGGGCGGCGCCACCTCGTCGGGCGAGTTCGGAAGCGTGCTCAAGGGAATTTTTTGGCCCGAAAGCGACACACAGTTTACCTGGGAGAGATTCTTCACTTTACGCGGTCGAAAGATGCATGTCTACTCCTATCGCGTCCCCGTGACGCGGTCGGATTACCATATCGTGGTGCCCCGCGAAAAGATCGATCTGGTGGTCGCGTATCACGGTCTGATCTTTATCGACGCCCGCACGCGCTCGGTGCATCGGATCACTTTGCACGCCGACGGCGTCCCCGCCTTGTTTCCGGTCCAGGACGTGAGCCTGGCGCTCGATTACGATTACACACGGATCGGCGACGCGGACTACCTGTTGCCGCTCGAGTTTGAGCTTCGATCGCGCGAGCGGAGTTGGTACATCAAGAACGATGTGACCTACAGCGATTACCGGAAGTTCGGCGCCGATTCGAATATCACGTTCGATCCCTCGGCGCCCAGGAAGCCGGAAGATCCGAGCAAGAAGTAGCCGGGCGGCGAAGCGCTACAAGAACGCCGTGGTCTTGATGCCCGAAATATCGAAACGCTTCCGGCATCGCATGTTCTTGCACATCACCTTATCGTCCAGCAGCACCATGTAACTGGCGGCTTTCTTGAATTTAGCCCGGTCGCGTTCGTCGGCTTGGCCGGGCAGACGATCCACTTTGGTGCGCAGCAGCCAGCGCAAATCGTAAGTGTCCGAACCGCGGCAGAACGGACAGTGGAGCATCGCCGGTTTGGTGGTTTGAGATTCTTTGTAAAAAGCGCGTTCGTCCATAAATGTTCCTATGCGGTGGCCAACGCCTGAGCTCTCACCAGACTTCGATCCAGTTGGCGCGCGAACTCGTCGACGTCGCTCTTAGTGATGTTCAGCGGAGGCGAGATCCGCAGCACGTTCCCGAAGAATCCGCCCTTGCCCACCAGGATGCCGTTGTCGCGAGCGGCCTCCAGCAGCAACAGCGTCTGGGTGGTGGCGGGCTTCTTGCTGCGGCGATCCTCCACCAGCTCGATGGCCTGGAGCAGTCCCATGCCGCGCACGTCGCCGATCAAGGGATGCTTGGCCGCCAGATCGAGAAGCTTGCCGCGCAGATAAGCGCCCACTTCCGCGGCGTTGATGGAAAGCTTCTGGTCTTCGATGAAGTCGATCACGGCCTTGGCGGCGGTGGCGGAAATCGGATTGCCTCCAAAAGTAGAGATGGTGGCGCCGCGGACCGAATCGGCCACCTCCGGCCGCGCGATGGTGACGCCGATGGGCGCCCCGTTGCCAAGGCCTTTGGCGCTGGTGATGATGTCCGGCTGGACGCCCCATTGCTCGATGCCGAACCACTTGCCGCCGGTGCGGCCCCAGCCGGTTTGCACCTCGTCGCTGATGAAAACTCCGCCGTATTTCTTTACGATGTCCGAGACGATCGGGAAATATTCCTTGGGCGGCGTCACGAATCCTGCCACGCCCTGGATCGGCTCCGCGATGAATCCGGCGATGCGGCCGGATGTCGTGGTTCGAATCACTTCTTCGACATCCTGCGCGCACTTGACCTCGCAGGAAGGATAAGCGAGTCCCAACGGGCACCGATAACAATAGGCGTTCACGGCGTGCACCACGCCCGCCTGCAACGCCGGACCCAGCCGCCAATTGGATTGCGCGGTGAGGCTCATGGTTAGCGACGAGCGCCCGTGGTAGGCATACCGCAGCGCGACAATTTCGGTGGATCCGGTATAGCAGCGGGCGGCGAGGATCGCGGTTTCGTTGGCTTCGGTTCCGCTGTTGGTGAAGAATGACTTAGTGAGCTTCCCTCCGGGCGTGATTTCGGCCAGTTTCTTGGCCAGCGCAGCTTGCGGTTCGTTGGCGAACACCGTCGAGACGTGCTGCAAACGATCCATCTGGGCGTGCACCTTCCGGTTCACTTGCTCGTTGCAATGCCCGACGCTGATGGTAACGATGCCCCCGAAGAAATCGAGGTATTGCCTGTCGTCCGCGTCCCAGACGTATTGATCCTTGGCGCGGGTGATGACCAGCGGCTCCTGGTAGTAATGGAAAACCGAGGGAAAGAGGTGGTCGCGGCCGGCTAGGATGATCTCTTCTTTGGTCATGTCTGATTCTAACCAAGCCTCGGGAAGGGTGTCGATACGGAGCGGCTGGGTTCGCGCGAACGCTGGGCGGTTGCGCCCGAAATTGTGCTTGTTCGGCGGGCTTGTTCTTGAGCTTCACCGGTTCGGTGAAACAGGCTCCAGAGCGCACTATGTTCTTTACAACATATTATCTGTATGACATACTATGCGAGTGAGGCGGCAGGCCCCGCGTCGATACGCTCAAGGGTTCGGTTGAATTCCATAAGGACTTCGATCCCGAATTCGATTTTATCGCCGGCTCATAGCGAAGGCCGACGAAAGATTTGATGAATACCTGTCACGAACGAAGAAGGGGACATAGCCATGCCAATCACGCTGAAGGACAAAATGAAAGGCCTGAGCCCCGCCCAACGCAAGAAGGTCGAGGCCCGCGCCGCTGAGTTGATTGCCGGGGAGATGACCTTGCGCGAACTGCGGCATGCGCGCAAGCTCACGCAGGTAAAGATGGCCAAGACGCTCGGGGTCACGCAGGACAGTGTTTCGCGCCTGGAAAAACGGAGCGATCTTTTGCTGTCCACGCTCCGAAAAACGGTCGAGGCCATGGGCGGGAATCTTTCGCTCGTCGCCGAATTTCCCGACCGTGCGCCGGTGGTTCTGTCCGGCATTGCCGAAGATAGTCCGAGGCCAAAGCCGACAAGACGGAGACGTGTCGCCTAAGATTTTGGGTGCCGGTGCAGGGAAGGGCGGGCGAAATTTGACAAACTGCCGGATTAGCGGCGACAGCCGGAGGGCGCAGCTTGATAGAATTCTACATGCCATCCCTGCCAGCACGGCCGCGGCCCAAGCGTCGTTCCGTTCGCCGCTTAGCGCTGGTTGGCGCGGTCATCCTGCTGGCAATTCTCGTGATCGGCTGGCAATCCATGCTTTCCAGCATCGGCAACCTTCTTATCCAATCGGACCCGCCCGAGCGCGTCGACCTGATATTAGTTCTAGGAGGCGACTTCTGGGGACCGCGCGTCCTGAAGGCCGCCGAACTGGGAGCGCATGGCTACGCTCCGGTGGTCCTGCTGAGCAGCCCTCCCTACGCCGGCCGGCCGGAAGGCGAACTGACCATCCCGTTTCTGGCCGAACGCGGTTATTCGCCCGCCCTGTTTCAAGTGTTCGCCCATCATGCCGCATCCACGGTGGCGGAGGCCATTGCGCTGCGCGAAGAGCTTGCCCGTCGAAGCGCCAGACGCGTCATTCTGGTAACCAGCGCGTATCACTCGCGGCGGGCCTGCATCGTCTTTCGTTTGTTTTGCCCCGGCATTCAATTTCTTTCCGTGCCTGCCGCGGATACTCACTACGGCGCCGATACCTGGTGGAAAACCGCGGCTTCGCGCGATCTGTTCCTTTCCGAGGTGACCAAGATGCTCGGTTCGGTGCTGATCGCTTATCCGCGCTACCGCCTGGGATGAAGCGTGCTGAGGTTCCTAGCTGGCCGCCCGCGCTCCGATTTGGGCCAGTATGCCGCGCACGGTCCGAAGCCATTCCGCTCGGGATATAGGCTCCCCCTGGGAAGGCCGCTCCAGAACCGCGTGGGTGTCCAGGCGCGACCCTCCAAGAAGGGTTCGATGCTGAATCGCCACGATTTTCGCGGAGCGCGTGCGGCGCAAAGTCTTGATCATGCCCGAGACTCCCGTCAAAGCAGGATTCACGACGATCAAATCCACGGTCAGGTTCGCCGTTTCCGCTAGGGAAAGCGCCTCGCGGCAGCTCAAAGCCGGCATTACCTTACAGCCCGCGGCGTGAAATATCTCACCAAGCCACCATACAAATCCCAGGTCTTGGTCTATGACGAGAACGGTGGGAGCGTGTCGGTTCACTCGGCCAAACTCCTTGCCGCAACCGACAACCGGTCGCTTTCGACACGCACTCCCGCGGTGCGGAACTCATGATGCTTGGCTTTGACCGCCACCGCCCGGCCGTCGGCGCGAACCACGCGGCCGCGCACGATCAGCTTCAAAGGACAAACACCCTCGAGGAGAAACGGCCAATTCAACACCAACTCGATATGTCTGCCCGGCCGCATACTCTCGCCGACGTCGATAAGCACGCCCCCGCTGCTGATGTTGACGGTTCGGCCCGACCCTAGGCGTTCCACCTGGCCACGATGCATCACTTTGTAATCCAGATCGAGGGTGATCGGATAGCGCTGGTGACTTCGTTTGTCGGATTGGTCAGACGATGCCGATCTCGCGTTACTCGCCATAGCGGGAGCGGGGGACATAATCCCTCCTTAGTACCTTAAGACAGGGCCTTAATACCTATACCATCTTCCGGGTACAAGCGTCAATTGAAACCAGGGGTCGAAATATTGTGGCGTACCGCGAACTCTACGGCCTTCCTTCCACGACCCGGATGTTGCTCACCAGCTTCAAGGGACTCGCGCGGTCAGCGGCGGTACGCTAGTGTAGTCGATCGGAAACAGGAGGCAATTTGAATGTTCGCAAACACGCCACCACAGGCTTTTGACAGTTGGACTTCTCGTCGCGCTCGCAGCCAGCTTAGAGGCCGACAATTTGGCTTATATGCTCGGAACAGCGGCGCTGGGGGTTGAGAATCCGCTCGGGATCGTCGACCTCAACACGGGCGTGTTTAATTTGATCGGCAATATGGGATCCGGGGGATACGACGGATTGGGTGTTGCCAACGGTGTGCTGTACACCGAGCAGAACGGACTGCTTTATTCGGTCAACACCAGCAACGCAAATCTCACCCTCGTCGGAGGGCTGATCGGCAACAATCTCGCCACTTTCGGCTCAACCACCACCGGACTGTACGGCTTGGCAGGTACGGGCTCTAATGAGGTAGCTACGCTATTTTCGATAAATCCCCAGACGGGCGCCATCACGGCGATCGGGCTGATCGGCGCCGGCGCCATACCGAACGGCCAAACTTACTATCAGAGGCTTTCCGTGGGTTCGAGCACGCTGTACATGGAAGCCAATTCCAATCTCTACACGATCAACACGACCACCGGCGCGGCCACGCAGGTGGGAACTACCGACAGTCACGACTATTTAACCTCCGTGCCGCTTTTCGAAAACGGCGCCTATTACGCCGGAAGTGGTTCCGTAATTGGCACGATCAACGTCACCACCGGCCAGATCACGCCCGGCGTCACTCTTTCCGGAGGACCGGCGTCCCTCGTCGGTCTTGCGCCCGACCCTCTGCCCGCGGGCACACCGCCGGCCATGCTGACGGCGAATGCCTATATGCTCGGAACAGCGGCACAGGGGGTGGAAAATCCGTTCGGGATCGTCGACCTCAACTCGGGCGCGTTTACTTTGATCGGAAATATGGGATCCGGGGGATTCGACGGCTTGGCTGTTGCCAACGGTGTCCTCTACACCGAACAGAACGGACTCCTTTATTCGGTAAACACGGCCAACGCAAATCTCACCCTCATCGGAGGAGTGACGGGCACCCCAAATCTCGCCTCTTTCGGCTCAACCGCCAATGGACCCTATGGCTTGGCCGGTGCGGGCTCTTTTGACGTGGCCACTCTATTTTCGATAAATCCCCAGACGGGCGCCATCACCGCGATTGGGCCGATCGGCGCCAGCGCCATCCCCAACGGTCAAACTTACTATCAGAGGCTTTAGGTGGGTTCGAGCGCGCTGTACATGGAAGCCAATTCCAATCTCTACACCATCAACACGACTAACGGCGCGGCCACGCAGTTGGGGACTACCGACAGTAACGGCTATCTATCCTCCGCGCAGCTTCTCGAATACGGCACTTATTACGTCGCCGAAGGTTCGGGCCTTGCCACGATCAACGTTGCCACGGGCCAGATTGATCCTCACTCCTCGATTTTCGGAGCAGCAGGCACCCCCGTCGCTCTTGCGCCCGATCCTCTGGTTACGCCCACCCCGACGGTAACGCTGGTGGCGAATGCGGAGGGTGGCGTTGCTACGATTGCGCCGAACACGTGGGTGGAGATCAAAGGTTCCAATCTTGGTCCGGCGGGCGATTCGCGCATCTGGGGGAACTCGGATTTTGTGAATAACCAGTTGCCCACCAGCCTGGATGGAGTCAGCGTCACGGTGAACGGCCAGCCGGCGTACGTCTACTACATCAGCCCCACGCAGGTGAACATACTCACGCCTCCGAGCGCCATTTCCGGATCGGTACCCGTGCAGGTCTCCGACAATGGAGTGATCAGCGCAAATTTCATGGTGCAGGCGCAGGCGGAATCTCCCTCGTTCTTCGTCTTCGGCGGCGGACCTTATATTGCGGCCACCCACGCCAACGGAAGTTACCTCGGTCCAACCAGTCTGTATCCCGGTCTGACCACTCCCGCCCAGCCCGGCGAGACAATCGTGATGTACGCCAACGGTTTCGGATCCACGTCGACACCGGTGGTGAGCGGGTCCGAAACGCAGTCGGGAACGTTATCGCCAATGCCGGTGATCATCATCGGCGGCGTGGCTGCGACGGTAACCTTCGCCGGCCTGGTTGCTCCGGGCGAGTTTCAGTTCGACGTGGTAGTGCCGCCCTCGCTCGCGAATGGCGACCAGCCCACGATGGCAATGTATAACGGCTTGACGACGCAGGCGGGAACGCTAATCACGGTGCAGCAGTAGAGCTTCATTTCCGGCCAAGCTGGCAATCCACATGAGCGAGAAGTCGCCAGCCGTCGACGCCTTGTCGGAGTGCGTCCGAGCGCCGCGGCCGGCTTCGGGAGAATCGATTGATCGGGGAGAGGCGTTCTGAACGCCGTGCGACTACACTTGAGGAGATGTCTGCTCTTCCGGAACGGATCGGCCCGTATACAATCACCGGAAAGCTGGGAGCAGGAGGAATGGGCGTTGTCTACAGTGCCAACGACATCCGGCTGAACCGGCCAGTTGCGCTCAAAATGATCCTCGATCCGGGCAATGACGAGGACAGCCGGAAGCGTTTTCTGCGCGAAGCACAGGCGGCCGCACGAGTCACCCATCCCAATATCTGCCGCCTATATGACGTCGGCGAGGTAGACGGCCGGCCGTTCCTGGTGATGGAACTGCTGGAAGGGGAGTCGATGTCCGAGCGCTTGGGGCGTGGGCCCATGCCCCTGGCCGAAGCGCTGCAGGTTACGCTGAGCATCCTATCGGCGCTGGCAGCGCTGCATAAGTCGTCGATCGTGCATCGGGATCTGAAACCGTCGAACGTGTTTCTGTCGTCGCAGGGCGTGAAGCTGCTGGATTTCGGGCTCGCCAAGCCGGTTTCGCCGCTCTCAGACGACGAGCAGACCCAGACCGGGCTGACCGGGCATGGAGTGATCGTCGGGACGCCGCGATACTCGTCGCCGGAACAAGTGACCGGAAGGCCGGTGGACGCACGATCGGATCTGTTCGCGGCTGCCGCGGTTCTTTTCGAGGCGTTAGCTGGCAAACCGGCTTTCGCGGGCAACTCGCCGGTGGAAATTTTCCACTCTGTGCTGCATGAAACGCCGCCGGCGCTCTGCGGATCGCAGGCCATTTCGGCCGTCGATCGCATCGTGCGCCGAGCTATAGACAAGAATCCGGCGAACCGCTACGGCGCGGCGGATGACATGGCCGCGGAGTTGCGTTCAGTGCTCGCTCTGGACGAGTCGGGAACGCACGTGGAGATTCGCGCAGTGAAGCGGCTGATTGTGCTCCCTTTCCGCGTTCTCCGTTCTGATCCGGAAACTGATTTTCTGGCGTTCAGTCTGCCGGACGCGATCGCGGCGTCGCTGGCGGGGTTAAATTCGCTCGTGGTGCGGTCGAGCCTGGCGGGGGCTCGCTTCGCTGGACCGGCTCTGGATTTGAAAGAAATCGCGAAAGAGGTTGACGTGGATACGGTGCTCACCGGGACACTTCTCCGCGCGGGCACGCATCTGCGTCTAGCGACGCAATTGGTGGAGGCTCCTAGTGGCACACTCATCTGGTCGAAGGCATCGCAAGTGGAGCTATGTGACATTTTCCAACTCCAGGACACGCTGGTGAGCAGCGTGGTCGCGTCGCTCGCGCTGCCGTTGACGGCGGGCGAGCGCCAGCAGCTCACGCACGACGCGCCGGCTAGCCCGGCCGCCTATGATCTATACCTGCGCGCGAATGAAGTGGCCAAAAGATTCAGCGGGTTTTCAGAAGCGATCGGTTTGTACGAGCAGTGCGTCGCGCTGGATCCCGGATACGCGCCCGCGTGGGCTCGTTTGGGGCGAGCGCGCTGGCTGGTAGGCAAATTTTTAGGAGCAGCGGAGAAGTTGGTGGAGGGTCGCAGCGCGATCGAGCGGGCGCTCGCGCTCAATCCGGACCTTCCGCTGGCGCACAATCTGTACACGAACATCCAGGTGGACCAGGGCCAGGCTATGGAGGCGATGAAGCGTCTGCTCAAGCGGCTGCACAGTTCGAAGAGCGATCCGGATTTATTTTCTGGCCTCACCCACGCAAGCCGGTACTGTGGCTTGCTCGAGGCGTCGATCGAGGCGGATCGTCAGGCCCGCCGGTTCGATCCGAACATTCACACTACTGTGACCCATACGTATTTCGCGATGGGCGACTACCAGCGCGCCGTGGAGACGGGCGGTGAAGACTTCGGCTATTTCGGGCCGCTGCGGCTCGCAATGCTCGGGCGAGTGGACGAAGCGATCGCGCTGCTGAAGGAGAAGGAGCCTGGCGTGTCGCAGCGGATTGGCCAGGTGTTTATGGTTTCTCTGCGCGCGCTGCTGGAAGGGAATCGGGAAGTGAGTCTCAAGTTGAGTGACGAGCTCATAAATGGTTTCCCAGACCCGGAGGGGGTCTACTACCTGGCGCGGCAGCTCGCCTATCTGAGCGAGGTGGGTCGCGCGACCCACCTGCTGAAGAGGGCCGTCGATGGAGGCTACTTCTGCTTCCCGCAGATGGCTTCCGATCCGTGGCTTGATTCGGTTCGCGGCGATGCCGAGTTCAAACGGATACTGCATAGCGCCGAGGCGCTGCATCAGGAGGCGATCGAGATGTTCAGAGCCGAGGGTGGTCCTCCGCTTCTTGGTCAGGCGTAGATGCCGCGCAAACCACTACAAAACAGCTCATCGGACTACATTCGCGTCCCCGGCTGCCGATCGGCCCAATCGCCGTCTCCCCGACGGTCACGCCGGTGGCGAATGCGGAGGGCGGCGTTGCTACCATTGCGCCGAACACGTGGGTGGAGATCAAAGGTTCTAAGGCCTGGTTGCTCCGGGCGAGTTTCAGTTCAACGTGGTAGTGCCGCCCTCGCTCGCCAATCTCGACCAGCCCGCGATGGCAATGTATAACGGCTTGACGACGCAGGCGGGAACGCTAATCACGGTGCAGCAGTAGTGGAGCGTTTCATGGTGATATAATTTTTTGCGACGCCGAATCGTGCCGGACGAGATCTAATATTCCAGGAGGTGGCTGTGAATCCCACTCGCAGGAGCTTCATGAAGGTTGGGAGCGGCGCCATTGTGGCGACGGCTCTCGGTTTCGACGTCAAAACCGCCTACGCGCAGGCGCAGGAGCTTAAGATTGCGAAGACCACCGAAACCCGCTCCACGTGCCCTTACTGTGCGGTGGCCTGCGGCGTCATCATTCACACGCTGGGCGACAAAGCCAAGAACGTTACCGCGCAAGTAGTTCACGTCGAAGGCGATCCCGATTGTCCCACCAATCGCGGCACGCTCTGTCCCAAGGGATCGTCCCTTTATCACGACATTCTCAATGACCGCCGCTTGCTAAGGCCGGAAGTCCGCCACCCCGGCTCCGATCGCTGGGAACCCATTCCCTGGGATCAGGCGTTCGAAGAGATCGGGCGCCACATCAAGAGCGCCCGCGACGAATCGTTCGTCGCCACCGACGCGCGAGGCCGCACCGTCAACCGTTGTGAAAACATCGCCTTTATTGGCGGCTGCACGGACACCAACGAGTTCAATTACCTGGTGGTCAAGACGATGCGCAGCCTGGGGCTGGCATTTATCGAAAATCAGGCCAGGGTTTGACACGGTCCCACGGTCTCCAGTTTGGGGCCCACGTTCGGACGCGGTGCGATGACCAATGGCTGGGTGGACATCAAGAACACCGACATGATGTTGATCATGGGCGGCAATCCGGCTGAAAACCACCCGTGCGGTTTCAAATGGGCGATTGAGGCCAAGCGCCAGCGTAACGCCAAAATGATCGTCGTCGATCCGCGGCATACCCGCACCGCCGCCACCTCGGATATGTACGTGCAGATCCGGGCCGGCGCCGATATTGCGTTCCTCGGCGGCGTGATTCGCTACGCCATAGAGAATCAGCGCATCGCCAAAGAATACCTGGTGAATTTCACTAACGCTGCGTTTCTGGTGCAGGAGGGATTCAAACTGCCTGAAGACGGGCTTTATTCCGGCTTCGACGAGGCGTCGAAGACGTACGACCGGTCGAGCTGGAATTACGAAGCCCGCGGCTCGTCCACGCCCAATACGCTGCCTGGCAATGTCGCCTTCGACGTGACGCTGGAACACCCGCGCTCGGTTTATCAACTACTCAAGCAGCAGTACTCCCGCTATACGCCGGAGATGGTGGAACGTATCACTGGCATCCCCAAAGATGAATTCCTGAAGGCTGCCGACCTGTTCACGTCCGTCCGCAAAGACGGAGATATGAAAAAGGCCGCGACCATCATTTACGCGGTCGGCTGGACCCAACACAGCTTCGGCACGCAGATCATTCGTGCCGCCGCCATGCTCCAACTGCTGCTGGGTAATGTGGGCCGCGCCGGCGGCGGCGTCAACGCGCTTCGGGGACATTCCAACATTCAGGGCGCCACCGATATGGCCGGATTGTATGACAGTTTACCGGGTTACTTGAAGATTCCCAGCGTCGACGACAAGGATTTCGATGCCTGGATGAAGCGGACCACTCCGACAGCATCCAAGCCGGCCGAATGGGACTCGTTTAATTACTACTCGAACACTCCGAAGTTTGCCGTTTCCCTTCTGAAAGCACTATACGGCCCCGCTGCCAACAAGGAGAATAGTTGGGCCTTCGATTACCTGCCTAAAATCGATCGGGAATATTCCTGGACCCACATCTGGGACGACATGTACGAAGGAAAAGTCAAAGGCCTGCTCGCCTTCGGCATGAATGGCGTCGCTATCGGTCCCAATTCGCAGAAGAATATCGATGCGCTCAAGAAAGCCAAGTTCTTGGTCGTCTGCGACATTTATCCCGAAGAAACCAGCGACTTCTGGCGAGCCCCCGGCATAACGCCCGAAGAAACCAAGGCGATCCAGACGGAGGTGTACCGCCTTCCCGGAGCAGGCTTCGCCGAAAAAGACGGGACGTTCGTAAACTCGGCGCGCTGGCTGCAATGGAAATGGGCCGCCGTCCCCCCACCCGGCGACGCCAAGCTGGATCAGGAAATTCTCTCTCGCATCTTCTTGAAGGTTCGCGAGTTGTACCGGAAAGAAGGCGGAGCCTTCCACGATCCGATTCTGAACCTGACCTGGAATTATTCGATTGCCGAAAATCCCCCGCTTTCCGAAGTCGCCAAGGAATTGAACGGCCGCGCGCTCGATACCGGCCAGCAACTGCCAGGCTTCGCCGCGTTGAAGGACGACGGCTCGACATCCTCCGGCAATTGGATCTGGTGCGGCTCCTGGACCGAAGCCGGTTCCATGGCTCAGCGCCGCGACAACGCGGATCCCTCCGGGCTTGGAATCCACCCGAATTGGGGATGGGCGTGGCCCATGAACCGCCGCGTCCTCTACAATCGCGCTTCCTGTGACGTGTCCGGCAAACCTTGGGACCAGTCCCGCGCTCTGGTTTGGTGGAACGAGGGGCAAAAGAAGTGGGTCGGCAACGATGTCCCGGACTTCAAACCCGACTCGCCGCCTGAGGATCACATGGGTCCGTTTATTATGAACGCGGAAGGCGTCGGCCGCATCTTCGCACCTCTGGGAGCGTTCGCCGACGGACCGTTTCCTGAATTTTACGAACCCGCCGAAAGCCCCGTCGAAAATGCTCTACATCCGAAGCGCTCCAAGAATCCAGTGGCCTCGCGCTTTAGCACGCCGATGGATAAATACGGCACGCCGGCTGACGGGTTCACCATCGTCTGCACCACCTATCGGCTAACCGAGCACTATCATTACTGGACCAAGAACAATCCGATGAACGTGCAACTGGTGCCCGAACCTTTCGTCGAAATCCCCGTGCAACTGGCGGCCGATCTCGGCATCAAAGGCGGCGATAAGGTGAAGGTCACCAGCGCCCGTGCCAGCTATCAGGCCAAAGCGATGGTCACGCATCGCATCAAGCCCATGACCATCGACGGCAAGAAGGTCTATCAGATCGGCATTCCCATTCATTACGGCTACCGGGGCATTCAGGAGGATGCTGGAAGAACGGCGCGCTCTCTTACCAACTCACTCACCCCCACCGTGCTCGATCCGAACGCCCACACGCCCGAATTTAAGGGCTTCCTCGTCAAACTGGAGAAAGTGTAATGAGCAACGGTCCCCTCCAGATCAAGGCGATTTCCGGACACGCGGGTCCGGTCCCCGGCCTGGATGCGTCGCGCGATTACAGCGTCGCCAAGCTGATCGACGTCACCACTTGCATCGGGTGCAAAGCCTGTGAGGTCGCCTGTCTCGAATGGAACGGTTATCCATTTCGCGAAACCGTTTTCGACAACACTTACCAGACCATGCCGGACACGGAATGGAATTACTACAATCTCATCCGTTTCAACGAGCATGTAGATGAGGCCGGCAATCTAAGCTGGCTGATGCGCAAAGACGGCTGCATGCACTGCGCCGAACCAGGTTGCCTGCTGGCCTGTCCGGCCGACGGCGCCATCGTGCAATATGCCAACGGCATCGTCGATTTTCAGCAGGAACACTGCATCGGCTGCCAGTATTGCGTTACTGGTTGCCCATTCAACATTCCGAAATTCAACAAGGAGACCAAGAAGGTTTTCAAGTGTACTTTGTGTTCGGATCGCGTGGGTGCGGGCCTTGAGCCGGCCTGCATCAAGGCCTGTCCCACCGGGTGCTTGCACTTCGGCTCTAAAGACGACATGAAGGACCTTGCGGAGACGCGCGCCGCGCAATTGCGCGAGCACACATCGCATAAAGACGCCGGCGTCTATGATCCGCCCGGAGTGGGCGGCACGCACGTCATGTACGTGCTCCACGACATCAATCATCCGGAGCACTACAGCGGCTTGCCCAAGGATCCGCATGTGCCTTGGATGGTCCGTATCTGGAAAGGGCCGATGAAGTGGCTCGGCAACTTTGCCATGGTTGCCGGGATCCTCGGCGTGGCGACGCACTACATTCGTTTCGGCCCCAAGGAAGTCGAGGAGGAGCCGGAGGACTCGAAGACAGGGGGCCGGAAATGAGCGCCCCCGCAGCGGTTCCCCACACCCGGCGCGCAGGCCAACTCCAGCGCTACACGTTCGCTGAGCGCATCATGCACTGGCTGACCGGCCTCACGTATCTGTACTGTCTCTCGACCGGCCTCGCTTTCTACTCGCCGCATCTTTTTTGGCTCGCGTACACGCTGGGCGGCGGGCCCACGTCGCGCTTCTGGCATCCCATCGTAGCCATCGTATTTGTGATGGGAACGATCTGGATGCACTTCCTGTGGGGCCGGGACATGGCGATCACCGACGTCGACAAACGCTGGTTCGACCATATGCAGGCCTACATCACCAACGACGAGGATCAAACGCCGCTGTCCGAGCGCTTCAACGCCGGACAAAAGTTGTATTACTGGCTGATGATCTACGGCGCGCTTTTCCTGCTTGTTTCCGGAATCTTTCTTTGGCTGCCGGAGTACATCCCGCGCCAGGCCGCGTGGGTGCACGGCGTGATGATCCTGCTGCATGAAGCCGCCGCGCTGGTGACTATCGGCGGATTCATCGTCCACATCTACATGAGCGTCTTCATGGTGCCGCGCAGCATGACCGCGATCACCACCGGTTTTGTCTCCCGAGCGTGGGCGTGGACGCACCACCGCTTGTGGTATTTGCGAGTGACCGGGGATGCGCCGCCGAAGCAATGAAGTGGAGCTTCGATCAGCGCATAAGGCGTGCTGCTGAACTTGCTCCCGGCAATCCAGCTGCCGCGGATCTGCTAGCGTTTTACCGCGAGCTGGCGCTTTTTCAGAAACCGATTTTCGAAGCTTTGCGATCGTCGGGCGATACGGATTTGCGGGCGCTGGCGGCCTACTTCACGCCGTTGATCGAACTCGTCGCTCGCCGCGGCCCCGCCGGATTGGCCGCCATGGGCGAGGATAGGCTCACTCCCGGGTTACTCCAGGCGGCCTGGGAAGATGGAGTCGCGCACGGGCTCGCGTCCGACCCCTGCGGCCACTTCTTCGCTCGAGTGCTGCTGCAGCCTTACGCCGAATACCTCGCTTCGCGCGGCGACGTGCAACCCAAAACCGAAGGCGGCATCTGTCCCTTTTGCAGTTCCCGGCCGGTGGCGGGAGTCTTGCGCGGCGAAGGAGATGGAGCCAAGAAATGGCTGCTGTGCGCGGTCTGCTCCACTGAATGGCCTTTTCGACGCGTGTTGTGCTGGAACTGCGGAGAAGAGAACAAGGACAAGCTGCCGATCTACAAAACCGAGCAGTTCGACGCGATTCGCGTGGACGCCTGCGATACGTGCCGCGTCTATCTGAAGTCGGTGGACCTGACCAAGGATGGCCACGCAGTTCCCGTGGTCGACGAGATCGCGGGTGTGGCGCTCGATATTTGGGCGGATGAAAACGGCTACTCGAAGCTGGAGGCGAATTTGCTGGGAATGTAAATTTCACCACTCCGTGATCGTCGTCAGATGTTATCTTAATGAGTTAGGTTCGCGTCCGGTAATCGAAAAAAAGGATTTGTGAAGAGCTCCCTGAAATGCCTCGCCGAATTCGGTCTACGCTCCCCCTTGATTATGCTCGGTTGCTTGGTTTTCGCCGGTACCGCTGCGGCGCAGACCAATACGCTGACCGTGTCGCCGCTGCAACTGACGTTCACAGGGGCGCTGGGGTCCTTTTTTCCTCAACCGCTGACTATCTCGGTGGTATCCGGTTCGGTTCCCATAACGATTACGCCCTCTTCGGCTGCCGGATGGCTGGGGGTCTCGAGCACCCTGATAACCGCCACTGCCACGCCTCAGAAGGTGGGCGTCGTGATCAATCCCGTCGTGCTAACTCCGGGGAACGGCTACGACGGCACCGTTACGCTTAGCGGCCCTGGAGTGTCAAGCGTCGTCGTAAGCGTTACCTTGAACGTCACCTCCGGATCGAGCGGAGTCGCCTATACTGCGTCGCCGACCAGCCTCAGCTTTTCGTCGACCGTCGGTGGTCCCCAGCAATCCGCGCCGCTCACGATAGCCACCACCAACGCGACCTCGACGCCGGTCATTGCGCAAGCCGTCATGAACATCGGCTCCGGCTGGTTGAGCGTGTCTCCACAGGGTGGGAGTGTGATTTCCGGCGGCCCGCTTAGATTCACGGTTTTTGCCGCGCCCGGCAATCTGGGCGTTAACACTTATACCGGGGCAATCAACGTCTACGCGAACGGGGCCAGTACGCCGAGCTTGTCGATAGCGGTTACGTTTACGCTCAACCCGCAGGCCACCGGCCTGCTGGCTGCCAACCCCAGTCCGCTGAGCTTCAATTTCGCCAACCCTTTCGCGCCCGCGCAGAACCAGACACTGACGATCAGCACGACCTCGAGCCTGGTCGAAACCGTCACTGTGTCGACTACTCCCAGCAATAGCTGGCTGACCGTCGGAGGAAACTCCGTCTCCACGACCGTGAGCATCAGCGCGAACTTCCCCGCGCAGGTGAGCGTGGGCGTGAATCCGAGCGGATTGAGCTCCATCTCCTACACGGGACAGATTGCGCTGACCGGTCCGGATCTCGGCTCCTTTATGGTCCCAGTCCAGGTGAGTGTCGGTTCGGCCGCGTCCAGCCCGCTCACCGCGACTCCCAATCCGATCAACTTCGCGATCCCGACCGGGGACGATTCCAATTTCAACCAGCAACTGACCGTTAGCCTTACCCAGGACATCTTTTCAAGCGTCCAATTTGCCGCAACCGTGAGCCAGCCGTCGGGCCAGACCTGGCTTTCCGTCAATCCGACGACGCTTCAAACGGCTGGAGTGAGCGCAAATGTCGTCCTGACCGTGACCGCCGATCCGGCAGGTTTGTCCTCGGGTATGTACGACACCAGCGAGGTGATTCTCACACCCACCGGTAGCGGCGCGCCATTGACGATTCCGGTAAACCTGTCGCTCGGCAGCCTGCCCACGCTTACTCTTACTCCGTCCACTCTGAACTTCGTCTACCAGACCGGAACCGCGCTGCCTCCGGCCCAGACCTTGGACCTTACCTCCGCGGGCGCCTCTCTCGACTTCTCCGTGTCGGCCTCCAGCGCCGGCGGCTGGCTGTCGGCTAGTGCCCCGAGCTCGAGCACTTCTTCCACGCCGGGCGATCCCACGCCACTCACTGTGCAGGTAAGTCCAAATGGGCTCCAGCCCAAGATGTACCAAGGCACCATTCAGGTGGCGTCCTCGGTAGCATCCAACAGCCCCCAGACAACGAGCGTCAACTTGCTGGTGACTAACGCGGCGGTGCTAACCGCCAACCCCGGTGTTGTAACTTTCAATTACCAAAATCAGAGCGCTGCTTTGCCGCCGCAAAGCATCGTGAATCTGACTAGTTCCGGCAATCAGATTCCTTTCAGCGCCAGCTTTATCCCCAATAACGGAGGGAGCTTTGTCGCTCTCAGCCTGACTGAGGGGACCACTCCGCAGGCCATCGCGGTTTCGGTGAACCAGGCACAATTGGCTACGCTTACGCCGAACATGTACCAAGGCACCATCCAAATTTACTCTCCCGATGCGGGCAACACTTCCACTAACATCCCCGTCACCCTGATCGTCGGGAATAACACGGTGCTCATTCCCAGCCAGACTTTCATGACATTCGAGTATGAGGTGGGGAAAGCACTGCCCGCCAGCCAGACCTTGACGCTGACCACTTCGGGAACGCCGCTAACCTACAACGCAACCGCGTCCTCGACAAATTGCGGGAATTTTCTCTCGGTGTCAAATTCCGGCGGCACTACTCCGGGAAGCGTTACGGTTTCAATCAACAACCCCGGAACAAACGCGGGCACTTGCAACGGAACCATCATCGTGACGGCTGCCGGCGCGGAAAACAGCCCAATTGCGATTCCCGTGACTTTGAACGTCAGCGCTACCTCCCTTCTCAACGTTAGTCCCGCCTTCGTCAGCCTAACAACGCCGGTCGGAACCAGCCCCAGTTCTCAAACGGTCGCGCTGGCGAGCACGGACGCCACGCCGATCGAGTTCAATGTTACGTCGAACGCAAACGGCGGCAACTGGCTCCTGGTCCAACTCACGAACGGATCGACGCCGCAGAATCTCGCGCTCGGATTTCAAACCTCTTCGCTCGCGGTCGGCACTTACAACGCCACCGTAACCGTAACGCCGACCGGCATAGCCGCGATGCCCATCGTGATCCCGATTCAAGTGGTGGTGACTCCTACCGCCTCGGCCACCGCCGCGCCCTTGTCGCTGAGTTTCACGCAACTCCCGGGCGGATCGACCCCATTGCCGCAGACCCTCCGAATTACCAGCAGCACTCCCGGCCTAAGTTTTTTGGCGTCCGCCTCCGTCATAACTCCAACCGGCGGCAACTGGTTGAACTTGGCGACAGGCGCTAGTACCACTACGCCGGCAAGCTTGGCGGTGTCGGTTGACGGTTCTAACCTACCGCAGGCCGACTATTCCGGCCTCATTACGATACTGGTCCCGGGCGCGACTCCCAGCGCGTTGGTCGTTCCGGTGACCCTGCATATCGGGTCGACGCAGAGCCTTACCCTGAGTTCGAACAATCTCAGCTTTACATCTTCCGTCGGCGCCACTACGCCGCCCGCCGCCCAGACCGTGATGGTGACCAGCAGCGGGACCGCGGTGAATTTTACGGTATCGGCGTCGCAAGGTCTGTTTACGGTCAATCCTACCAGTGGGACCACTCCGCAAACGCTTTCGATCGGTCTCAACGCAACCGAACTAGCCGGCCTGCCGGCATCGGCGACGCCCTACGCCGGGACAATCACCGTGAGTTCTTCGGCCGGCACGCAGGTCATTAACGTGAGCGTGACCGTGCAGCCTTTGCCGGCGCCCGTCGTGACGTCGGTATTGAACGCTGCCAGCGACCTGCCCGGCTCGATTTCCCCGGGTGAGATTATTTCCATCTTCGGCACCAATATTGGACCGTCAACACCGCAAGGGCTTACGTTGACCTCTGCCGGCACGGTCGCGACCACACTCGGAAACACGACGGTGACTGTCAACGACGTCGAAGCTCCGTTGATCTACGTTTCCAGCGGTCAGATCAACGCGATTGTTCCTTATGAAATCAGCGGTCAGGCGACGGCCAACTTGGTGGTAAATTCCAATGGCACGCCCTCGGCGACGCTCCCGCTGGGCGTCGCGGCGACAGCGCCGGCCATTTTCTCGTTGAGCCAGGGGGGCAACGGCCAAGGCGCAATCCTGAACCATGACTTTAGCGTCAACGGATCGGGCAATCCAGCCGCCAAGGGTTCGACGGTCCTGATATATGCCACCGGGGAAGGCGTTCTCTCGCCGCAACCCGCGACCGGTTCGGTAACGTCGTCGAGCGGCCCAACTTACCCGGTTCCCGTGGCCACGCCGATCACCGTGACCATCGGCGGCATGACGGCGCAGATCCTCTATGCGGGTGAATCGCCCGGACTGGTCTCGGGAGTACTGCAGGTGAACGTCAAAATCCCACCCAACGTCGGATCCGGATCGCAGCCGGTGGTGCTAACCGTCGGCAGCGCGTCCAGCTCGGCGCAGAATATTACCGTGGCCGTGCAGTAAAAATGGAAAACAGCGCTTGGCCGCAACTGCCGCTCGAAGCTTGGCAGGATACTTACGCGACGCTGCACATGTGGACCCAGATCGTGGGCAAGATCCGTATGACGCTCACGCCGCTGGTCAATCATTGGTGGAACGTTACCTTGTATGTGACGGCGCGCGGCCTCACTACATCTCCCATCCCGTATCAAGCGGGCAGCTTCGAAATTCGGTTCGATTTCATCGACCACAAGCTCGTTGTCGAAACCAGCGAGGGTGCGGTTCGGACCTTGGATCTCAGGCCGCGCACGGTCGCCGACTTTTATCGGGAGCTGATGAACACGCTCGCTTCCCTCGCCATCGACTTGAAAATCCATGCCCACCCGGATGAAGTTGCGAATCCGATCCCGTTTGCCGAGGATGTCACGCACGCCAGCTACGATGAGGAATACGCGCACCGCTTCTGGCGTATCCTGGTCTCGGTGGATCAGGTTTTCAAGGAATTCCGCGGCGGATTCATCGGAAAGTGCAGTCCCGTGCATTTCTATTGGGGGAGTTTCGATCTGGCGGTGACGCGCTTTTCCGGACGCCGGGCGCCGGATCGGGCGGACCCGATTCAGCGGGAAGCTTATTCCCACGAGGTGATCAGCGCCGGCTTCTGGCCTGGGGGCGGGGGAATCCAACCCGCGTTTTATTCGTACACCGCGCCCGAACCACCCGGCCTGAAGACCTGCTCCATCCGGCCGTCCGCCGCGCTTTATCACGCCGGGATGTCCGAATTCATCCTGCCTTACGAGGCTGTTCGCGGCGCGCAATCACCGGAGTCCGGGCTAATGGAGTTTTTGCAGAGCACCTATGAAGCGGGGGCGAATCTCGCACGATGGGATCGCGCGGCGCTCGAGCGAAGTCCGGGAAATGCGGCGAGAGTCGGAGGCTAAATGTCGAAACAGTGCTCGCATCTCGATCAGGCCAAGATCACCACAACCAGTACGCATGTCTGCGAGGATTGCGTCAGGATGGGCGACCGATGGGTGCATCTGCGGCTGTGCCTGATCTGCGGCCGCGTCGGATGTTGCGATTCATCGAAAAATAAACACGCCACCCAGCATTTCCATACCGACGGCCATCCGCTCATCCGGTCCATTGAACCGGGCGAGCGTTGGATGTGGTGTTACGTGGATCAGATCGTGCCTGGCGAACTGGAGAAATGACGCATGGAGGTCGTGGTTCGGGGTGGTATCACGGGGTTCACCCAGGAGATCTTGGCCGGCACTCATGCGTTGACCGCCGACGAACCGGTGTCCGTCGGAGGAAATGATGCCGGTCCAACTCCCTACGAGTTTCTGCTGGCGGCGCTAGGTGCTTGCACCTCCATGACGGTCGCGATGTACGCCCGGCGCAAGGCTTGGCCACTGATCGGGATCACGGTCCGGCTCCGCCACTCCAGGTTTCATGCGCAAGATTGCGCCGATTGCGAAACCAGGCAAGCCATGCTCGATCGAATTGAGCGCGACATTCAATTTCACGGCGGACTCAGCTCCGAGCAGCGCGACAAGCTTCTTGAAATCGCCGACAAGTGTCCGGTGCATCAAACGCTGACGTCGAAAATCGAGATCCAGACTCGACTGGTTTGAGCGATATCGCGGCGATTGCCTACGTGCCCGCCGCGTTGGCCGAGATGGGTCGGCCGTCCTCCGACGCTCGGCCGGCCAACAAACGGAATTTTGACGGGCTCATCCCCATGTAGCGCTTGAAAAGAAACGAAAGGTGGCTTTGATCGGAAAAGCCACAGACTAGAGCGATCTCCGCCAGCGGGGTTCGAGTGTGGGCCAGCAGGTGAGACGCGTGCTGGACTCTCCGTTTGCGCATCAGTTCGCCGATGGTGCAGCGGTTGTACTTGCGAAACTGGCGCGAAAGATGAACATAGTGGATCCCTACTTCGGATGCGATCTCGGCTAGGCTCAGCCGTTCGAGAAATCTTGCCTCGACGATTTCGGTGGCGCGCTTCAGCCAGTTCGGGCGGGGAAGGGAATCGGCGGCGGAGTCCGAACGCGCCAGTTCCGCTATGATCTCAAGCACCAGGCCCTCGATCGCGATCGCCGAAGCGCCGTCCCCGCGCGAGAACTCGGCATACAGGCGATTCGCCAGCCACGTAGCCGAGAAGCCGTGAATCTGCTTCGGTTCTTGGGGAACCGCGGATTTTCGGGCGAGCTGATCCAGAACATCCGGGTCGCTAATGATGCGCAGGCATCGCAAGGCGGATTCGATCTCGGTCTCGTGGATCGTGGCGGCGGGCAGAAACCGGACCGCGCCGGCGCCGCATCTCAGCGAGCCTGCCGCATATCGCTCCCAGAAGCAGCCCTCGATAACGAACGTGATGTGGCTTTCGCGATGAACGTGTTGGCCGAGCACCAACCCGGCCGGGTACGAGTTTTCGCTGAGCGTGAACGGCCCAATCGCGCGCAGTCTCAGAATTCGGCCTGACAATTCGCTCTGGCCGGTGTCGGAATTCCCGCCGCTAGGCGGAGTTGCACACGGGATCACGCACGCTCCTATTCTAATGTCGATGTTCACGCGACCACCCGTCGCCAGTGGTTAGTAAGTTGTAAACTTTTAGTAAAAACAGGTCCTGAACCAGGACCAGCTCGCGTCCCCCCCGCGATTTGCGCGGCCGGACGCGTTACGATTTCTATTACACATGCCCACAATCCTGGTGATCGATGACGACGAGAGTTTGCGCGACACCATCGGCATCATGCTCGAACAAGAGGGTTTCACGCCGGTTCTGGCGTCGGACGGCAAGACGGGGTTTGAACGCGCCCTTTCCGTAAAGCCCGACTTGATGATCGTGGATCTTCGCCTGCCAGGCATGAGCGGCATCGAGATCTGCAAGCAATTACGAGTCGCCAACCTGAAGACGCCCATCATCGTCCTCAGCGCCGTGGGCGAGGAAGTTGACAAGGTGTTGCTGCTTGAAATCGGCGCCGACGACTACATCGTCAAGCCTTTCGGCGCGCGGGAACTTCTGGCTAGAATCCGAGCCGTGCTGCGCCGCACTTCGCCCGAGGCCCGGAAAATAGCTCAATTCGGCGCGGTCGCGGTGGATTTTGAAAGGCGGATCGTGACCAAGCGGGGCGAGGCGCTTAAGTTGACGCCCGCCGAATACAACTTGCTCAGTTATTTTCTCCAGAACCCGGACCGGCCTCTTACCCGCGACATGATTCTCAATTCGGTATGGGGTTACGAATCCTATCCCAACACTCGCACCGTGGATGCGCACGTCGTCCGGCTGCGCCAGAAGCTGGAGGCCGATGCGAACTCGCCTCGTCATTTTCTTACGGTGCATGGCGTGGGGTATAGGTTCTTGCCCTAGCCGGCCGCGGGAAACGGTCGGGGACTTGTTTCACAATTCTTTTACAAGCCGCTCGCATACTTCCTAGGGGGACTGGCCAGATAATGAAGACTATGCCGAGGGTCGTGCTGGTGGTTGAAGACGCAGAGTTTTGCGCCGCGACGCTCGAGGTTCTGTTCGGCTCGATGAGCAACGTGAAGATCGTGACGGCGTCCAGCGCCGAACAGGCCTGGGACCTGCTTCGAAACCCGGCTGAACCGATCGGAGCGATCGTGACGGATCTGCACATGCCTGGAATGGATGGCTTCGAGCTGATTGATCGGGTTCGAGCGGACGTCAACCACGCCACCCTTCCTATCATGGTAATTACGGGATCGATCGAGCCGGATGTTCCCGAGCGCCTTCGCCGCCGCGGCGTGGACGCGGTCTTCGCCAAGCCCTATTCGCCCGCTCTGGTGCGGGACAAGCTGGAGCAGCTAATCGATGATTTCAAACCTGACTAGACGCGATCCGATTTACCTGGCGGCAATTCTGTTCTGGTGCGTTGCTGTCGCCGCCCGCGGGCAGGACACTGCTGAAATGCGGGAAGTCCTAACACGACTGGACCGATTGGAGAAAGACAATCAAGCCCTCACGGAGGAAATACGGGCGTTACGTCAGCAGCTGGCGGCCGCCTCCCGGCCGCCCAATGCGGCGGCGGACCCGCAGTCCGCCTCGACACCCGCTCCGACCGCCGAGGAGGCCGCCGTGCAGCAAAACCGTATTGACGAACTGGCGCAAACGAAAGTGGAGGCTTCGCAAAAGTTTCCCATACGCATCACGGGCATGGCGCTATTCAACGCTTACAGGAACGGAAACGACAACAACCAATCGGAAAATCCCACCATTGCCTCGCTAACTCCGGGCGCTGCGACAGGCGGAGGTACCCTTCGGCAAACTACTCTGGGACTGCTATTCAATGGACCGGCGACCTTCTTGGGAGGAAACGTCACGGGATCCGTATACTTCGATTTCTACGGGGGGTCTACCGCGTCGCTTAATCACCTGGCGCGGCTGCGGACTGCCGATATCACGCTGGACTGGGGCAATACGAGTCTGCTGGTAGGGCAGGAAAAACCGATCATCTCGCCCCGCGACCCGGATTCTCTGGCTCAAGTTGGAGTTCTGCCGCTCACCGGGTCCGGCAATCTATGGCTGTGGCAGCCGCAGGTGCGACTCGGGCAGCGTATTTCCCTCGGCGGCGATGCCGGCCTGACCGCGCAAGTAGGCGTATTTCAGACTAGTTCTCTGGACACGGCGAGCGATCAGTACTCCTATGCCGGGCCGGTTCCAACACAGCAAATGGAAAACTCCAGCCCCGGCGCCGAAGCGCGGTTGATGCTGTGGCGACGCTGGGGCGAAACGGGCCGGCTCGAGATCGCGGGTGGATTCCACGTGAATCGCAATCACATAGGAGAATATTCGCTCCCTTCCAACATCTACTCGCTTGACTGGTTTTTCCGCCCCAACCCCAAAATCGAGTTCTCCGGAATGTTCTTCCACGGCCGCAACGTCGCTGTCCTGGGAGGGTTGCAGCAGGGCTATCAGGTTCTTCCCGGAGGAGGATGGGGCTCGGTGGGAAGCAATGGCGGATGGGCTCAGCTTAGGTTTCCGGTAACGCGCCGGTTGGCTTTTGACGTATATGGCGGCCAACAAGATGACGTGAATGCCGATCTCTTACCGGGCTATATCGGAAAAAACCAAGCTTATTTTGCGAATGCGATGTACCGCATCGCGCCGAATGTAATTGTGAGTTTGGAAAGCGGTCAGGTGCGGACGTTGTATCTTCAGTACGGCAACCGGCTGAACAACCACTACGATCTGGGAGTCGCGTATCTTTTCTAATCTCTTGAATTGGGGCGGTCCCCCTGAACCGCGGCCGACGCCCTGGTCGGCCTCCGTTCTTCGCGCGCCTGCGGAGCCGAAAGTGGAGGCCCGGCGCGGAAGAGTGCGTCCGCCCCTCGGGATGCTCGTCATGTGTCTGGCTGTTTTGGCTTTCCAGGCTGCGGGCTGGGCCGCGACCGTCAGCGGCCAAGTGGAACTGGTGCTCTCTCACGACCCGAACGTACGAAAGCACAGGGACTATTCGGGTGTAGTAGTCTGGCTGGAGCCGCTCGCGGGTGGGCCGATCATTCCGGCGACGATGCTGCGAGCCCAAATGATCCAAAGGGACAAGACTTTCTCGCCGCATGTGCTTCCCATTCTGGTGGGGACGGTAGTGAGTTTTCCGAATTATGATCCCATTTTTCATAATGCATTCTCAAATTACAACGGTCAGATTTTCGACATCGGACTTTATGCGCCGGGGACCACGCGCGCCATCTCGTTCAGCCGCGAAGGCGTGGTGCGCGTGTTCTGCAACATTCATCCGACCATGAGCGCGGTGATTGTGGTGTTGAAATCGCCTTATTACGGGGCCTCGAACCGAACAGGCGACCTCGAGATCAAGGGTGTGCCGCCCGGTTCCTACCGGCTGCGCGTCTTCCACGAACGCGCCACCGAACAAACACTCGACGCGCTCACTCGCACGGTCGTGGTGTCGGGCGAAGTGGTCCAACTCGCGCCCATTTCCGTCTCCGAGAGTGGCTATCTCCAGCTCCCTCACAACAACAAATACGGACGAGACTATCAGTCCATCCCGGACTCCGGCGCCTATCCAGGAACGAAACCGTGAACTTTTCGCGACTCTCCCTGCTATGGAAAATTCTGCTCCCCACGTCGCTGGTGATGACTCTGGCGTTCGCGATTACGGGATGGCTGGTGGAACGCAATGTCGTGAGCACCACCTACGCCAGCGTGGAGCAGGAAGCCAAAGCCAGTTTTCAGGCCTACGATTCACTGTGGAAGGCGCGCGCCAATCTATTAGCCTCCGTCAGTCTGGTGCTCAGCACCATGTCCGACGTTCGGCGCGCGTTCGGCACCGGCGATCAGGCTACCATCCGGGACACGGCCGGCGAGCTTTGGTCCAAAGTGTCGCCGGAGGACGCGTTCTTCCTTGTTTCGGACGGTCAAGGGCGGGTGATTGCGAGCCTGGGATCGCGCGCTTCGTTGGTTGCGAGCGACGACCTACCCATCGTGCGCGCGGCGCGCTCGATTTTTCCAAAGCAGGCCTCCGGGTTTGTCGAGAGCGGCGATCAATTGTTCCAGGTGGTGCTGACTCCGGTCTACGTCCAGTCCGCCGACGGTCCGGCTTTGCTCAGCGTGCTGGCGGCCGGCTACAAGGTCGACGAGGGGGCGGCGCGGAGCCTCAAGAATTCCACCGGCGGAAGCGAGTATGTGTTCGTGTCGCGCGATCGCGTGCTGACTTCCACGTTGTCCTCCGCCGCCGGCGCGGCGATCATACCGCAATTGCTGCGGAACCCGGGCGCCACGCAAGTCGCGGACTACTTCGCGCTACCTACCCCGCTGCTGGATGTGAGCGGAGCGCCGGTGGGCCAGCTCTTCATCCTGCGATCCTTCGCCGGCGCCCGCCAACGCCTCGCCGCGCTGCGACGTCAGATCCTGGCGCTATGGCTGCTGGCGTTGATCGCTTCGCTCGGCGTAACTTATCTGGTGGCGCGCAAGATCATGCGGCCGGTGGCGGAGTTAGACCGAGCCGCGGCTGAGATCGCCAAAGAGAACTACGACTACCGCGTCAATGTCTACAGCCAGGACGAACTGGGACGGCTGGCGGAGACCTTCCAAAGCATGTGCGAATCCATTCGCCGGGCGCGAGCGGAATTGATTCGGCACGAGCGCATCGCCACTATCGGGCAGCTCTCCACATCGATCGTCCACGATCTGCGCAACCCGCTGGCGGCGATTTACGCGGGAGCGGAAATGCTGGTCGATAGCCACCTTCCCGAGGAGCAGACCAAACGGCTGGCTAAGAACATTTATCGCGCGTCGCGAGGAATTCAGGATATGCTCCAGCAGTTGCTGGACGTGGTCCGCGGCAAGTCCGACGCCAGTGAGATATGCGTGCTCCGCGAAGTGATCTCGGCGGCATGGGCCACTGTTACGCTGCTCGCCGATGCGCGAGGGATCGTGCTGATCTCCGATGTTCCGGAAAGCTTGGAGTGCCCCATGGAGCGCGCCCGAATGGAACGGGTGTTCTCGAATCTCTTCGAGAACGCGATCGAGGCGATGCGATCCGGGGGGACCATCGTGATTCGCTCCCAGGGCGAAGTCGATAGCGTTCTGGTTCGCGTGGAGGACACTGGGCCGGGAATAAATCCGGCGCTGCGCGAGCGCTTGTTCCAGCCCTTCGTGACCGCCGGCAAGAAGAACGGTCTGGGCCTTGGTTTAGCTCTTTCTCGCCAAACGTTGCTCGACCACGGCGGCGATATGTGGATCGATGGCGATGGTCCGGGGGCCCGTTTCTGTTTGCGCCTGCCCCGCGAGCAGCGCGGGCCGGCGCGCGAAGTAAGCGAAGTCAAACTGGCGGCCGACTAGAGAGCGCCAGACGATGACATTCCCGCGCGATTTCCCATTCTTCCTGCGCGCGAATGACCAGCACCCGCGCCGCCGAGTCTGGCGCGCTTACGTCCTGGTCCGGTTTACACGCTTCGTTTTTGCCGGCGTCCAGCTTGAGCCCCAAAAATCCAAGGTGCGAGCACAACCGTGCGCGAAGCGGCGCGCAGTTCTCGCCCACGCCGCCCGTGAACGCGATCGCGTCCGCGCCGCCGAGAACCGCGATCATAGCGCCCGCCTCGCGCGCTAGCCGGTGCGCGTACACGTCGAAAGCCAGTCGCGCTCTCTCATTTCCAGTCTCCATGGCGCGAATGACCTCGCGCATATCGCCCGACACTCCCGAGACGCCCAGCAGCCCGGATTCCTGGTTCAGCATGTGATCCAGCCGTTCGGCCGTGTAACCGCGGTGTCGAAGCAGGTAAATGAGAATCGCAGGATCGATGGAGCCGGAACGCGTACCCATCATCAAGCCCTCGAGCGGCGTGAAGCCCATGGTCGTGTCGACGCTCTGCCCATCTCGAATAGCCGCGAGCGAAGCGCCATTGCCCAGGTGACAATTCACGAGCCTCAACGCTGGCGGAACTCGACCCAGCATGTCCGCGGCGCGGCGCGCGGCGTATTGGTGGCTGACGCCATGAAACCCGTAGCGGCGGATGCCTTGCTCCAACCACGCATACGGACCCGCATAAGTGTAGGCGGCCGGCGAAAGCGTGACGTGGAAGGCCGTGTCGAACACAGCGACTTGAGGGACTTTGGCTCCGAGGACCCGGTCCACGGTTTGGATAGCTTCCAGCTCGAACCGGTTGTGAGCGGGGGCGAACTCGACTTCACGGGCGATCGCGGCTCGCACGTCGGCATTTAGAAAAGTGCTCTCGCGATAGAACGGGCCGCCATGAACGACGCGATGGCCGACGACGTCGGCGCCGCCCGGAATCGAAGCGAGCAGCGGCTCCAAAAGGGACGCGATTGTGGAGCCGGGACTCAAATCCACGTGACGTTCCCAAAGGGGCGCGGGCGGGGCGACGGGAAGTTGCCGGTTCCCAAGATCGTCGAGACGGCACTTGAAGCTGCTGGAACCCCCGTTGAGCGAGAGGATCCTCATGCGGACAGCTACTTGCGGGCCGAAACGATTTGATCGCCGTCGATGTATGCGATGTATTCGGCGCCTTGGACCGCCGCGAGTCCCTTGGACTTGGAACCTCGGCCGGTGTCAAACGGGCGGGTGGTGGGCCCTTCCTTGGCGCGTCCCGCCATGGCTCGCACGTTGAGTTTCTTGGCATCGACTGCCTCAACGCGTTGCAGTTCGAACCGCATTTTGCCTCCGCCGATTCCCAGGAACCTCTTCTTGCCGGCTTCGCTGGCTATGACGCCGGTGACCGTCGCGCCTTTAGCGATCAGGATCTTTCCGCCGACCTGGAAATCGTCCACCACCGTGAAAGTCAGGCTTTGACCCTCCAGCGCATCCGCGGGGACATCCTGCGCCAAGGCGATGCGGAAGGGCAGGGCGTCATTGACGGTTATCGGGGTAAGAACGACCGGCGCGGATTTGGGCGTGGGCTTAGGTGGCGGCGGCGCTGCCGGTGGCTCTTCCGTCTTGGGCTGAGGAGTTGACGCGGCCGGGGGCGGCACCGGTGTAAATTGCGTCGGCGGCGGCAGGGGTGATTTCTTGGCGGTCCTGCGCGGCGCCTTCAGGGCGGATTCGACAGGCGCGGCCGGAGCTGCTTCAGGCGGCGGGGTTCGAGGAACGTCCTGTGGCGGAGGATTTTCCGCAGGCGGGGTTGTGGGCGTTGACACCGGCGGGCTCATGACTTGAGCTTGGTATGGAGGCGCGGGCCGATGCTGATTCTGCCACCACAGCCACGCTCCCGCACCGGCCGACGCAACCAAAACAATACCGACCAGAAGCAGGACCAGCACGAGGGTACTGGACGAGGAGGGTTTGCGCACATCGGGGCTGGTGATCGGAACGGGCTTCGTTGCGGCGGCGCCGTTCGGAATCGGGGCGGCGACGACGGGAGAAGGGTCTGGGGCGCGCGATGGCGCCGCCGGCGCCGGAGCGGGATGAGCTTCGGCGATCTCGGCGCTCGCCGCGGAAAGGGGCGGCGCATACGGGCCGGCTGGATCGAGCTGGCGCTGCAAGGTGATCAACGCCGATTCGATCTGTTTCATGGAGGGCCAGCGCGCGTCCGGGTCTTTGGGGAGACACCGGAGAATGACTTGCTCGAATAGAGGGGGAACTTCGGGCGCGAGCTCGTAAATGGGTTGCACTTCGTCGCGGAGGATCGCCGAAAGCGTCGAAATGCCGGATGTCCCTTCAAACGCCCGGCGTCCGGTGACCATTTCGTACATCACCGAGCCGAAAGAGAAAATGTCGGAGCGCGCGTCCACTCGTTTGCCCTCGGCCTGCTCCGGCGACATGTAACTCACGGTGCCGATGATCGAACCTTCCTTGGTGAGTTGCGACTGCTCGATAGTGGGTTGTTCCGCGGACGGGCCGGCGCCCACCCATTTGGCCAGTCCGAAATCGAGAATCTTCACCATGCCCGTGGGCGTAATCATTATGTTGGAGGGCTTCAGATCGCGATGAATGATACCGGCCGCGTGCGCGGTGTTTAGAGCGCTGGCAATCTGTGTCGCGTACTGAAGGGCCTGAGCGACCGCCAAACCCCGCGGAGGAATTACGGCGCGCAGCGTGTTTCCCGGGACATACTCCATCACGATGCACTGTGTGTCGCCGTCGGTGACGATGTCGAATAGCGTAACGATATTGGGGTGATTCAAGGCCGAGGCGGACTGCGCCTCCTGCAAGAAACGTTTACGGCGCTCCGGATCGGCGGCTAATCCCGGCGGCAGCAGCTTCAAGGCCACGATTCGGTGCAGGCGCGTATCTTCGGCCTTGTAAATCTGCCCCATGCCGCCGGCGCCGATGGCTTCCAGGAGTTGATAGTGCTGGATGGTCTGACCCAACATAGGGAATCACAGGGGACCCATGGCATTATCGCCCGAAGCGACCAGTCGGCGCAAATGAGGGGGCCTGCTCGTTTATAATCGGTGTGTGGTCGAGAAGCCGCAGCTGTCCGATGCGCCATAGGGTAACAGAGGCTCGTTTCGAGCAAACTGCCATCGCGCGCGTCAGTGCCTACTGGAACGCGCGGCCCTGTAACATCCGTCACTCCCCCAAACCCATTGGCACGAAAGAGTACTTCGACGAGGTCGAAGCGCGAAAATATTTCGTCGAGCCTCACATTCCCCGCTTGGCCGAATTCGAGCGCTGGAACGGCAAGAAAGTGCTGGAAATCGGTTGTGGAATCGGGACGGATACTATCAACTTTGCTCGCCACGGCGCGCAAGTGACTGCGGTCGATTTGACAGAGAAGTCGTTGGATGTGGCGCGTCAGCGGGCTAAACTGTTCGGTCTCGAGAGCCAGATCCGCTTCATCCAAGCGGATGCGGAGCAACTCAGCCTCTATGTTCCAGTAGAGCCTTACGATTTGATCTATTCATTCGGCGTGATCCACCACACGCCGCACCCACATCGAGTGCTTGATGAGATCCGCAAGTACGTGAAACGCGATAGCTCGATCCGGATTATGGTTTATAATCGCTGGTCTTGGAAGGTACTGTGGATTGTATTCATCTACGGAAAAGGCCAATTCTGGAAGCTGGATCGATTAATCGCCCAGTATTCGGAGGCGCAGACGGGCTGCCCTGTTACTTACAGCTACTCTCGCGCCGGCGGGAAAAATCTGATGGCCCAACACGGGTTAAGAGTGACTAAATCGTTCGTGGATCACATCTTTCCATACAGTATTCCAGAATATACGCAGTATAAATACAAGAAGGTCTGGTATTTTCGTTGGATTCCAAATCCGATTTTCCGCGCTTTGGAGCGGCTCTTGGGCTGGCATCTCTGCCTGATCGCGCAACCGAATGAGCCGGGACTGAATGGATATTGAGCGGCCGTACATCTCGCTGGTGGTGACCGCTCGCAACGACGACCACGGCGGGAACTTGCTGAACCGGATGCAAGCCTTCGTGAACGGCTGGATCAATCAAGCAAAACGCCACGGCCTCTCTTCGGAGCTGATCATTGTGGAGTGGAACCCGCCCGAGGACCGGCAGGCCCTCCGCGAGGCGCTCACATGGCCGGAAGATACCGGCCCCTGCCAGCTCCGTTTCATCCAGGTCCCTCGCGCGACTCACATGCAATACCGCTACGCGGACTCGATGGCGCTGTATCAGATGATCGCCAAGAATGTGGGAATCCGACGTTCGCAGGGCCGCTTCGTGCTGGCTACCAACATCGACATCCTTTTTTCAGACGAGTTGGTCAGTCACATTGCACAGCACCGCCTGGAGGCCGGCCGGATGTACCGTCTCGACCGCCATGATGTGATGGCGGACGTGCCGATCGACGGAACCGTCGATGAGCAACTGGCGTACTGCCGGAGCCACCTGATCCGCGTCAACACGCGAGAAGGGACCTTTGACTTGAACCCCGGCGGTCGGCGGCAGCTAAGCGTCAAGGATATTACGGAGCCGGATGCGGACGCCAATGGCGCGAGAGATATTGCCGAACGGGACTCAGGCATCCATCTGGGCTTGGGATGGTTCGCCCCCGAGCGGGACGGCGAGCGGGTATTTCGTTGGGTATACAACGACGCTGAAATCACGGTCGATATTCCGCTAGGTCGCCAGCGAACGCTCATGTTTGACATCGCGCCTGGTCCCGGCGTGCGTTATGAGGCATTCACCCTGCAAGCGATCGACGGAGACGACACCTTACTCGCCGAGACTCGAATCACTCGGCAGTCTCGTGTTTGGCTGCGCTTTCCGCTCACGGGTGAGAACGTGCGGAGCATTCGCCTCCGTGTAGTGGGCGGGGGTGGGCCTACTCCTCGCGACCCCCGGACTCTGAACTTCCAGATTTTTCGGTGCGCCTGGTCGGAAGCGGCGCCACGCGATAACCGTCGCGCAAAATACGAGTTTCGTTCCGTCCCATTTCGCAGCGACATAATCGGAGGCGTGAAAAAGCTAGCGCGGAGGATTGCCGAACACGATTCAAGCCGTCCGCTCGAAATCTCGGTTCCCGAGCCAGTGGTCCGTTCCTTGCGCGCCTGTTTAAGAGCAGGCGGAATTCGAGTTGACCTCCGGCCGCTGGACCAACATAACGACCCGCGCGAACTGCTCCTGGCGAGGTTTTCAGCCAGGGACGACATTTTCCAAGGCGGCTCCGGCATTTCTCTGGGAACAGGTTGGCGCGAGTTGGAGCACATCGGGGGAGAGACCTTTCGGCGAGTCTCGGACGATGCCGAGTTGCTAGTGTGCAATCCCCACGACACGCCTCGGCAGCTCTCGATTCTTATCGAGCCGGACGCCGAGGTTAATTTCAAACCGTTCGAATTAGAGGTGCTCGATCAGCGGCGCTCGAAGATGGTCGGAATGAGGATTGAGAAGCTGCAGCCTATAGACATTCCCATTTTCTGGCCACCCAAACGAGGGGAGGCTTTGTACTTGCATGTCGCGGCCGGGGACGCCGCGCCCAAGAATTCGCGCCTCGCGAATTTCAGGCTTTTCTGGTTAGGTTGGACGTCTACGAAAAAACCGGATGCCTCCACGCTCGAACCCGTTGACACGCCCGTGTACTTGCACACCAATGCCTGCGGCGACTTCACCCTGATGGCCCGCGAGCATTGGTTCGAGCTACGCGGCTATCCGGAGTTCGACATGTTCTCCTTTAACATCGACTCTCTTCTTTGCTACGCAGCGCACCATGCCGGCGCTCGGGAAGAAGTACTCCCGGAGCCGATGCGGATTTACCATATCGAACACGGTCTCGGCTCAGGCTGGACGCCCGAGGGACAGGCCAAGCTGTTTGAGCGGCTTCGCACCAAAGGGATCGAGTGGGTGGAACACGAGGACGTCATGAACTGGGGCGCCCAGATGCGCAAACTCAATTCGCCGCTCATATTCAATCGGGAGAATTGGGGGCTGGGGGACCTGGAACTTGAGGAAACGAACGTTCCTTCGGCCGGGCGAGAGCCGGCGCATCGCCAGTAACTGGGTTACCAGGTAACCTTTGACGCGTTATACTCCAACGATGAAGGCGATTTCCATCCTGGCGGCTCTCGCGCTATCCGGCGCAGCGGCGGACTACCGGACTCCCGCCGGCCCAAGAACGGCGCAACGCACGGAGGAAGGCCCGGGAAC